>Ga0116227_10008683_pt1 | contig 18960 bp, 11 predicted proteins | sample S1TSphgellanicum_FD_89693 | JGI IMG/M metagenome (GOLD analysis project Ga0116227, IMG submission 89693) | Host-associated microbial communities from peat moss isolated from Minnesota, USA - S1T2_Fb - Sphagnum magellanicum MG | ecosystem: Host-associated > Plants > Peat moss > Unclassified... | reverse complement strand
TTTTTTTTTTTTTTTTTTTTTTTTTTTTTTTTTTTTTTTTTTTTTTTTTGGGTTTGCCCATAATCTCCAAAGGTGACCAGATATGATCGGAGCCGTTTGTGGGTGACTGAATTTGATCTCAGCAATCCATGGGCAGATTTAAAAATAAGCATGCTACTCCAGGTTTGGTGAGCACGGCAAAAAAAAGAAAAAAAGAAAAAAAAAACTTTTTGCAAAAATAGGCATTTAAAATTCATTAAACCCATTAAAAAACCTTGTACAAAATTATTGAATTCCCAATCCAACACCCCCTTATAGTCCAAGTCGGATAATGCAACCTTTTTCCAAGTTCGACCAATTTATATGATTACACACTTAGTGACATTGAAGACTCGTCATTTCATTGTTGAAGGTGAGAAAATTCACCCGTGTTCTTCCAAACAAATTGGGTCTCACTCGGGTGGTTGTCTTTTTTTTTTTTTTTTCTTGTCGAGCAATCAATCACGTGTTATCTTACTGGGTGGTGACCAATCATGTGTCATCTTACTGGGTGGTGACCAATCACATGTCATCTTACTGGGTGGTGGTGGTGCCGGTGGTGGTCATCGTTTGTTCCCCACGTGCTATTCTCGACTATTTGCTTATCCATGCGTACAGAAACTAACTAGCGAGGAGGATGGTGTTTCTATTTTATGGGTTGACACTCGACACTCTCGACGCTCGATTTGTTCGTGAACCAAGTGACAAATTATTAGCTTGTGAATGAAAAAGTTAAAATTTTTTAAAAAATTAAATATATATATATACGTGGTCATCATCGGGGAAGGGAATTGTGTGTTGGCAGCACCTATGATCGACATTACGACATGACAGATCGAGGAGGATCCGAAACAAACCGTAAATTGAGGATCGGATGCCAGAAAAGTCTAGTCACACTTGAAATCTGAAAATCAGAACTGCAATTATGAGACAACCTTTACAGAAAATATAGATTCTCATGTTCATTCTTCATCAACCCTAAAACCCTAACTTTAACCCTAAACCTTAACCCTAAAATCCCTAAACTTTAACCCTAAACCTTAATCCTAAAACCCTAACTTTAACCCTAAACCTTAACCCTAAAATCCCTAAACTTTAACCCTAAACCTTAATCCTAAAACCCTAAACCTGAATCCTAAAACCCTAACTTTAATCCTAAACCTTGACCCTAAACCTTAACTCTAAAACCCTAACTTTAACCCTAAACCTTAACACTAAAACCCTGGGACTTCTTGTTAACTAGCAAGTTGTGACCAAGGAGTGGGGAGGTTTTTTAAATCCAATTTTGTGGTATCAAAAGTTTGGGAACAAAATAGAAAATTGGTGGTCAAATTTAACACTAAAATGAAATTAAAAAATCCACATGGGTTAGCTATGTACTAACCACAGTTGGTTTGGTGGGTATGACTTTCAACCCTGGTAGCAAGGACCCTCTTAGTTTGGTATATGCACTGCTGAGGCAATTTAATCCCCAGTTTTATACCTGTACCAGCCTTGGTAAACTACCCTGGGTTCCACTACCACGGTGGAACCTTGGTTAACTAAGTTGTGGTTCATCCGGAAGTGACTCAATCCGAGTCATAATTTGGATGGATGGTTCACTAGTGGGGTGCTGAGTCATATAAACCGTGTCATAAATTTAGCTTGGTGTGGGGTAACTTGTTGAACCATGTTATGAGTGGGAATCCACTCCATATCAATTTGCTATTATTTTTATGTTAGAGTTTAGTGACATGTTAATTAATCTTGACCCCCAAAAAATTACTTAAAATTTATTTTAAATTTACTTTATTTTTATTTTTATTTATTGAAATTATTGAAATTTTATTAATGAAAAAACATGCATACTTGAGACATGTTCCTAAAAAGTAACAATTACATGCCTAACCTCAAATTTTCGCCCCTACTCCCAAGTTTTTATTATTGAAAAAAAAGCTTGTATGTATGCTCCCAATTGTCACAAACTAACATGATGTTTAACCCCACTCCACTAAAACAATGGTTTAAGGTTTAGGGTTTAAACTGATGGAACTTGTTTGAAGTTTGAACTCCAACTTAGGTTGGGAGGAGAGCTTGCAATATACCCGACTTTGGGGGTTTTGTTTTTTTTAACCATGGTAAGGTTACCAGTTTAGGTGCTGGGTGGTTCACCCAAAAGGGTATATAGAGTATAGAGCCCAACCCAACCTAACCTCTATGGAGGTGGTGGTAGCCACAAGGTGAAAAAGGCTAAACTATTTGCAATTTGCTTACTCAGCAAATGTCTCCTCTCTCCCTCAATCTTTTAATCACTATTTTAATCACATATTTTCAATAGAATTTCAACAAAAGTAAACAAGTTTCATAGCATCCATGCAAAGGGAAAAAGAAAGAAAGAAAAAAAAAACAAAGTCCTTTCAATCACTCCAGCTTTTGCTTAGTGTCAAAGTCATAAAGACCTTGGAGAAAATCTCCTTGGTGTATTTTTAGGGGTACCTTATTATATGAATATCCATCCTAGAAAAAAGAGGAGGGATTTTGTTTGTCAATGTTGGGTGGTTTTTAAAATATTTTTTGATAAGAAAACTTTTGATTCCGGGGTCTTTAAATTTTTAGAAGAAGGAAACCTAGAATTTGATTATAGGGTTTTGAAAAAATTGCAAAGAAACTAGTTCTTTTCATGAAAAGAATCAGTTGGTTCCAAAAAGTGAGAACCTCCCAACACTCAATATTACACTCATCCCATCCTTACTTAACCCCTAAATTTTGCATTGTCGTGACATTTAGGGGTTAAGAGTGGAAGGGGATCTTACTACACCTTGCACTCGTCCTTCTTAAGGGAGTAGATCCTTCCCACTTTTAAAAGAAGATGAGCCTAAGAACCCTCCTCTTTCTACACCTTGTGATCTAGGTAATGTTTAGGTTCATGTTAGTGACCTTTGCCTTGTGCCTTAGGAGATAGGTAAAGCCCACTTTGGGGCTGTTCCCCCAAATATAATAATTTCTTTGCATGGCAATGTCTATTTTGGCAACCTCCCACTCCCCCCAAAAAAATCCAACAATAGTCCATAATTAGAAATCTGGAAAATATCAGAAATAAATATCTAAGGTCAATCATTTACATGAATAAGGTTCAGATTATTTTTTTTGGGATAGTTCCAACAACCCAATTTTTTGGTCCAAAAATATAAATAAATAAATAAATAATATATATATAAAAGTTTTTACTTCACTACTCTAGGGAAATCCCTAGTGGACTTTCTGGGTTTTCCTAAATTCAATTTTCATATCTGGTCTATAGCCAAATTTGGCTAAATTATTTTCTTGTGGATGTTGCCCACTTTAACTACGACACACAAATCGGTCGGAGGTGTTGTGTAAGGGCCCCTCATTTTGAAAAAAAGGACCCATTTCTTGGGCCTTTGCCCGGAAGTAAATCAATGGGTTTAGGGGGGGGTGGGAGAGATTCCACACTTCAAAGTTCATCCTAAAATTCTTAGGGTCAACTTTAGGGGTTTTCCGAATGCATGCAAACCCGCCACATAGAACCGGATGAGGTCTACCAAATAGTCCACAAAAGTTCCGAAGGAATGAATGATGTGGCCCGGACAATCTCCCCAAGTACCAATGAATGACGTTGGATAATGATCAATGGGTTGTGCCACTCTCGCTTGGTGTGGTCGTCCAAAGGAATTGTTACCTAATACATTCGGGTCCTTAATAGTATTGCCTCTTTTTTGAAAAGCTCAATCCAAGGTTTTTTTTTTTTTTTTTCTTTTTTTTTTGAAAGCACCTCTCCCCATGTGGAAGATTCGTTCTTTAGTTGAACGACCGCTTTGGTCGATCAAAATAAAGAAAATCTTTTGTGCTTTATGTTTATGTTCGGGGGAGGTGAAGTCCCCTGATGGGCCTACACCTAATCTTTTGGACCTACACCCTCTAGGCTATGACCCTCAAGTTAGGGAAGGACCTATGGAGTAGACCTTCCCCTATACTTACTTACTTACTTACCTCCTTTGTTTCCAGGAGTACCATAGTTGTACCTAGGAAGGCTGGTTAGGCACTAATTAATTTTTTTTATAATTACCAATAATTCATATATATATATATATATGCATGTCATGTCAAAAATTCTAAATGAAGCTCTCGAGCACAATAGCTCATTATTTAATATTAATTCCTAATTGGAATTTTATTTTTATTTTTTTACTATCAAATTTATTTTATAAACAATTTTCTGCATTACCCAAGGTCAAGAAAGGTGCTTTACCTTGGGTAATGCCGTGTGAGTAGGGTTTTCCCAACCCAAAATTAGGGTTGCCCCGGAGCTCCACATCAGGCTGGGGAGGCACTTATTTCAGGAACACCCCACTCCAACCTTCCTTCCTTCCTTCCTTGGAAGGCATGTTTTTCAACTTGCAACTTAAGCCTTTTTGCAAGTTTGAAAAACAAACACTTGATATAGAAAGGGAAAAAAACAAAGTCCTTTGTTGAAGCAAGGAGCAAAAACCCAAAGGAAAACAAAGGAGTGTGTCATACTGTGGCCTTGCCATTTACATTAAAAAATTAAGTATCTTAAGGCAAAAACAAGAAGAACTATTTGGAAACTCAAATATTTCACCATGCAAAAATATAATCTTCAGAAAAATCCTCTAAAAGACACCAAAATCCTTCAAGATATTATTATAACTCTATAATAACTAATCTCAAGTTTCAACACAAGCCAAAATATCACCCTTTCAAAAATCCTCATATAAAAATAGACCTATTATTTATTATTACCTAGGGGCCCAAATCCCCTTTAAGCTACTATATATACTCTATAATGAATCTAAACACAATATCCTTGCCTTGGTAGGCAAGGCCAACAAAGTAGTAGTAGTAGTAGTAGTAGTAAAAAATTAATTAAATAAACACACACACACACACACACACACACACAAACACAAGATGATCACCTATTTATTCCAAAAGGGAAATTTTCTATTGCATAAAAAGAAAAGTGTTATCTATATTCTTTCTCTTTTGACTACTAAGTTTTTTTTTTTTTACCTTGGTCTCGTGTGCTTTGAATTAAAGCCAATTTTCAGCACACAAAATCAATCTTGAGTTTGTAATTTTGAGGTGAGAAATTACTATTAAGGAAGGTTAAATCATATCAAGCAAGATTGCACCATGTCTTAAAGTTTTTAATTCTCAAAATGTGACTAGACAAAAAATAAAATAAAATAATTGATAATTCTCAAAATTAGTGAAATATAGTGGATTCCAATAGAGTCAAGTCTTAAAGGTTTTTAAAAAAAACCCATTTCAACTCTTGGGGAAAAACAAAAAAGGGAATTAATTATGTTTGACTCAAAGAGATTGAATTTCAAGTACACAAGTTTAGGGTACTAGGCCTATGGCAGAAAAGGTTGGGTGAGAAAGGGGAAAACAATTATGGTGACCCAAAGAAAAATAAAGGTCCCTGAGTGTCCCAGGTCTTTGTGAAGTTTTTTTTTTTTTTTTTCCTTTTAAATTTAATTTTAAATTTTAAATATAAAATTTAATATAAAATTTTAAATTTTAAAATTAAATTTATAGTAATTAATTTATTTTTTATAATTTTTATTGGGGGGATTGCGTGGTATCCAATAAAAAAAACAAAGGATATTTTTCCCCCAAAATTTGCAAAACTAGTCAAATTCTCACTAGAAAAATACTTCCTTTTTTCAAAAAAAAAATCCCAAAAAAGGGAGAAAGATTTTGTCCCCCAAAAAAATCACTAGGCTTTTGCAAGAAATATAATATTCTACTAAAGGAATATTCTGTAGAAATTCCCTTTTTATTTTAAAAAATAAAAAATAAGAAATTTTTATTGTGAAAAAAATTTATCAAAATCACCAAAATATTGCCTACAAAAATATGAATGAGTGGGTGGGTGCTTAGGAATTTCTACTTTCATATTTTTAATATCGCCAAATCTGGCTAAATATACTTATAGATGATGAATCAACATTTTTTAAAAATTATTTAAAAATATAATAAATACTAAATAATGAAAACTGACACGTGGAGACCCCTGATACCTATTATTATTATAATCCTGAAGGAGGGGTTATATTTTTAGGACCCCTGGAATTTCGGGCCCTGAGATTGAGGTCCTCAAATTCAGGCTCTCGATTGGGGATAAGGCATAGTAGTAGGTACTAGGTACCTAATAGAGACACTAGACACTGGCAGGACCCTACCCAGCCAGGTCCTATCCTACCTATTCCCCGACCTACCCACCTACCTACCTACTTACCTACCTACTAGAGCAACAGAAAGGTAGGAAAATAGGCAGGACGGTTCTGGTGGTGCTCCTCCTCTTCTCCTCCCTTCTCCTTCTTCTTCTTCCCTGCCTTTGCACTCTCCCCCAAATTTCGCAGGAGAGAATTTCGGTTGCAGAGAATTTGGTGCACTCTCTTGACCCATCGCCGTCGCCGTAGCTGAAGGCTCACAAGATTGGGTTGCCGTGGAATTTCTTTCTCTTTTGTTCGTGTTTTTGTGAAAAGCTTGGAGGAAGAAGGAACAACTCGGTCTCCTAATCCTCCTCTCTGTTGTGGCTTCGGTTTGGAAGCTTGGAAAGTCAGTCGTCCAGGAGATCAGTGTCCCGTGTGGATGGTGGTGGTGGTGGTGCTGCTGCTCATCAGTCTTTTGTTTCTTTGAAAAAATACTTTCGTTGATATTCTCCTGAAGTTTTGTCGATTTTTTGTTTTTTTGGTTTTGAGTATCTCTTCAAAGCCTGGATTGTAGGAGAAGTTTTTTAGGGAGTTTCAAAATTGGGTGGTGTTTTGGGGGTTTTTTTTTTGGGGCGCTTGTTCTTCTTCTGCTTTGAACTTTTTGTGCACTGTGGTGTTTAGACGTGTTCCTGAAGTTGCCGTTTCGTGAAGCTTGTGCTTCGCCGCACGCACTGCACGCGACACGAGCGAGCAAGGAAGCCGTAAACTGTGGGGAAAGAAGGGAAGAAGAAGAAGAAGAAAAAGAGAAAAATCGCCTAGCATAGCGTAACGAGTTCCTTCACGTCTTTTGCAGACTAGTCCGCCCGCGTCCAGGATTGAATTGGGGTTGTGGAAGAAGAAGAAGAAGAAGGGTTTGATTCCGACAAGGACTAGGAAGATGAGGAGATAACCCAGTCAAGGAACTGGAAGAAGCAGAAGCAGGAATGGAAGAAAGAGAGAGTAGAACGGCATAGAGCTCTCGACGCTATGCTGCGGATCGTGAGCTTTCTTTCTTCCCCTTGAGCTGCAGCGAGAGAGGACGACAATGAAGCCCGTGTCTGTGCAACTACTGCAAAGTAGTTTTCTCTTTGGATGTGCTGCAGCAGCAGGAGGCTTCTTCTTCAGGATGCGCAGACTGCCACCTTCTTCTTTCTCCCACTTGTTCTTCTTCCTCTTTCTGTCTTTTGCTACTTTGCTCTACTAGAAACATTTCCTCATTCTCACAGAAACACAATCATCTGAAACCCATTTCCTTCCTTAGAGACTGCCAAAACCCCAGCAGCAGTAGCAGCAGATACATATCCAATTGTGCATACCACAAGGGACTCCAGGTCATAAAAGAAGAGCAAGAATCCCGGAGCATAGGGATCCACAATCCACACCACCCATTTGCTGCAATGATCCTTCTGGCAATGGCTCAAGGAAAGTCATTCAAGGAGTCTTTGAAGGCATTGGAGGCGGATATTCAGCATGCAAACACATTGTAAGCATACACACACAAACCCCAAACCCCCAACTGCCTGCACAAGAGAGAGACAGACAGAGAGAAGCAGAGGACCTTCTTGTTGAGCTGCAAAAAATCCTTACAACAACATCTCTCTGAGAAGAAATCCAGAAATCCTTAGCATAATTTCCTGTAGCATTTCTGGAGCCTTGAGAACTTAGAGCTGAAAGATGGGTTTGTTTCAATGCTTATGGTGTTGTTGTGATGATGGGTGGGTGGTGTGTGCCAGGGCATCAGAGTTTCCAAGAGACTATGATGGAGCCTGCTTACAAATGAGACTATCATATGGCCCTGCAGCCCATTTCTTTCTGTTCCTGGTTCGGTGGACTGACTGCAGCTTGGCTGGTGCATTGGGTCTTCTCCGCATCCTTATCTACAAGGTACTCATTGTACAAAATGCTGCCATGATGTACAAATCTCATCCCCATGTCATGTCATGCTGGCCACTTCATCATCTTCTTCTTCTTCTTCACATCTCGAAAGAAAGATTGCTTTCGAGTCAGTGTTTGCATCTTGACTTCCTCCAATTTTGTGTTTTGTTGCAATCCTTCCATCTTTTTTGGGTTTTGTTATTGTGAATATTCACCTCTGGTAGTAATATGGTACCTGGTCTGATGGTACCCTGTTGTTGTCTCCGTTTCCATGTTTTCCTTCTTTGTCAGTAAGTAAAGGGAGGGGGAATCACTGATGTAAATGCAGGTGTATATGGATGGGACTACAACCATGTCTACATACGAGAGGAAGGCCAGTTTTCATGAATTCTATGGTATGCTCTTCTCAATGGTGCAAGCCCTCAGGACACATGGATTGCTTGACTTGCTCTTGTTTTCAATTTCACGCATTTAGCTTGATGTCTGTTGCAAAAGGATTTTCCATGTTTTTTTCTGGACCTTATGAGCTTCGCAGTAGTAACTGGACTTGAAGATGTGGGCAAACACTGCTACCATTCATGGGCTTTTTTGCTGACTTCTTGCTTGTTGTAATGTCATGGCTATCATCATCAGCATATATATATCCATCCCTGCAGCAACTGGATGGGGGAATCTCGGCAATGGAGGACATGAAACAAAAGTCAATCTGCCAGGAGCATTATAAGAAAAAGGTGGAAGAAGAGCATGATCACATGTCCGAAGTGGACCTGGAACGTGAGAACGAGTGTGGCATCTGCATGGAGAGCAACACTAAGATTGCACTTCCTGATTGCAGCCATGCCATGTGTCTCAAGTGCTACCGTGAATGGTATGGCACTATTGCACTCCCAGTTCAATATAGCTAGAGTTTCTTTTGCTTGAATGTGGCAGGCCTTTTTCTCTCCAGAGTAAGTTGAGAAGATAGTGACAACATTTAGGGCCCAAGACTGGCAATGTAGACAGGATGATGAAAAGGTTGAAATTTTTGGCTTATTAGAAATGCATGATGTGGGTGTTGCAGGCGCACAAGGTCACAGTCTTGCCCATTTTGCCGAGGCAGTTTGAAACGAGTGAACTCCTGCGATTTGTGGATATTCACTGACTCCAGTGATGTTCAAGACATGGTCACAATTGCAAGAGACAACCTGAATCGGCTCTTCATGTACATTGACAAATTGCCTCTTTTGGTCTCAGAGAGCGTGCTTGCTGTTTATGACACCCATATCAAGTGAATGAATTAGGTGCCGAAACACATTCTTCTCTGCTGTGGTTGTCCTTCACACACACAACCTTTGTAAGAAATTCTCTCCTTACTTCCAAATGCTTATCAGAGTCGGTTAAGCTCACAATATATGAAAAGACTTTAGGTTAGGTAGAATCAAGTATCATAATACCATGGAGTCGCACGTACAACAAATGGTTACTATTTTTGAAGAGGACTCACAAGCATGTAAATACGATCTTTGGTCTTACAGAATGGCATCCTGCATTGTAACTGCACCTTGTCACTGGGAAATAAAAAAATTCTCTCTCTAGCAGCATCTTGCTGGAGAATCATCAACATGTGTGTGATTTGGAAGTCTGGAGTTAGTTTATAGATGCATGTGGCTTGAGTTCTACTATCCCCATTCTTCACAGACGTGTCGGGTTTTTTTAGGGTTTAAGGTATAGACATTTAAAGTCATAACACACAGCTTGTAACCACCAGGTATTTGTGATGAAGGGGTGAAGGTCTGCCACTTTGTGAGCAACTCTCATGAGGTGATGACTGCACCCATTATCATATTACCTTCAAAGTTGTTATGGAGATTTCTCTGGAGATTTCTCATAGATATCCTCACGGACATATATGTTGGGATCGATGACCAATGGCATCAAACCAATGGGTCATGTCACAGTAATAGTTCCAGGGATGAATGTCCCAACTCACACCTGCAGTTCTGGGCTCCTGTTTTGGTTGAGAGGTTGTTATGAATTGGATTGGTTTCTATAACAGAACTTAGTTTCCTAATTTTCAGCTCTGGTGCACCCCTAATTGAATGACTGAATTTGAGGGCTAAAAACACCCAGCAGCTGGGAAGGGGGCTAGTTTCTGAACCTCCCCCAACTGTGAACAGATTGACATTCTATATATAATTTGTCAATAGGAAGGTGGTGATTCCAATGTATTCTGCTGCCCAGAGGAACGAGACTTTTGCATATGTATCTGTGTAAGGATTTGCAATACAATTTTGGCTTGAACTGGGAACCCAATTGCTGGTGATAGCTGGAGACCTAGCTGTTGTGTTCTCTAGGAGGAGGGTCTGGCCGCCGGATTGAGAGCCCTTGGTGAACACAAGTCTATTAGGAATTCTGTCCAGCAGGCTACTAGGCTGGAGTTCGATTTCATTAGTGTTCAGTGTGTCAATTGATATCTTCGTGACTTTTGAAGTTTCCATTAAGTGGAACTAAAGCCATTTTACAGACTTCATGAAGTTTCCTGAGTATGCACTGCCACTTGTCTTTCCCCAGGAAACATTTTTTCAATGAGCACAAAATCTTCACCTGGATGTATAGGTGAAGACATTAGGTGCACACTGGAAATACAGAAAAATATCTCATAGATTTGGAACTCCTCACTTCCCTTGTGGAGCTCGCACAATTGAATCTCCCAACCCTAAACCCAAAATGGCATAAACAACAACATAGATTTGGAACTCCTCACTTCCCTTGTGGAGCTCATGCATTGAATCTCCCAACCCTAGCCTCAAAATGGCATAAAAAACATAGATTTGGAACTCCTCACTTCCCTTGTGGAGCTCATGCATTGAATCTCCCATCCCTAAACCCAAAATGGCATATAAAATATATAGATTTGGAACTCCTCACTTCCCTTGTGAGGCCCATGCATTGAATCTCCCAACCCTAAAGCCCAAAATGGCATAAAACAACAACATAGGTTTGGAACTCCTCACTTCCCTTGTGTGAGGCTCATGCATTGAATCTCCAAACCCTAAACCCAAAATAGCATTAAAGAGCTATGTGCAAATTTTACTGGGAGTTGCTTGAAATTGATTTGTACATCTTCAAAGATTCAAATGAAAGAATTGGAAGTAGAATAATGATAATAATAATAATAATTGGAATTGCCTTGCAAGTAAAAAATGTCAAAATATTAATTGTATCAATGCCATGTGATGACAATTAACTTTTGATCGTCTTCAAGATTCAAAATAACGAAAAACACCTTCAAAATTTCATGCCATAACATTATGGTTGGCTTTTGGATATATGGTCGACTAATCCAACATTTTTTTGGTTGTTCAATCGTTTCAAAGATTTAAAGAGCATTTATAGATGTTTTTTTATCTTGCAAGTTTCCATGGAAAGTGTGAAACATCATGCAACAACTATGTTATATCATATATGTGCCATATAATGTTGATTCTTTAAGGTGGGGTTTAAACCAAATACAAAATTGAGTTATGCAAAGAATACTATAAAATAAGTTCAACAATATAATGAAAAAGTTCTTTCAAAAATAGAAAAGATTATTGTTAAATCTATGAAAATATAAGCATAAACATAGCGTGGTTAGAAATTTTATTTATGTTATAACTCATATCCAGGAGGAATTAGTTTTGAGATAATTGTTTTGATATTTCTGTTTTATTTGCTAAAAGTTTTGGAAATTGCCAAATATGTTAAAGCAACAATTTAAATCCCACCTTGTGCAATTGGATGCCGCAAACTAAATTTTCTTATTTGCATTGGTTCCTTCAATGGTGGAACTATTTTTAATATTTTACATCATATTTTCATGGAATGAATTACAATAAATGCCAAAAAGGAAGTATGAATTTTCTTTTGTTTCCAAAATGCATTTCTGGTATTCTTAGTCATCAATTTGTTAAGTTTTTTGTTACATGCTAAAACCTGCTAATTGTGGCACAATGAATGCCATGGGCACATAAAACATTGCATAATATAAAGTTCATGTATAAAAGTGTAATGACTACCTTTCAAGCTACTTCAAGTCTAATTTTGAGGGAAAAAAAATAGAAGGGTCTTTTGGTGATGTAGCTTTTATAGTAGTAGAGGTATTATAGTAGGTAGTATTACTAATGCAAAAAGGAAGTGAAACCATAGGATTTTGAAACCTTGCTATATAAGGTAACCAAACCTTAAATAAACATTGCCCTTTTTCAAGCATTTATCATTGTGCATAAATTTGGTGCTCATTGAGCCTTAAATGGGCTAGTATTAAATCTAACCAAATTGTATACCCATTGCATGGGCCCATTTATTAATCTAATCATGTTCATTAAGGGTTTGATCATGGTCACATTCAAGTTTATTGTTATCATTTCAAGGGATGGAATGGCATTAGTTTAATGCTTATTTTGAGGTACAAAATGGATCATCATGTGATGTCATTATATTTATTGTAATGTTTCTAACCAATTAATTAGTGTTACAATTTCCTTGTCACATAGACAAGTTACGTGAATGCTAGTGATTAAATTCACTTTAACAAGTGATTGACTTTGTTATACACATTATTCATTTGAGATGCATTTTGTTTTATGAATGAATGATGCAAGACACAATGATACATAACAATGTGAATCACAACAATAAGTCAAGTTAAATGTTTCAATTATTGTTTGACACAAAATTACAAGGATCACAAAGTGTTGATAATTCTAAAAGCTTAAAACTTAATTCACTAAACTAATAAGTAAATAGTATGAACCTGCACAATGTGTGTTCGATTCCACTGATTGAAATAAACTTAAACCATTGTTTGCCTCTAGCTATTGTTCATTCGCCTTTAACTATTGTAACACTTGGTTTTTTAAGGTTGAATAGTCAAGGTCTAAACTAACTACAATCAAGCTAGCTAGCATGTTAAGGTGATGCAACGAATCTTCAAGCACCCAAAGTTCAATCATCAACAACCAATTGAAATGGAATGAAGGCAATTACCATGGCCATCATTGTAGCACAAGAATGGGAATGCAACCAAGACCACCCAACCAAAATTAAGTTGGCTAACCAAGGATAATGGCATCCAAACCTCTTCACATTTGAACAACATGCCCATCAAAATGCAATTAGGTGGTGTTCTTAGCACACGTGATCTTACAACTCAATGTCATGATGTTTTAAACACACATAATCTTGTAGCTTGATCTAAAAGGTGATGTCACAATTTGAAAAAAAAGGAACTAGGACAATGCATCATTAAATGTCACAATGTATGTTGTTAAAGGTGGCTCCAAAATCCTTATTATAAGCTAAATGTTTGGTGTGCATGTCACATTGTTGAAAAACCATATGTATGGAATAACACAAACGCATAAAGGAGGAAAAATTAAAGTCTAACAGATGGGGAAAGAAGAATCACTTGTTTAATATGAAAAAAAGATGCAAGCAATCAAATATTCAATCAAACTCACACAACATAGGTTAAAAGTGGTGAAGATTACATAAAAGAAGGTCATGCCTTTCAAGAATAGGATTTTAAGTTGGGGATGGTTGAGATGGTTCCAAAGGCACAATATTAATTTATCATTAAGGGTTGCCCATGCAAGGTCTAGAGGTTGAACACACAAAAGGCTTGTGCCCAACAAATGTTCAAACATTCTACATAAATTTAATAAAAATTTATGGTTTGCACAAATACCAATTGAGTCAAATCTAGAATTCCAACAAATTAGGTACATAATATAATTGAAATGGATGGGCTTTGGTTCTAAGTTGATGCACTCTATTACACCCAAAAATGAAAGTGGCTATGGGTTTTATTTTGTATCAACATAATAAACAAATATTTGTCAAACTTCTACATATTAAAGATAAAAAATTTCATTTAAATACATTGAAAGGTACGAATTTGGGGCTACCATGGTTATGCATTAACATTTTTCCAAGTTTATGTGCCACATTAGATTTCATGCTAGACTTTATGTTAGTGTTAATTCTAGGTTTAAATGTGAGGTAAATACTATTTTTTGTAATTTTGAATTGACATTAATTTAACTTCAAGTGTGGGCAGGCTTTAAATTTAGTAAGAAATCATTATTCTAAGGTTTAGTATTGGTTTTGGTTTCCCAAATGTAAAACTTGCAATGGAAGGACCTTAGTGATGGACCAAGAATTGGCTCATTAAAATATCTATGCAAAAAGAGGTAAATTAATTACGTTAACTACCAATTAAAATTAATTGTCATAACTAGGTTTGTGATATTTAATTATACACATGACTTTTTGTAAACATTTACACATTTGAATCCAAAAGTTATTTTACTCACATTCTCACATATACCTTATTTTCATATGGTGAAATATATCACATTTTTAACATCATATAAAAAGGTTATTAAACTAAATTAAACATTATTAGGTAGATTGTATTAACAATGTAGACATTAAAATAGAAATATAAAATAGGACAAGTTTGATCAATCTTGTTTTTTTAATTTTATCCTATGATAATCCCATGTAAACACAATTTTTTTGGTGAACAATGGACATGTTTGGTTAATCCTATGACCAATATGTGCTGCAATGGGTGGTAAAAAGTAATTGAATAGTTTTGACATGTTTAAACACTTTGTATAAACATGTTAGGAATGTAAAACTCCAAATATATAGAACATTTTTAATCTAATATTTTAATCTACTCCTTACCAAACTCTTTGTTGTCAAAAGAATCAAATAATTATCAAATAAACAAGTCCACCATCCATGATAAACATTTCAACAAAGACTTTCAATGCACTAATTCCTCCATATACATCTCAAAATTCATGGGTCACACAGATGGCCTTTCTAGGAAATACATGGGCACAATGTCCTATACATGCCTCTCCTAACTTTGGCAACAATACCCCCATATCTTCTCACACCAAAAAAAATCACAATGTTGTATTTTGCACGAGATACCTATTGTATTTCCATGATAGAGATCATGGATCAACTTTTTGTCATTTGGGCATTCATTACTAATATTTTGACACTTAAAAGTTTTTGAATGACCAAATCACAATGTGTAGATAGAAAATGTAATAAAACTTGGAAAATTTGGTGCAACCATGTTAATAGGAGCCACCTTGGGCATAACCATGATTTTTTAAAAACATTGCTTACAAGACTTGCAAACTAAGATAATATTGAAATTATGTATTATATTGGATTTTTTAATATATCAATCTAATATCAAAATATGTTTAAAAGTAATCTTATAAATACAAAATACCTTTCAATGCATTTCAAACTCATAATCAATGTTTTTTTACTTAAAAACCCAATGAAATAGTGTAAAAATTGTTTAAACATCAAAGCACTATGTAAGCACAATGCTTTTACATTGTCACAAAGTGAGTCTAAAAACACTAGTGACTCCTATTAGTGTGGTTAAACCCAATTATCCAAACATAATCTTTTAGGTCAAAACCCTAAGTTAAGAAACCACACAATTTTGTAATAAATAAACTTCATTGGATGTAAGCCAATCCTAATGTATATTCCAAAACTCTTGTGGACTAGCAAGTAACATTGGAACATGTTTCTTCATAATGTTTGTCCTTTAATCTTTCAACAAAATTCGAAAAGTTACAAGTGAAACATTATTTCACTATTTCATGTAGGAGGCACTAAATAACTAAAAAGTATGAAAAGTGGGACAAATTTTGAAACACAAAAAAGTGAACTAACTTTTCACTAGTATTTTGTTCAAAATTTTGTCCCACTATTTCCTATAGAAACACAAGAAAATGAATTGCATCACATTAAAGTGAAAAGTTTAATTTTTTTTGTACAAAGGAGAAAGCAAAAAAAAAAAGAAAAAAGAGCTTGTTGTTGTCATGCCTTTAGCTATTGTAAATTTGACATCCACACTTCACAAAAGGCATATGACATGAAAGCAAACCTACAATGAAACAATCTTCACACAACCAACCTCAAACAACAACAACAATAATATTGTTTATTTTATTATTATTTTTTATTAATTTATAAAATAAATATTATTATTATTATTATTTTAAAAAATATTTTAAATTTTTTAATTTTATTATTATTATTATATATTGTTTTATATTGAAGGCTTCAATTTAAAACTTTTTTGGTCAAACCTTTGACTAAGTTGCTCGAATTGGTTTGACCTACAAGGGCATAAGTCTAAAATCTTCACACATTGACCCAAACCTACTAAAGAGCTAGAGCTTTTGACAAAATTTACCAATGAATGTAGTAACTCAAAGGATGGAATTTTTTTAGGGTGGATGGTTTACTTGATCTTCATCTTCCTGAGTGAGGCCTCTATAGGCCAAAGTGGCTATACTTAGGCCCGCTTTAGATCCGGGGTCCAAGGTCCAAATTTGTAGGAACCAATTTGGACTCCTTTGAAGCAAATGGAATCCTTGAATCGGACCCTTTGCCTTGAACCCTAGTTTGCATCTAGGTTTTTTCAAATCGTGAGCTCTCCTTTTTAGCTTTTTAGCTTTTTTTTTAAATTTAAAATATTTATTTATTTATTTTTATGAAGGTGTTTAAACCAATTGAATTTCCCCTCCAAAATGGTGCCGTGTAGGTTTAGGTGTTATGTGTTGGTTCACCCAAGGCCTAATAGGGATCATGACCACCACGTTAGGTGTCACATGCGAGCTCCAAAACATGACTACATACATTGCACACCCATTTTTGGGTGGACCCAATTGAGATGAAAAACCATGACTACACACATTGCATGTGAGTGTTTTGGTGTTTTTTCAATTTTGTTATGAAATCTCAAAAGATCATTCATTTTGGCCCCAAAAATTTCTTAAATTTGGCAATAGTGCCAAATTTCTCAAAAAACAAAGATAGGTGAAAGGCACCCATTTTGTGCGTGGACCAATTGGAATGGTCTCACCACCTTGGGAAAACTACTGAATAGGTAATTACAAACTCAACATTTAATTCCAAATAATTTTTAAAAAAAAAACTATATATAAAAAAGGCAAAGGATGAGAACCCATCAACAAGAAATACAAGGCAAATAAAAGCACGAGAACACATGTCTTGAAAGAACATAACAATCAGGACACCACTAATACATTAATAAAATAGAAGACTATAAAACAAGGGGTGTGTCACACTGTGGCCTTGCCATTTACATTAAAAAAAAGTAAGTATCTTAAGGCAAAAGAAGAATTATGAAAATTCAAATATTTCACCAAGCAAAAATATAATCTTCAAAAAAATCCTCTAAAATAAACCAAAATCCTTCAAGATATCATAACTCTATTATAACTAATCTCAAGCTTAATAAACACAAGCAAGCCTAAATACCCATCTTTCAAAAATCCTTGCCTTGGTGCACTGGCTCTCATTCATTTGATGTGTTGTTTGTCTGTCTGAAAATGGGGTCAAGTCTTCATTCTTGTCGTTAAAGCTTTTCTTCTTCTTCTTCTTTTTCTTCTTCTTCTTTGTTGTTCACCATAGATTCCTCATAGTAGTCAGTCAACTGAGCAAGTGCAACCAACCCACTCAAAAAGCGTGGGGGATCCTCGAATGGGTTGCAAAAGAAAATGGAAACAAAAGGGCATTGGAAACACCCACCCATTCTCATGATCTTTTAGGACAACAACTTGGGGCCAAAAAGAGACCAAATTTGTTTGTCTTTTTGCCCAATTCTCGAGTCCCCCACAAGAGTTGCTCATTGTGAAGGACTTTAAGAGGCAACAAGAGCACACTGTCTGTGTGCTTCTTCTGCTATCTTCTTCTCATAGCAAGCAACAAGAGCACACTGTCTGTGTGTGCTTCCTCTGCTTCTTCTCTCAGCAAGTGGGTTGTTTGTGGCTCAGAGACAGTGAAGGAGGAATTCATACTGTGTTGGAATGGCAGAAGGGATTTTGTCAGCATCCATGGATGAAGAAGCAGCAGCAACAACAACAACACAGCAGCACAACCTGTTCTCTGCTGTGGTTCTTGGAGGCACCTTCGACCGCCTGCACGCTGGCCATCATCTACTCCTGAAGGTGTTTTGTACTTCACCCCTGGCATATTTTTTTCCCTCAACTTCAAGGAACCATAGGGGGAGGGAGTGGTGTATATGAAGAAAATAATTCCAGCAGTTGCTTGGTTTTTTTTTTTGCTTTGCTTTGCATTTGAAGCTACTCGGAAGGCTGTTATTTTGTCACAACTTGCTGGAGCACAAATAGAAATCACTTTTGTAGATGTCTCTTATCTTGTAGAGCATTACACTTCTGCTGTACCATTTCCAAGTTCGAACATTTTTTGCACATGACTGCTTTCTTGTAGCCATGGAGCTGGTCTTGTGTGAAAATTGGTGGAGGCTTGGGATGGGATGTGCAGGCAGCTGCAGAATTAGCACGGGAGCGGGTGGTGGTAGGTATCAGCACTGGTCCCATGTTGGTGAACAAAGAGGTTTGTGTCAAAGAACCCCAAAGGCACAGATCTGCAACAGAGTTCAAAATTCCTACGAATGGAAGTAATAAGGACTACAACTGCATTGTCACTGGGTTCGAGGTTTTGGAGTCCTGTTTTTTCTTCAGAGGGGAGCCAAGGGGATGATCTAATTGATCAATGGATGACCCTGCAGTTGGCGCATCTGATCCAACCTTTTGATGTGAGGAGAGCAGCAGTGGAGAAATATATTAAGGTGTTGTTTTTTAAACATTCAACAACTCCTGTTGTTCTCTCAAATGAATTTATATTATTGTGTGTTTCAGATGGCAAGGTGCTTGTCTAGATGTTAGGTATGATGCTGCTGCTTGTGAAAGAAGAGGGGGGGGGGGGGGGGTGGGGGGGGGTGGAG
>Ga0116227_10008682_pt1 | contig 18961 bp, 15 predicted proteins | sample S1TSphgellanicum_FD_89693 | JGI IMG/M metagenome (GOLD analysis project Ga0116227, IMG submission 89693) | Host-associated microbial communities from peat moss isolated from Minnesota, USA - S1T2_Fb - Sphagnum magellanicum MG | ecosystem: Host-associated > Plants > Peat moss > Unclassified... | reverse complement strand
TGTGAGCTTCCTGCAGCCAATCATCTAACAACCGTAGACCTCCAAGGTGCACAAACTGGTTGAGACACTCTGCATTTTCTGTTGCAGCAATTACCCCAGCAAGCATGCTGCGGTGTGCCAACACATCAGCCACCTTACTGACAACATCATCCTGTGGATCATTTGGCATGAGCTGCACTAGACGCTCAACCACACCCACATTCAAGAGACCCCCATCCTTGTCAAGAATGTTTGCAATCTCATCATCAAGCTTCATGCTTCACACTTGCTTCAGAGTACTCATATCATCGGGATCATCCGACTTCACATTCCATTCCCACTTGCTAGGTTCCAAATTTTGATGAGCACAATCTCTCTTCTTTCCGTTCCCAGGCAATGAGTATAAAACATTTCCCAAACTCCCACGCTGCTTGCTTTTGGTTGCTGAGAAGAGACAACTGGTCCAGTTGATGAGGGGCCTCCTGATGACTGTATGTCTGCCTGCATCTCCAGCTTTGTCCAACGCAACAGTAGATCTACCTCCTCCTGATGCTCCTGAACTCCAAATCACAGTAGAAACTCTCTGGCAATTTACTATCCAACTGTCTTTCTTAAAAGCTATAACTAAGATCTCTACAGCTATGATTCAGACAAAAGGCTCTACTACACCTATCCACAAATGCCACCAGCATAGCAGACACATTCCAAGAGATCCTCCAGCCAAGAGGGAATACAGAATTTACACAGCTAGATTTTTAGGTTGAACAATTTGCAGGAAAGCAGCAGCCACAGAGTGACAAAATTCTGGAGAAACAAACAGCTCTAGAGGGACACAAACAGCTCCAAATCAATTTGTATGGATCATCAATGGGTCTGTACCAACAAACATGGGGAGTCAATAGAGAGGGAGGGTGTGGGAACAAAGAAGCTTCTCACATTGATGTAGTCACAGTCTGTGACCCACCAGAGACACTTCCTGGTGGTATTGTAAACATGGCAACAGACAAATGAGAAAACTTCAGAGGGAAGCTCAACACCCTTTCCCAGAAACACCACCTTACAGGGATGCAACAAGGAGGCAACTGATATATTATCATCCTTATGAAATGAGTAGAAGATTTGGTTGGGTGCTGCTACTTCGAGGAGTGCAACACCTTTTGCAAGCGCCTTCTCATCTGCCAGCCAATACAGCCAATTGACACTGAATTTCGCCACTTGCTCCTCTTCCACTGCCTCCTCCTCTGTTTTCTCAACAGTTACTTTGCATAGTATTCCAATGAATGGAGGAGCATTTCCTGCTTGAAACAGTGCAGTATCCCTGATGTTGAGCGCTCAATATCCCTGCAACAAACATAAGCAAACATCATCACACCACACTAAGTCTCTGCAACTGAGAAAAAACAACAACCCTTGCTTGGCTCAGGAGAGTAGGAACATCATCACACTTGCATTACATGGGGGTATGGGGTTCCAGAGGACACCCCAAACCAAGGGAGAAAAGGAGGAGGATCAGGTCCATTACCCGGTGTTCTGAGGTACATACATACATGCGGCAAAGACAGTGGAAGGAGAAAAACAACAACGACCCTCAAAAACAACAACAACAACACTGAAAGCAAGCAGAAACCCTAATTGTGCTGGCTGGTAGATAGATAGTAAGACGAAGCTCAAGGAGTTGTTTCTCTTGAACAGTACAAGTAACTGCAAAAAACCCATCACGCCTGAAGGCTTCGGCTTGCATACCTACTACAGACGTGCTAGCATTCCAGAAGCTAGCTAGCTAGCTATTCACAGGCAGCGGAAAAAAAGCCTTCGGAGAGAACTAGGACGACTCGACAGTAGTGTGTGGTGCCCTTCACATGCGCACGGAAACCGAAGAGGACAACAACAACAACAACAACCTTGGAGCACGCTTTGTCGAAGGCAGAGCAGCCGCCGGTGTTGTTGCCAGGAGAGCAGGAGGAGGAGCATGAGCAGCAGCAGCAGCGTTGTGAAGACGGGGACCACATGTGCTACTGCTGCTGCTGCTTCCGCTGCTTCTCTTCCCTTTGCTGCCCATGCATGTCATTTCCTCCCTCCTCCTCCTTCTTGAGATCCTTGAATCTCTTCTGTGGCAAAAACTCTTTTATCACAATCTCTCCCACAACAACATCCTCCCTCAGACTACCACTAACACTACTACACCACAGATCTCGAACCCGGGCGGCCGGGCGAGAACATGAAAGAGTAATCCGGCAAATGATCACGCCGCTCGCAGCGCACAGCACCGCACCGGCAACGCAAAGCAGGTCTGCCGTCGAGAGGAGAGAGACGCTGCCCGCGGGCAGAACAGGCAATGTTGTTTCAGGAGGGGGGAAGCAGCAGGCACACGAGCAGACAGTACCTACCTACCTACATACCTACTCTAGTAGGTATCTATTTATAGTTACCGTACCTACTCCATCTAGATTTTATAGGTAACTACCAATCTGGAATTTATCACGTACTTTAAAGCCTAGATTTTTAATTATTGTAGGTACCTATCTTTAGGTACCTACTTACCTCTATAGGTTTACATGTACTAGAGTCTAGATCCTCTAGGTAGGCACCTTCTTATAGGTACCTATATTCTTCTAGGATAAGCCTATTTCACTAGACTAGCTTTTTAAAACGCTATTTTGTATTCTACCGGTCGCGGGATCGACTTCGGGGGAGTGCTTTTTTGCCTTTTCATTTGCCTTCTCTCTCTCTCTTTGATGGTCTTTTTTTTTTTAAATTATTTTTTTTAATATTAAAATATTAATTTTATTTTTTATAAATTTGGGGGCCTCCCTCACATGGGGTTTTGGGTTTGTTTGAAATTAGGAGTTTGGGGGGTGGGTTTTGTATTTTTGTTAAGCTTGGAGTTTTGGGGAAACCCCTATTTCCTTTCTTTTAGGTTGAAAGTAGAAGAAGAAGGTCATGTGTGGTTTTTTTTTTTTGGGTTAGGGGATTGATTTATTGGGTTTGCCACCAATCAGCTACCTTTATTTTATAGTTTTCAACCCTCACCCCATTCATGATGCATCGCCCTTGGTGTACTCTACGGACAAGGAAACATGCAACTATTGTGTGCAATTACTTTCCTTTCCTATTTCCGATCTCTCCTTCCCTTCAAGTTCAATCATCATACCATCATGTTGTTGTCATGCATGATTCCTTTGTATTCTTGATCGTTCCTTTCGCTCTAGTATGCTCCAATGGAAGTGGATCAAAGGTGCCTTTTAAATTTCATTATCAATATTGTTTTGGTTACTTTTTTGGAGCTCTCCGTGCTTTCATTTTCCCAAAACAACACCAACATTCACTTGAATGTGAATGCAAAGAACCTAATTAAATCTTTAAGATTGTTCATTTCCCAAGTACCACCACATTGAATATGAGGCGGGATTCATGAACCCCAAAGAAAGAAAGGGGAAAAAAAAAATTTAACTCCACACCGCCCCATTGGAAGTTAACAAAAGTAGACATGACTTGATCGGTTGGCCTTCTTTTGTAGGGTACACAATTTTATTCTCTTAGTCCCATGCTAAAATCATCATGTACCCTAAACCCTAAAAATCCATTATACTCCATACGGTTATGAATAGTGTTATGCTTTACAATGGCCGGCCACTTGTTATGTAGTGGAATAAAGGCGGGGTTTCTACAATGAAGGTGTTTGCCAAGTACATGAGGAGTGAGAACACTTTCCTTTTCTTCCCTCACATGTACTACAGTCACACTTACAAAGTCCGGAGAAAGCAAAGTGAGTGTTATGTTCCCCCAAAGTCTCAATTTCCCTCAATGTGTTGTTATTGAAAGATGCGGAGTGCCCTTTTGGCTATATAGGCTTGTTAGTATAATTGAATTACTAGGGTTTTCAAAGGACTCATCCATTGGCAAGTGCTTCATCACATAATCTCTCACATACAAAATGTTTCTAGTGCACACACAAAGTTGTATACAAATGTTTTTGTTTGTCAAGTCTCATCTTCCCAATTATCCACATTTTTTTTAAAAAATATAAAATTTTATATATATATATATATATATATATATATATATATATTGCCATCATATCTTCCCAAATTATCCACATTTCAGAAGGGAATATTGCCATCAATATATCCTATAATTTATCCACTTTTTTCAGAAAGGGAGAATTGTCATCATATCTTGTCATTCATCCAGACTTCAAAAGGAAAATTTGTTATCACATCCTATTGTTCATCCATCTGCTATCCATCATGATCAAGTCCAAGCCCCCAAGGCATTGTAAAATAAACCTCATAACAACAAACAAAGAGGGGCTTTTACTAGCCAACTTTGTGATTGAAAGAGGCATATTGAAAGAAGAAAAATCCATACTTACATCAGCTAGGAAATCCATTTAATTGAATGAATAAATACATATATGGTGTAGTTCTCATCCCACTTCATGGGTGGGTTGTGACTATGGTTGGTGGGTCAGTGCCAATCCCAATTTATCATCTTCCATCCATTCATTCATCCCATATAGAGTGTAGTTCATTTAGTTATTTACTCGACTGTTGAGGAGTTCCAACTTCCCTCCCCTTCCTTTTATGAAATTCCACCTTTATCAATATCACCATTCAAATCCCAAGTGTGATGAATCCCACCCAATAAAAGATGCCCAAAAACAAATTCATCATAAATGTGATGATCATTTGTAATACGTGCCATTACGGAGTGTCAAAATTACAATTTTTTTGTGCTATATGTCACAATGAACACCATATATTGTACATTGTAATAGATGAAACCACATAGTTTATCTCACACATGTGTTGTGAAACACTAAACCCTAATTTGTTTATATGTCACAAAACTCTAAACCTTAAACCCTAATTTGTTGCTAATGAGGGTTATGAATTAAAAAGGAGATCCAACCGCACCTAAAATGCAGACCTCTCTATCAATGTCTCTCACCCCCAAAGTAGTAGTGTGCAAGTTATTCCCCCATCTTCACTCACAAAACATGAAATCTTGAATAAGGTAGCATGAAGATTAGGTACATCCCATCACATAGGCAAATTGTTGCAACCAACCAATTAAATCCAACAAATTTTTTTGACATTTTTGTGATGTATCTGGAGTGTTTTGATCCTCCATAAGCCAATTTTAGCCAAATTTGGCTAAACAAAAGCAATTGGGTCTATTCAATACTTGGTGATATAATCTTAGTTTTAAAAAAACCCTTTGCACCAGGAGCATCTAATAAATGTATAAGCCTAGGATATGAAGGATTCAGGAAGTGGAACATTAGTATTAAGTACACAATTTGATGTCCTTTGATAATAACTACAGCTTTGCAGGATGAGGATATATATGCCTACCTAGTACATATATATATCTTGAAAATCAAATATTAGTTAACTACACATTTTACTTCATTTGATGATAACTCTTAGCTACCATATCTGGGCAATATGAAAATGTTAAAAATCCATTGTGGAAAATATAAAGGCATTGAGGGTTGGGTTTTTTTTCCTTCAATATTTTCATATGAAAAAATTTCCAAATTTTTCCCAAAAAAAGGAAAATCACTTGATTTTACACTAAAAAAAATCTTTTGCCCCAAAAGTATCCCAATTTTTTGGTTGGGAAAATGACAAAATCTGTTGGGAAAAAAAAAGCACTGATTGGGATGGTATACGAAGTCGAATATTGTTAGTAACTGCACATTTAACTTCATTTGATGATAACTAATTCTTGACACATGCAACAAATTGACTAGCTCCTTCAACCTTGCAAAAAAAATTAAATAATTAAATAAATAAATAAATAACAGGGTTGAAGAGTATCTAAGGATTTGGTGTTTTTTTTTTTCTCTCATCAATGCAAAAGAGTCTGGTGGACAATTTTGTCATGAGCTTCATCAAAAGCTCTGGCAGCAAAATCTTTGTGGAAACTGTTTCTCCCTGTCCTCCTTTTCATGACAAAAAAATGGTTCAGTGGTGTCAGGGCAGAGAGCAAACAAAAACATGGAAATCTGTGCCTCCAAAAAGGCATGTCAGTACTAAGTACTGTAAGTAATGAAGAGAACTGGAGTACCTACCTAACCAACAAAACAAGCACACTTTTGAACTGATTTCCAGCACACTCTGCTGCATTCCCTTGTCTCCATTGTCAAACCCATGCAAGAAACCCACCTTTTTTTTTTTTTGGCCTTGCCTACCAAGGCAAGGAAATTGTGTTCAGATTCATTATATAGAGTATAGCTAGTAGCTTAAGGAAATTTTGGCCCCTAAGTAAGTAAATAAATAATAGGTCTATTTTTTCTATGAGGAATTTTTGAAAAGATGATATTTTTTTGGCTGGTGTTGAAACTTGAGATTAGTTATTATAGAGTTATAATAATATCTTGAAGGATTTTGGTTTTTTTTCAGAGGATTTGTTTTTTGAAGATTATATTTTTGCATGGTGAAATTTTTGAGTTTTCATAATTCTTTTCAGTTTGTCTGAAGATACCTTTTAATGTAAATGGCAAGGCCATAGTGTGACACAGGCCACATTGTTTTTAATAAACTTTTAGGTACCTTACCTTTGGATGGATGTGTCAGGATGGAAACCTGCCCATCTGAAAAGAAGCTTAACTCTCATCAAGAGTTGTACAATTTCCTTGCCTTATTGCTTGGTGCCTCCTCCCACCCTTCTTATGCTTCTTGTATCTGAACATGTTCTGAAATCTGGAGCTGCTGCCTCCTCCTCCTCCTCCTCCTTCCCCTTTGGAGTTCATTCCAGAAGCTTTGTTGCTCAGCCTCATAACTTTGGCCAGAAGCTTGTTGCTCAGCCTCATAACCTTGGCCAGAAGCTTGTTGCCCAGCCTCATAACCTTGGCCATAACCTTGGCGCTCCCACGGTTATCAAAACTAGCCGATGCACGGAGGCTAGTTTTGATAACCGATGGCCTCCAGCCAATTCCAGCACATAATCAGCACCGTTTACATCTGCGACCCGCTCAACAAGTGGCACATGTATCACTTTTCATCCATATGCAGAATGGAGATGGATCACTTTTCATCCACACACTGAATGAGATACAAACAGCCTCACATCATATTCATTTGGGTGTCATTTGCTACTCTTTTGCATCATCTTGAAATACTTTTCTTAAAATTGTGTGTTCATTATGTTTGGCAACAATGCAATAACTTGGGAGCACAAGAAATGATCACCAAATTAGTATTGAATACATCCATTTTTATGTTTTTGAAATTCTTAAATGTCACAAACTCTAACATCCTATCATTGATTTGTAGATATAACACCGAGTCGATATTGAATAAATCCATCATTAGATTTCAAAGTTCTCAATGTCACAATTTTCAATATCCTATTATTGATTTGTAAAATTTGTTTAAAGGCCTATATCACACCTAGTGGTAGTGTTCATGTTATGTTATCCCATTGTTTAGGATGTTAAAAAAATTTAAGAGTCCACACATGCATTTTTAACTAACATTGAAGATGATGTGAGAGATGATGTGGCAATTGTGTTAACAACTAGTCTTAAGACACATTAAATCTATTATAAAAAAAATGTTTCAAGGTTTTTTTGGTTGTTATGTAAAGTGTCAAAAATTGGTCAAATATCTCATTGTTAGGCCATCCCCCTTTCTTTCATTACATTCTATCATTGCCATCACTTCTTGAACTTGAAGCTACCATTGCTTCTTGAAGTTGAAGCCGCCATCACTTCTTGAAATTGAAAATCTACTACATTTTTATCTACAGAACAAATGTTTTTACATTTTTATATTTTTATGCATTGCATTCAACTATAAAGCTCGAACCTATGCCATTACAATCAAGATGTTGCTTATTAATGGAGAGTAGTTGGTCTTCATGAATCTTCAACACACACCATCTTGTACTCGATTATAAAAGACACTAAACACCCCCTAACAAGCTATGTCCAGTGCAACAAGTGATCACCTTCAATCCTTTTGTAAGGGCAAAAGAATCACCAAAATTTCACCATGGTTCCAGGAGGGAAAAAAGTGAAAATTTTTGTGAAGCTTTTGCCGGATTCCCCCTCCTCTTCCCCTTCCCCCATGGCCACACATTTGCAATAGAATACCATTAATAGAGAAGGATTCACCCCAAAAATAAAATAAATATCACTTATCATAAAAGAAGAAAAACCTTGTAAATATAAAGGTTGGAATTGGAACCCATCCACAAGAGGTACAAGGCAAATAAAATCAACAAGAACACAAGTCACCAAAGGACAAAACAATCAAAACATCACAAATAAATTAACAAGGGATGTGTCACAGTGCGGCCTTGCCATGTACATTAAAAAGAATATCAAGACAAAAGAACAATTATGGAAACTCAAATATTTCACCATGCAAAGTTATAATCTTCAAAAAAAATCCTCTAAAAGAAACCAAAAAATCCTTCAAGATATTATAGCTTTATAATTAATCTCAAGTTTCAACACAAACCAAAATATCATCTTTCAAAAATCCTCATATCAAAATAGACCTACTATTAATACCTAGGGGACAAAATCCCTTAAGCTACTATACTCTATAATGAATCTAAACACAATATCCTTGCCTTGGTAGGCAAGGCCAACAATAAATAGATGACCATAAACTAAAAAGTGCCAAATTATTTATTTATTTTATAATCTGAACTTTGGCATATGGGTTTTTAATTTTGGGCTTTTTTGGCAAGGTAGGTTTATAATTATACAAAAGTTGTGATTTTTCATGTAGGATTGAGGATTTTTCAAATCTTTAGAAAATAATAATAATAATTAGTTTATGCCAAAGTCGCCCATGTATTATGATATCTACCTATGAACCAAGGTAGTTTGTTTTGTTTGTTTTGTCATGTTGAGATCTCCCAAACCATGGTGCTTCATGTCGCACTCTTGGTATCTTCAGAAAGCTCTTGATGAGTAGGGGTGCACCAACTTGATTTTGAGACCGTTTGGAGGTTCGGTGTGGAAGCTATTGATTATTGAACCATTTTCTCAATGAAAATTAAATAAAATCAAAACTGAAAACTCTATTGGAATTTGGAAGCATTCTTGGTGTTGTTGGAAATCTCTCAGTGAGTCAGATTTAACAGAGTTTACTTCACAATTTTCAGAGCTAAGGTGTGGAAGATATTGATTTTGGAGTGGATTTTGTTGCTGAAAATTCAACCAAATTGCAAAAATTGGGTTTGGAAGGAAAAATCAGTTGAACCTTCAATGTGTTCACACTCGGGTGCAATTCTTCAATGAGTTCACACTCGAGTGAATTGCATGTGCTACACTAGTGTAGGTTAAGCTTTCACTTGTGTAGGGACAAATTTTAGTAGTGGGGGGAATAGATTGTATGATGTGAATGAAGTCTTTGTATTTCTCCCCAACAATCTAGACTCCATCCCAACCCCAAGAGGTGTTTATTTCAATGTTGAAGGTGGTTAGGTTTAATTTTTGAACCCAAAATAGGTGTTCAACGAGTTTTGGGTGGGCAATTTGATGTTCATGTATTAGGTAGTCAAATAAGGGTAATGATGAATTTCCAAAAAATATACACTAGTTGGGTGAAGGTGCATGAACTTCAACAAATTTGCAAACCAAGGAAGGGTTACGGTACCCTTACCTAGCCAAGGTGAACCAACACCTGCACTAGCACCAACAACAAAAATAAAGTGATAGATCATTTTCAAAAAAAGTCATCCACTATCCTTTACACTTCATGATATAAGATGTGAAACATTCCTTAAGAATATTGTACTTGTTAGTGTGATGCCATGCATGCCACCCACATGGTTATATAGCATGGTTTAAGGATACAATTAAGAAAAAAGAATCAATCTAAGACAAGGACTAAGTTTTTAAAGAGTCCTTCACAATGAAATATTTTATAATATATGTTTAAAATCATAATTTACCAATCAACTTTTAATTTTTAAAATAATAATGACCAAAAAATGGTGTGTTATATTATAATCTAAAGGTGCACATAATTTTTTTTTCATAGAAATGCCATTTTCAAATCATTTTAGGTCATTTTTAAAGTCTTTTTTAAGTGATGGAAAACATTGGTTACATTGTTTAAAAAATGTATTTGAATATTCCGTACTCATTATATGCATTTCAAATTTTACCAAATGTTTTCACAATATATTAAAAAGATTAATGTACAAGTTCATCCAAAAGTTTCAACATTAATTTAAAGCAACCATTTACCACAATGCAAATTAAGTATGTTCAAAAGTTGTTCCTTCTATCCCAACTATAACTTGCATTGATGTATTTGTACACGTTAGTGTATTATTCTTATTCATATTAATTAGTTGTGGGGATCCCCAAAGTTTTGAAAAAAATATTTTGTGATGGGCATCCTTTATTGGCCCATCATAACAAAAAATCAAAATTTGGACTTGATCCCAAAACTAAAATATCACTAATAGAAATGATGGTTCAATTTAATGGTTTAATTGACCAAAAAAATCCAAAACAGACAAGTGTCAAAAAGGCCATCTCCTCATTTTGAACAAGTTGATTACAACATTGCTATTGTGATTGGGGTGATTTATTTTTTACCAAGATAGTAATAGACCATCTATTTGTAGCTATTGTGACTAGGGTAGTCTTTTTTAATGGTCAACAAATGGATCATTTGACTAATCACATTCCTACCAAATTAAAATCATATAAATTTATTATCAAAAATCATATTTTGTGATGGGTAGGTAGGTAGGCTAGAAAAATGCATGTAAATAGGTAGGTGTTAGCTGAGGTTACCTAACTTAACCTAGTCTAACCTAGCAAACCTATTTAGCCTATCCTACCTACCCTAGTTTCCTAGGCATGTAAATAGGTTACAAGTACTTGAATTGAACCCCTGACCTCCATAATGATAAGCCAAATCCTTAACCAATGAACCACACCTTCAAAAAGTGATAATTTTTGTACATGTCTAAATTTCACATCAAGTGTTATACACTACTTATATAAGTAAGTAAAAATGTTAGATAATTCATAGATATGTGGGTAAAAGGTATGTAGGTAGGTTGTGTGAAATTTAGTAGGTAGGTTGTAAGGGATAATAGGTACGTAGGTAGGCATCTCATAAAAGAGTAGGTAGTATATAAGTATGTGGCTTGTAAAAAATAAGTAGTTAGGCTTAGCAAGCTACCAATTTAGCACAATGATGTCAATTTTTTATGTCAACATAACTAAGTGTCCCACTTGATTAAAAACCATTGGTCATTTTGATTAGGGTAGTACTTTTTGTTCAACTTGATTGAATATATTTGTCAAATAGGTTATTTTAATCAAGTTAATTGGTCAAAAAATGTACATGTCATTCAAGTTTGGTATTTTAATCAAAATATGAATGTCCATTAATAAAAAAAGATCAATAAATCAACTTGAACAACTTCAAAATCATGATTTATTATAGTGCATTGTAGTCTCCTTTGCTCCTATAAGTTGCAAGAGTGGAACTTGGGGCAAGGGCATATGGGATAAAGTGAAGGCCACATTGTTTTTATGGGCGACAAGAATATATAAATTTGGGGCAATGTAAAGTAAGAAATGTCTTCATTGAATTGGCCAAACTTGTTCCCCAAAGGTGCATGCAACCTCCTTCATTGGTTGCAAGAAATTTCTTGCCTTACTTTTTTTGTTGTTATCAACTTAGGTTAATGGCAAGGGAATGATTTTATTCATGTTTCCCTTTGGCCCCCCTTTAAAGAGTGTGTGTGTGTTTGTTTATCAATGGTAGTAAATTGTGATTCACACTAAAAACAACAAAAACCAAAAAAAATCTAGCACCTAACCCAACCCTCCTTTTTCCCATAAAAAATAAAATTGGCCTTTTGGGTGCATGTTATAGTACCTCATTGGTTAAATATTTTTTTAATTCCTAACTATGTTCATCACCTATTTTGGTTTAGCTTAATACCCTTTTCCAAGAGCTAGGGCACCTATTTAAATAAAATAAATTAGGATGTTGCCTTAAATTAGTCGATGCATGTACGACATTGGTAGGAAATTTGGCCCTTTCTCTTGATTGGTAGTCAATTCAAATCATGTGAAAACCAATAATACATGCAAATAAGTTATTTTTCTTCCATTTAGTAAAATGTGAAATGTGCAAGTGTTGTGCAAGGTGTCACATTAACACTTGCAAAGCTACCTATTTTAGATTTTTTTGAAAAACCTATCATAATAGCCTCATAGGCTTCTTGCCCTATTTTTAAAATTATGCATAACCATCTTCAACTTGTGTTTTTATTTTGTGTTCATAGGTAGTTTGATAGGAGTTAATTAACTTGTTGCAATAGATAATATATGAATGCACATGAAATGAAAAACAATTAATGGAAATGAGACAACTTGTATTTGAAATTTAATGTCACAAAAAATTTACAACTTCAAGATTCATAAATTTTCAAATTAAACAAATTATGATTTTTATAGACTTGGTCATCTTTCAAAAATATCATTTTGTAATAGCAAGTGGATTTCACATTCATAAACATAAATTAAGGCTTATATTTAGGAGCAAATTTCTAATAGTTTAATGCCTTCAATGAATTTAACACTAATGGATTCTCATTATTTCATGACACCTTGTAAGGAATTCATGAGAGGTATGTGATAATTGCCTCTTAAACCTTTCCAAAATGCTTGTGTTTAATTGAAGTTGTCACTAAGTTAATCAATGACATTCATTCAAGTTTTCACAAGTTTGTACATATGCAAGTTGTTTTAAATATTTTAGGGTACACTATGAAAAATTGTGTCCACAAAGACTAGACTAGCAAGCAATTAAATTGTCATAGAAACTATTGTGCAACTAGGGTACAACTACAATATAGAAATATGATGAATTAATAATTAAAATGCCACATTAAAATATTTCATAGTTGTAATTTAGTTCCACATTAGTTGCAACTTGGACTTTATATGGGCATATGTACACAAAGTATATACGGTGATAGTCAACCGCAGTTTGACCATGATAACAAGTTGCAACGAAGTGGTTAATTTCAATTTTGTTGAAATTGGTGTAGCTTTAACGCTAAGTGAGCAACTACTTCGCGATTAGTGTACGACATTGATGTGTACGATCATGCCACATGTACGGTTAAGTAAAGGTCCATAACATTTGAAATTTGCAACTTGTTTGTAACTAAAAGTCAACTAAATTGACTAATTTTACAACTAAGTTCTAATTAAATGTGCCATTATGGTTTCACTACATAATTATTACTTGTCCATTATTTTGGAACTAGAGTGTTCAACTCATCTAAAGTTAGTTATCAACTATGTGGCAATTCATATTATTAAAAAATTTACAGATTGTGCAATTCATTGAAACTATAAATGCAGGCCTTCAATTATATTAGAATGGTGTATTAAAGTATTTATGAGTATGTACATATAGATATCATTTTTTATACATTTCAAGTTTTCTAGACTAAATTATTAAATGTTTCATTGATACGAGCTGATTCTTTTATTGAACTAATTAATTAAAATAATTAATTATCATAATTATTTAAATAATTAAAATTTAAAGAATTTAGTAAATATTATACTCCTATTTTTTGTGATCGATGTTCAATTGTTGTGTTAATAATATTTCACTACATTGGAATTCACAATATTATGTTGATATACATACATATCAAACCATAGAATTTCATGAAAAGTGAAAGTCTATTTCTAAATTGAAATTAAAAAGAATGTATATATTTTATTAAACATTCAATAAGGGTGTACATATGAATATGTCTTTATATACTTCAATGTCTTCTACTGAAATTCATGTTTATTATTTAATATTTTAGAATGAATTATTTGTTATTGAATTTTTAATTAGTAATTAACATGTAATATATTTAATTACCATGAACCAATTAAGTAAACTAAATAATAAACTATTCATATGAATTCATTAATCAAATTTGATTAATTAATATTAATTACTTCAGATAATAAATAGTTAATTATCCAATAACTAATTACTTAAACTTAATAACTAATTATATAAATTTAATTAGCTAATTCAAACAATTTAAGATAACAATATTTGTTAATGTAGTTGAGTAATTACTGAATTTTATTTGAATTCAGATTATCAATTATCAACATAATTAATTATCTAATAGTTATTTAAATAATTAATCATCATAATATTTATTCTGATAATTAATTTTCTGATATTTATTTTGACATTTAATTATTTGAATCAATCAACTAACTAATTATCTGAATTATATTAATTAATTCATATAATCAATCCAGATAATTAATTATCATATAGTTAATTCAAATCATTAAATTCCAAATAATTAATTATAAATTTCAAATTAATTTTAAAATTAAAATGAAATAGAAAGCACGTGGGAATATTTTTTTGTAATTACAACCCAATGGCAACTAGGGTGCCACTAAAAGATTTAACCCAATGTTTTTTCTTCAATATCTCATTTCACAAACTATATAAAGGAGGTGTCTCCTCTTGCATTCTCAAATTAAAATACATGTGCCATGTTGGGATGAGCTCATAAAAGTTTAACTCTAAAGGCAAAACACATAACAAATTTTAAAACTTATGTGACTATTATTTAGTTCACTTACTCTTCTAATATTCTACCTTCATACCTATCTACTTGCTTAGTTAAATAAGTAGTTAGGTAAGTAGGTAGGCTGGAACTATATCAATTTACCTACCTATGGCTATGTACTGACCTACCTATATATATATTTGTTTCCAAATTTCAATTAATATGCCACGTGGCAACTTTTGATTATGCCACATGTCATAATTCAAGACCATTTAAAACAAATAATCATACTAAATGATGGATATCAATATTTCAAAAAAAATCATGAATTTATTTCATAATGCCATGTGTTAAATTTTGATGGATGGATAAAAAATGACGTCAACATGACATTATGATTGTAGTCATAGGGGAGTTGCATAGTTGTTGAAAAGGAGTTGTTACAACAAAATTGTAATTAAGTTATAATGAGTTGCACCATATATACAATGAGTTGCAACTCTTGCAACTTTTGCAACTTGTTTAATATCACTCACAACATATAAATATGGTGAGTTGCAAGTTTCTAATGCAACTTGAAAATTGAGTTGCAAAGCTAGTTGCAAAACACCTTTTTTTTCTCATAGTGGTATTACATCATGAATTACAATGAAGACAAGTGATAAACAAAATCCAAGTGATGTCATAACATGTATAAACATGCATAATCCAACAATTACATTTGATATGAGCATTAGGTATAAACACATTCATTGAATGCTTTGTTCATTATACCAATGCTTACCCAAATAGCACAAGTGTGTAACTATGTTAGGTCCATTATCAAATAGAGATTTGTTAAAATATAACTACGCACACAAGAAGCCACACTTTATGGCAATGCCTTCCCCAAATAAATATTCGTTTAATTCACATTAACTTATGGTGTCAAATAAAATGTTGAAGATAAGGAACACATGCCAAATTATGTCAATGCCCACCCAAATGGCACAAATGTGCAATTAGGTTAAAAATTTGTGTTAGATATAACTTTACTCATTGAAGGTTTCACCCATTATATGATGTTTACCCAAATAACAATTTTTTGTATTCACAAAATCCAAATGCGATATATTTTATACTTGTAATTCATTTTCAACCAATGGGTCAAATAACAAATATTTTAATTCATTTTCAGTGTATTCAAGTCCTTCAAAACATGTTTCAAGTTGTAAAAACAAGCATATGCATCTAGTATTAGCATTGAAAAATAAGGATTTTCAAGTAACGAAATTTATTGAAAGGAGCACAATAATAAGTTATAAGATATTATGACCAAAATAACATAAGAGAATATACACATTTGTTGTGATAGCTTGAAAGAAATGTGATATTTGTAAGGTGTGTAAAGTTTCAAATACAATTTAAAAAGAAAGAATCATGTTCAAATGTTGAAATTCCATTACTAAAACAATTACACATATTAAGGAAATTGTCTTACATTATGAAAAAAGATTTATTGTTTGATGAAGGTGTTGATTGTAATGAAAGTAATATAAACACACCACCTATATTGAAAGCATTTTTAAAATTGGAATGAAAAGATGTGCATTAAAATCATGCAAATAAAAATAAAAAGCCTCAAACACATTCAAATGAAAAAAAAATCAAACAAGAAGAGAAATTCATGTATTAAAAATATTTTGCTCCATTTTCAACAAGAGTTCAACAAATAGTAAAAACAACACATTAAATTTTTTTAACCAAATTTAATATTTTATTCTTTCTCACCAATTCAGTAAAGAAGTTTACATCAACATGGTGATCGAGCTTGGAGGAAATCATCAAAACAATACAATGGTGAGCTTGTCAACATGTCATGTTCATTATGTTGTTACATGTTGTAATTCAAAACCATTCCCACCTTCAAAAAATTGCTTTACAAAATAAAAGTTTGTCAACTATTTAAATTTCAAGTTTCTCACTCTTTGCTTCTCTTCTTTTCATTGCATTTCTAACCATAACAATATTTAACCCCTTGCAATCTCAATGAACATATATTCTAATACAATATTCCATAACTTCATTTAGCACAAAAAAAACCCAAATGTACCACAAATCACAATTTTCTTCAATCATTGTTGTCATTCTTTGCAAACCTTCCCCGGGCCACTCACGAAAACACCAAAACTACCCAGACAAACAAACTAGAATCATTATGAACTCAATGGAGCTTAGTCGAAGGTCAAAGGTTGGAATATAGTCAACATGAAATAGATATTGTCCCAATGGAAAGGCAATGGTGAGTGGGGAAAGTGATGGTGTTGCTATTGGGAAACAACTTTGAGCAAATAGAGTAGTGGCAAACATGTGAGGACACATTGAATGTTGGAGACATAAAGGTGAGCGGTGATCGTGAGTAGATTGTAGAAAATGTTGACTTGTTACAACCTATGACAACAGTGATGGCAAGGTGTTTGTTGGGCAAAGCTTGTTGGGCCATACATACTTATCAAAGAGATGAGATGGTTGTGAAAATCAAATTTGGAAAAATAGGGATAATTTACAAGTTTGATCAAAATGACATTACAAATAAACATTTCCAACCACACCTTTGTATAACTAAAGCATCCACAACAAAACCAATAAATGAAAACATGAAAAACCTTGAGAAAACAAAAATCAGCTTGAGGAAAAATAGTCAATAGAACCAAAGTTAATGAAAAACGTGAGTTAAAGCAAGCTTTTGTGGAAATGCCACTACAAGGTTGGTGTGTCACAAATAGGTCTATGCATTGGATTTTGTGAAGGCTGCCAATGTTCCCAATAAAATCACAACCTTTTATAAGTTGGAGACAAAAAAAAAAAGTAGTCCAATAAACATTGAACGAAAACAACATAAAACAAAATTGAAAACACAACACATTTCAATGAAACTTAGCTCATGGTGACAATGATGAAGTAAAACTTATTGGGTGGCTGAAAGCTTATTGGGTGAATGATAATGCAAATCTAGAATATTTACCAACCATGTAGGGCAATTAATAAGATATCTGAAGAAAATCTAGCCAAGCAATGGAAATATTTATCATGTTATTTACCTAGAAGTATAACAAGGCAAATTATTTATTAATTAACCCAAACAAAGGTTGAAAGTTTAAAAATGTGTAAAACTAATGACAATGGAATATAATGTGATACAAAATACTTTAGGGGATCAAAGTCTATTAGGGCAAAAATAGGGTGTGCATAAAATGTGTAATCTACATGTTTAAATGACTTCAAAATGAGTGTATTGGATTGCCCTTATAAGTGAGTCACAACCCTAACCTTGTAAAAGATCCTACCTTCTTTTCACATTACTCTGCACCACCTAAGCAATTACCTATGTAAGTGGATAAATATTTTGAATAAGTACAACAATTAGGGTATGTAAATGATTATTATGTATGTAGGTAAGGCACTTTGTGGTCACTAGGTGGATTGATGCATGTGAATGGTTAATACATAAGGCATTATCATGGTTAATTATAAGACGAATACAATAGAAAAATGTTTCCCATCCACACACCATCCCATCATGTGGTGTGCTAATGAATGTTGGTTCACTCTAGCCACCTAAACTTATAGGTGCATGGGAAACTATTTTGGATTTGGTTATAGTTCCCTTGGTTAACCTTTGATGGTTAGTTCAATACTTGTTTTGATCACCTAAAAGCAACATCCAAGTTGTGGTGTGTGGGTTTCTTTGTGTTTTATATAAGTCCCAACTATTTTCCAATTGGAGTTGTGCAAGGTGGGTTTCATTAGGTTTTGATAGTGTGGGTTTATGCTTTCTTAGTAAACATGAACATTGTAGACATTGTGAAGAATAGGGTAATGGCCAAGGAGTAAGGAGTTCCTAAAATAAAAACCTACCCAAGGTGGGCCATGGTGAACCAAACACCTACCAACGTACCATCCAACAAATGTCCATTATTGTTCAATTGTGGATGAACTTCAACTAAATTAATATTTGGTTTCACCTTGGTAATTAACTATGTAAGAAATAGGTGTGATATAAAGGTAGATAGGTTAAAAAAAACAACTATTAGGTGAGTAGAGGGTTATACATAAATAAGGGTTGTTTTTATTACCACCTACCTACTAATAACCCGCTTGTGGGTTGTTAATAGGTGGGTAGTAAAAAAACAAATGAGCTAACCATCAATGGTTAACTAGGGAGTTGGAACCCAATAGACAAATTATTTTTCAACCATTTAACATCCATCCTTTATGGTGAGTTTACGAGTGCTGGTTCATTATGGCCTCCAAGGTGGAAAGATTACCCCACACATGGGTTGGGGGGGGGGGGGGGGGGGGGTTTTCCCTTTTTAAACAACCCCCCCCTGGGGGGAGGAAAAGGACCCTTTGGGGTTTAATAAAACATTAAAAAAAATTTTTTTTT
>Ga0116227_10008681_pt1 | contig 18962 bp, 15 predicted proteins | sample S1TSphgellanicum_FD_89693 | JGI IMG/M metagenome (GOLD analysis project Ga0116227, IMG submission 89693) | Host-associated microbial communities from peat moss isolated from Minnesota, USA - S1T2_Fb - Sphagnum magellanicum MG | ecosystem: Host-associated > Plants > Peat moss > Unclassified... | reverse complement strand
TGGGGGAAAAAAAAAAAAAAACCTAAAAAAATGTTTTCCAAAACCATTATGATGTTTTCAATTTTCTTGACATTTCTTAAAACTTTAGTTCAATTAAAATCAATTCATGATAATGTTCTTGACAATGTTATTGATGTTGGTAGAGTTGATGTCCAAGTTCCTTGACATCTTTTTTTTGTGTCTCCCTAGCATTTCCAATGTCCATGTTGTCATGTTTTGCAATGGGATTAGGTCTAGATTAAAATGTCCCCTTGATTGATCGAGTTGTTTTGAATCCAAACCAATTCTTTTAGTATCAAAAAGCTCAAATTCCAAATGTCTAATAGGCCAACATCCATGCCCATTGCGGATGAATCATTTTTCATCCACAATTGATATTAACTTTAGGTTTTCCCTTTGGTAACCTACCCTAAACACCTTCTTCCTACTTAGATAAACCTACCTATCTATGTAAGTGGGTTGAGCTTGTTATTGAGTTTTGACATAGTTATTAACCCGGGTATTGATATCCAGTTAATAACTTAATCGCTTGGTATTGAATTTTTCAAATTTTAGTAACCTACTTGGATGACTTGGTTATCATCCAAGTAGGTTATCATTCCTAAAATGTTAAACATCTTTATGATAGAAAACATAAACATAAACAAATCAAATCAAAAATTGAAATTAAAAATTAAAAAAAACCTATAACTAGGTAATAATTGATAAGATAATTTTCAATTATTAACTAATTAATTGATAACCTATACTTATGCATAACCAATGGTTATTACTCAAAAAAATAATTTAAAAAATTAAAAAATTAAAAATTATATATATATATATATATATATATATATATATATATATAACCTAATCAACATTCAAATTGTTCTATTAAAAATTACCCGACGAGTATGAAAAAAATTCAATAACCGGCCAACAACAGTAATTACCATAGGTAAAAAATAGGGAGTGAATGTAAGTAGTTACTATTTGTAGGGTAAGGTTCATAAATGGGGCTGTTCTGGGAGTGATACCGTATATATACCGTATAATATACGCGAAAAATATGTATTTACGTTTAGGGTTAGGGTTAGGGTTTGAAGCACATGTTTGCATGTCCCTGCTGCTTACACGATGTGCGACATTTTGTTTACTGGCTACATCCTGCTGCTCCCGATTCGCTTGTTGTGATCCGCGAGCTTTCGATCGATACTTGCATCCCAGTTGCGCGTGGCGGTAAGTTTATCTGTCTTTTCCCTGACCTCAATTTTATTTGTTTTTTCCTTTGTGATCCGTTTGCTTTCGATCGGTGCATCCAGTTTTCTGGCATTCATAATCTCATCGTTTTAGTTTCTGGCACTCTCAGAATTTCCTGAAGAACTAGAGGATCACAAGCCTTGGGTGCTTGTCAAATCCAAACCCTCTAGAGCATCAGAAATTGGGTGGCCTTTAGGGAGGTATTATCACTTCAGGGTCTGCTGATGCTCTCGGCAAAGGAAGGTGGATTTCAAAGCTGACATGGGGAGGAAGAGGGTGTGGGTGAAGGGGCAGATATGGCTGCAGGTGGAGTGCATCAACTGGCACAGTGTATCACATGTCATGCCTGGAATGCTGACCTTTCCAGTTAAACTAAATCAATAACCCTTCCCATTTGCATTGCAATTGTTTGATTCTGTGTTTGGAGGTTTTGTCTCTTGTTAGAATTTGGTGGGGAAAAAAGCTTTGATCGCTTGGCTTCTTACGAGAGTTTTCTTTATTATTATTAGTAGTATTTATTAATATCTTTTTGCGGGAAGGTTTAGGGTTTTTCTGACTGGCCTTTTTTTTTTGGAGTACCCTGCAGTGGTGGCAGTATGCCCAAACAATAATGAAGTACACATCTATCAAGCCTCCCCTTCTCCCACTAGTGCATGGGAATGTATACATGTTCTGCAAAAGGTCAGCCTGCATACCTTATTGGTCCTGCCCCCCCATGGGGAACAACGTATTCACTTTTTCTTTTTGGAATTTGTCTGGAAAAAGGCCCACAAACCCACGGACAATTAGATGCCAGTATCATCGTCAGATGGTGGGATTTCTAGGAAACTGACATGGACCAACAGTAGGCAATAGAGTTCTTGTTTGTGGCAATTTGCAAATGATGATGATCTGAATGCAACAATTAGGGTCAAGAGACAAGAGTATGAATGTATGTAGTGGGTTCTGACTTGAGAGTATGAATAGTTGTGTATGCAATTGCTTAGAGAAACTTCACCTGGTGAGAAGGTGAGGTTATGAACTTCTGCATGCTTTACATTTTGGGGAGAATGACATTCTGTTTTGGGGCCATGGCAGCATGATCAGTTAGTTTCTGGCATTGACTGGGCGCCTATGAGCAACAAGATTGTCACCTCCTCCCATGATCGAAACTCGTAAATGCCACGACACCCATACAAAGACCTAAGGAGTGAAAATTTTGAGCATCAGGGAGAGGAGAGCTCAATCCGCATGCCACATGGGCATGATTTCTGGAGACATGGTGCCCATGTTTAACCTGAAAGGCATTGGTGTTGGCAGATATGTCTGGACGTTAGAGGGTAATGAGTGGCAGCCAACATTGGTCATCTTACGCCTCAATCGTGCTGCTATCTCAGTCAACTGGAGTCCCCGAGGTAGGTTAATCATTGATTTCTTAAGGCCTCCTCTTTGTCCTGGGGAGGATGGTTTTGTTGTTGTTGTACAAAGAGCTTTTTGAAACTCCCTCATTTTCTGAGATATGTCAATAGGATTGGATGTAATATTTCAACATGTGGTGCAAAAGACTCTGCCACAAAACCACAATTGGTGTGTATAATGCTGATCTTGTATATGTCTAACCCTGTGTGTGAATCAGAGAACAAGTTTGCAGTTGGAAGTGGTGCAATGTCTGTGTGTGTATGCTATTATGAGGAGGACAATAATTGGTGCTCTCCCTGTCTGGCCCTTCTCTTCCCCTCTTTTTGCATTCCTTGTCAATATCAAGTTAAGTTGTGCAAAGCCTGACCCAAAATTTTGAGCAACTTGAATCCCGCAAAACTAACTAAGCTCTGAGCTAGTTTTGGTTGCTCTCTCCATCTATTAGACTATACTTGGCTTTTGTATTCATTGATAATCAAGCCTGGCTTTCAAATGCAGGTGGGTGAGCAAGCTCATCAGAAAGAAGCATCATTCTACAGTTACCAGTGTTGCATGGCATCCAAACAATGTAACACCCTTGGTTTGACTGCCTTTCAACTTTCTCAGTCCTTAATATGTTTCTATGGGTTGGTGGATCTAAATGTTTTTTTGGGTTCTGTTTTGTCAATAAGTACTATATTGTGTTGTGATCATACAGGTACTGTTGGCTACAACATCTACAGACTGCAGATGTCGGGTTTTCTCTGCCTATGTGAAAGGGGTGGATGCACGGTAAGTTGGATTTTACACCAGGTTCATCTTGTCTGTATGGTGAGCAGTACAAAGTGATGTGTTTGTTTACTAAAAGGTAGGCCAAGTAGTAGGAAGATGTCTAGACTTGATAAACTGACTCCTATGTTTGGCAAGAAGGTCCTAAGCTTTCTAGTCTGTGTCCTAGAAGTAAGGTTTGTCTTCTCTTCCTCCCTTGTTTTTTTTTCTGTTTTGTCTTTTCTTCTTTTGGTGTGGGTTTCTGTCTCTTTTGGGATTGGGTCATCTCTTTCTCCTGTTTGCTGATATGTTGATAAATCTGAAATCTCTATAAGCATATTATTCAGACTTTTCTCAATCCAATTCAGTTTGACTTAACACATAAGTAGGGAGAAGCTTTCTATAGTTCTTATTCTCTGGTTCTTTGTCTCAGCTTTGTTATTGAGGACTGATTCCTTGAAGGATGCTGTGTACTTGGTTCCAGGAGGGATGCAACAACTGCTTTTGGGGATATCAAATTTGGAGAAGTACTGAGTTCCATTTCTGCTTTTTTCAGACCAGTCTTTTCTTTGTGACATTGGGTTGGAGATATCCCCCCTTTTGTGTCCAAAGTCATGCCTACTTTTAGTAATAGTGATGTTGTACTCTTGTCTGAATATGCCTATTATGGATTTTTTTGTGAATGCAGCAACTAATAGAGCTAGACCTTGCCTGTGGATGGGCATTTGGCTGCCACTGGTCACCAAGTGGGAACAGTCTTGCTTTTGTAGGTCAGTTATCCCTTCTTCAACTCTTAATTTCTCAATATCACATCGTCATCACTTACCTTTTTTTTTGATGAGTTATGTCTGGATCATATATTGTCCTGTTATCTTTCACATGTTGTTGTGGAGATCTCTCTGCAATGTCATAGAAATGTTTTTTTCTAGTGGCTTTAGTGGATGTCCTGCATCCATGTAGTCACCAGTGGTGTGCTTGAAGGATATGTTCAGTGTGTAGGACTCTCTAACCACTACCTCCTACATGGGTCTCTCTATGCCTTAGATGCTTGCTTGTAGAGGGACAAAGCTAAAATGTAATGAAGATTGACCTCACAAGGTTGTTGCAGCTTAAAGAAGGATAGTATTGACCTTTTGGTTAGCTATGTCTCTTTGGGTGCCATCCAAACCATAAGTAGGTCAAAGGAATGGTCGGACACCTTGTGAGCGACTCTCGTGAAGTTATGACCTCACTCATTGTCATGTTAGCTACAAAATGTTGTTCTGGAGATTTCTCTGCAATCTTTTAGATATGGAGTATTTTTTAGATGTTTGGACCTGACTATTTTTTTGCAAATGCACATGGAATGAGTGAAGGTCATGATTCAACAATCCATTTTGTATCAGACGTTGGGCCAACCCCACGTGCACACTCACTGAGCCTCCGCCATCTACCCCTGCGTGATGTAGGTCAGCTTTTCCCAATTGCTTGCATATCTGATATAAACTCTCAATATACGTGCTCCCATATCTTCCTCTCCTTTGGTCTGATTGAGACACATCCCTTCATGCTACCTTTCTTTTCCATACTTTGTTAAAGATTGATGTTGAGGTCTTTACTTGTAGCTGGCTCACAAAACTCAGCTCTGTTGTATTGCAGGTTCTGTTTTTATCAGAAACAAGGCTGGTAGCTGGAGGGTTTGACTGCAACCCAATGCTATTTGAGATTGACCAGAATGGTGTCTGGTACACAACAACCTTTTCAGTTGAAACATGTATTTCAATTTTTGAATATTCTCTTTATGTTGTAAATCAATAGAGTAAAATAGCTATGAAGGCCCAGCACCGGATACACTCCTCCCTGGATTGGAGTTGTCATGGCACTGTAGTTCAACTTGAGGATGTTTGGTACTCTAGGCTGATTTGAGTTTAGGGTTTAGGGTAGGGTTTAGGACCATGGGCAATGGAGAGATGGAAAGCTTAGTTTTTGCAATGTTCAGAACCAGATAGGATGTTGTTTACTCTGGTCTAGCTGTTGTTGACTTGAATCTCTGTGAGGCTGTAGGGAGTTCATCACATTTCTTGATGAAGGCAAAGGCACTGCCGTGGAACCAATATCAGATACTCTGGTGAGACAGTCCATAGTTGCTTTTGGCTTGCAGTCTCTTTCATATTAGCAAGCTTAATTTTCTATTTTCATGTTCTCTTGCATTGTCTGCCAACACAAGTGTGCGAGGTGGGGTGATAATGGTAAATGAGGGACAGTTTGCAGCTGCAAAAGGAAGATTCAAGTGGTTGGGCAATGAGGTTGCAGAGCTGAATTTGCCCTCAACCACTCATGAAAACTGTATCTTGTATGTGCCTTCTGTTTATTCCTTCTGTGTTTATTCACTTTTTTGAAGTTTTTGTATGGTCTTAGCTCCTACATTACCAACATGTTACCTTCAACAACTGACCCAATGGTTCACTAGGAGTCCCCATGATGAAGATTTTTGCTTTGATGCCAGGACCATTGCTCCTGTAATTTCTCTTGCAGAGAAAAAGGCAGAGAAACCAGTTACACGTTTTAGCACTTCTGGTAAGTAAAATGTTAGGGCAAATTTTAGGGTATTTATAGTTTATTGTGGAGATATCTGTGCAATTTCATAGAAATGTAGTATTGTGGAAATATTACAAAAGGTCTTCCAACAATGATGCAAGATTAGGGGGGCAGGTGTCCTTAACTTGCTACTTGGAGCCTAGTTCTGGTGCTATTAAACCTCACGAAAGCCTTCTTTATGCCCAGTATATACGAGAATGGTCTTGAGCACAGGCATTACAATGACAAGCTCTCTACTTTTTTCCCATTCTTGCTCTCCTCCTGAGGACCATATTGTTTTGTAGACAATGCCTTTTTGACAATGGTGTTATGTCCATCCGCTAATCATTAAACCTGATATCTGCTCAATTAATTTGGTATCCAGGAATGGATGGAAGAATTGTTGTCTGGGATATGAACAACCTTGGAGATGTGATGGCCCGACTTCGCCTATGATAACAGGTATCAGCAATCACATCTGGCTTTTATGTCCATGTTCTTTAGTCCTCCTAATAAAAAATCTTTTTCCAGTTTTTTCCCATTCTGAATATTTGCCCATGTGTTTTGATGGAATGCAGAGTTTGGAGCAATGACTGGGGTTGCACATGGAAGGGGACCAAAAAGAAATTCTTTGAGCACGTGAAGCAAAATGGAATTTCATACATTTGGACCTGAAAATGCCCATTATCAATACGATTGCTGTTCAAAACATGTTTTGACATTCGCAGACCTATTAGTACTTAGGATAGTTGTGTTTGATCACCGGGATAAGCATCAATCAGGACATAGATTTCATGACTTGCTCTAGGACAGAAACAAAGGTTCTAGTCTTTTTTTCACTATGTAGTAGTATGCCACCTCCACCATTCGCAATGCCAAAGATTGGTTTGAATTTAGATATGTAAGCTTTAGATGTTCCTGTATTGCATTATGTTATTAGGTTGAGCGCTCCATCTTGATCTCCAAATATGCTATATACATGACATCTCCACAACTGATTATGCAACTGATTTTTGGTGTTGAGGTTTTGTTGGCTAGAATCTTAGTTGGTTTAGGGTTTAGGGCTAAACCCTAAACGCTAAACCCTAAACCTTAAGTAAAATTATGGGTCCTTGATCAGGGACACACTCGAGCTGCTCACTTTCATATTGTTCCATAAGATGATGCAACCCTATCATAAGAGCTTTATGCTTTTGTAAGAACCAAAATACATTATCTTTTTTATATCTCTTTTACAAGTTATCAAAAAACATATGAGAGAATTTTATTTTATTTTATATTTCAAATGTTACATATATGATAAAATCATAAAATAAGGCTATGTTTTTATATATCTCTTAAATTAGTTCATTAAAAATAGTAATTGTTAATTGCTCATAATGCCTCGGGCTTTCGCTTTGGGTTTACTTTAGGGTATTTTGGAACCCACAACCCAAGAACATGACTTTGGATGAAAAGGAGCACATGGAATCATGTATCGAATTTCTACTCACAATATCGCATGCTATGTTTATGTTTCTTTCCAACCTATGCATGTGAATTCTCTTATGCAAGACTTTGAAACTTCAACATGCAAACACAAAGTCTATTTTGAATTCACCGACATTAATCTCCATACATTATTATCTTTATTTCTTAATCTCTCCACACAAGCCCAAACACCTTTCATATACTAAAAACAATAAAAATTTAACAAATAACACGCAAAAGTATCATTTTAAAGTACTTTTTACATATTAATCCCATGATTCATCATGTGATTCATCAAGTGCGACTCACACAACCTTAAAATTGTTTATCAAAAAAATTATTTATGTATAAAAAATTAATTTTTTCAAATATCATTTTTTAAAAACTACTCATTTTTCATATTTACTTATAAAAAAAACATAAGTTGCATCTTTTTAAACAAGTACCATGGATACATGTGAAGATTGTTCAAGGCCAAAATTCAACCTACTAGTTTTTAGTTTTTATTATGGCAATAATTTATTTGAAATTTTACTTCCATTGTTTTAGGATAACAATTATTTATTTTCATTGTCTTAAATTCAAGTTATAATGAATCTTGGAAAAGGATAGTAAGGTGGCTAAAATTATGGTACTAAATTTAAAAGATAAATTAACTTTGGAAACTCTCTCCACTATTTTAAAAGATATTTCCAAATTATGTTTTTAAAAATTTGGTGACTTGGTGGCAAAAATATAGTCATTGATTTAAGTTGATGAATTGAAAAGAATTTCTAGGACGTAAGGTGAGTCACTATTTTCCTAGGTAAAAGAAAAGGAAATCCCTTCACCTATAAATACACGAAACTTCTAATTTTTGGGGAACTACTTTTAGAAGCTTTTGGAGGAGATGTACTTGGGGAGACTTGGGGAAATACTATGCTTTTGTTTTGAATTTAGGAAAAATTATTCTCTTGTTTTCATGTGGAGTTGCATAAGTCTCTTTGATATAAAAGATTGTAACCTTTTGAATTTCTTTTTGCATTTTTTTATTATTACATGGTAGGTTAGCTTATGGAGGGTAACAACCATGGTCAAAAGAAATTCAAGGAGGAGAAGGCAATATTGCCCTTTTTAGGATATTCTATAGCAATGTTAGTGTGAATGAAACAAGAATTACATTTTTAGGATTTTTTTTTGTTGTATTTTTTTGTGCTTTTTCATGTTTTAATGATTTTATTCACAAGAAGGTAATTGACTACATTGATGATCAAATCATCGTACATTTTTTTTCTTCATTTGTTTCCCCTAACAACCTCATCTAAACCTAGCTTGGGATTGTTGGGTCCACACATTAGAAAAGACACAAAACAAACAATACCAAAGCAAATCATTTAAAATTTAAAAATATTGAAATGGCACAAAATGAACAAAAAGTTCAAAATTGGAAAATATTCAAATTGCAAAATGAAAAAGTTCAAGATTGTGAAATAAGTTGAAACCTAAATTACAAAATAGTCCAAATTGTTTCACAATGTGTTAAATCTCAAGTTTTAATGCATGTCATTATCTTTGGATTTCCTTTTAATTATTATTTTTTCATTATAGTTTATGTACTCATTTTAATTATGTGTTTATCCATTTTAATTCCAATTTAAACTCACTTTTAGTTGATATTTTTCAAATAAACCCAAATCATTTCCTCCGATTCAACCCATGAATGTCAACTTTTGACCAATCCATTTTGAATTTTCACTATGCTTAAAGTTAAAGAAACAATTTTTAACAAAAATGTTTAATCAATGTTTTGCACATCATGTTATAGTGCTAATGGTAACTATTTTTTTGTTTATTATCAAACATAGTGTTTCAAGCACTTTGAATACCTTATTAAAACTCTAAACAATAATTGACAAGGACAAGCCATATATATATATATATATTCACAAATCAAGTTATTCAAGAACCAAATTAATTGTGTAGGTTAATGTTCATAATTGACCCAAGTTACTTAAATCCCCTCCCCCAATGGCCCTCCCTTCCCAACCTTGAGTTTCTAAACCAACTCCCCAACCACCAACCTAATGACCCAACCTAATGACCCATCACAAATTTTGCAAATGACATCTTAAATTACCAAACGTGTGTTCCTATTAAAACATGATTTTGATATTTAGATAGGAACCAATATGATCAACAAACTTGTAGAAGTTCTTTATAATGAACCCACAAACATCATGAAGTGGCATGTGACCTTTACAACACCACCCAATTAGCCATTGCCCTATTGAAGTGAAAAGTGAGATCCCATATCCACTTTAGATGTTTTTTCACAATGGTTTAAGTTTGGTTCAACACCCTTATGTGCATCATAGACAAGCAGCTTGGCATTTGAATGTAGCATGTCACATTTTTGGGTCATTTGCTTTTTGAAATTCCTTGGGAAACAAACAAAGGAATTGATCAATAGACTTCATCTCAAATTCATTGAAAAGGCAGTGACCAATAGAACACTCCTAAAGGATAGGGATGCACATAATTAACAACATCGCACATGTGATTCATTGCATACTAGACAATGAGCACACCAAAGGGTCACCTTGGAGGGGGGACTTAAAGTGGATAGTTCTTGTATGGAAGTTAAGCTCACCATTCCAAGCTCATGATGACTTTAGAGGAAAGGTTTGTAGAGCTAATGAAAGACCATTCTAGGTTGGAGTTTTGGGAGTTCGAGTCCACTTCATATATCTTCATTTCCAAAATCTTAGGATCTCTTGTTTGCATCAATCTTCAAGTCCTTATTTCCATGTAGTTCACATTCCTCTCAAAATTCAAATTTTGTTTACATTTATTTTGTGTTGAAAGTCCTTGGACTCGCCCTAGGATTCCCAATAACCTCATCATAAACATTTTCTCAAGACACACATAAATGCTCACATGGATGATAATGGAAGGTGTCAAAAGAGTCAGTTGGAACTCATGTTCTTTTAACATGGAATTTGTTTGTTGATTGTCCCAAGATTCACCTAAGATTCAAACATTTCCTCATGTTATATATTAGGTGGCTAGCCACCAAGGCTACATTTCTATGACTAAAATCCCCTCCCTCACATTATCTCAAAATTTTCTTTCTCAATGTCCCAAAACTCCTTTTCAAAACTTCTCTATCAAGACTCCATCTTTCCATGTGTCTCAAAAGTTCTCCCGTTTTTCCAATTTAGTGTGTCTTGGGATTCGATATATATATAGGCATAATTGATTTAGACAATGACTCAAATTTTAAAAGTTGGACATATAAAGTTTTGTGATGATTCATGATATTAAGATTGAGCCACTTGATTAGGATTGACAATTTTAAGATTTGATAATTCACACTTCATTATATATTTTACACTAAAAAACATGTAAGTTTACTTTTTTTAATTTATCATTACATTTTACACCCTTAATTGCAAAGATGGAGTCAAAATCTCCAAGAGATGATGGTTGCTTTTCAAATCCTAAAATTCATACCCATAGAGCTTTTTTGAGACTATGTAATTATAGTGTGTTTCAACCCCTAGCAAGGAATTTTCAATCACAAGCCCACATTTTGTGCTTAATCCCATTGAATCTTCTTATCTCTTTCATGCACTTTCCTTTATGCACATTCATTCTTTTCATATCCATTATGCATGCCTAGTACTTCACATGATTTCCAAAAAAAAAATCCATGTTTATCATGCCAAGAACCTATATAGTTTTCATGTGCCCATCACTATAAGGTTCATAATGGTATTATGTTCATTTAATGATCAGGAGTCAAATTGACAATTTGACTTCCAAACCTTTTTTTGGCCATAACTTATGTTTTAAATGCTCAAATAGGTCATGTGAGCCCATTTTAGAATATGTTCCAAAAGCTTTTCAACAATAAAAGGAATTTTTCAATCCAGCGAGTTTTGACCCTTGTAATTGCCCTCTGAAAATTTGGGAGTCCATCGGGAGTCTAACTCCCAAACTGAAAGCTCACTTAAGAGTGTGGGGATTCATTTCCTCACACTTTCCTACACTCCCGGGAACATGAAATGCGACTCCTGGGCTTCACTTTTGGCTTGTACCTTTGCCAACCCTTGCTTTGGTCGCATGCCCAAGGTTAGGGTTGCAACATAGTGCCCAATAATAGGGCCACAAAAACACCTTGGAAAGGAAAAAGTCCAAGGTGCATTGTGAATTCTGTACATTTGAGTTACATGGCTAATTTGTACAATCACCACTTCATGATTTACAATTAGGGTGGAAAAAATGTGACAGAACTTATCCTAAGCCAAATTTGGAAAGTTGTGTACCAAGACTACAAATTATAGTTGTAACAGGTAGAAATATCTAAATAGCTAGTTAGTTCCATAAGCCTCTTAATAATTAATAATTATTAGTGGTAGACTTACCGTTTACCCAAGGAATGAAACTAATGGAATTAAATAACGCGGTATAGCAAGTGGTTGGGGGGTAATCCACCCAATCATTTAAAAGATTTCTACGAAAGGATTAAGATAAAGGCCCTATTCAATGTGGGCCTTGTGTGGTATGTGGGGAACAAGGATTAGAGGAAATGTTGGGGGATGGCTAATTCATTTGAGACTTTTGAGAGTGGGACATTGGGGGATGTAGGATTTTAAAGGAGAAGGATGTAAGGAATAGAGAAAGATGTATGTACTTTGGGTGTGATTTTAATGGAAAATGGTTGAAGGATTCAAGTTTCTTGTGTTGTATTGTTTTTCTTTTAAGTGTGCAAAGTATAATAGTTTATTTTGTATAAGTAGGATGTTTTTTTGAGATAACATTTTTACATTTCTTCTAGGATAGAGAGTAATGGGGCTTACCACTTGGTGGCCTTTGGAACACCAAGCTACTAGCTGCCACATGAGGGTAATAGTTAGTCCTTGATGGTGGAAATTAAGCACAAAGGAACATGCTAGCTAATAACCTTTTGTAAATGGAGAGGTACTATTGGAGGTAGTAGGAAGGGACAAAATGGAAGGTAATTGGTTGTAGACAATAAAGAGCATAGAAGGGACTTCCCAAGGTGTTGCAAGTGGTAGGCAAAGCCACTAGAGGATTTGCACACATGGCAAATGAGGGATAGTGGTAGTAAGTCTTTAGACTCCATGCTAGAGGACTTGCAGGCATGGCAGATGAAGGATAGTGGTAGTAGGTTTGTAGACCCTAGGTCGAACAACAGCGAGGAGTGTTGAAGGTACTGTAGAACCAGGGAGAATAGTTATTTTCAAGTTATGCCTATTCCTCATATTACCCCCCTTTCTACATTCTCCCCTTACTCCCTGGATTAAATTACTTATAAAAGGTAAGTATGGTCCTGTACAATAGACCCGTACCTTCCTCATTCTTCTTTGTATGATTTCTTCTTTACTGTTTGAGTAGTTGTAATAAAGTAAGTTAGTGAGAGTAGTTCTTCTTATGAAGTACTGAAGTGTCGACCTTGCCCCCTACTCTTACCCCCTGGAAGATGGTAATGATGAGGGGTCGCAATTTCACCCCTTAACAACAATTTTCAAAAATTTCATTTTAGGAATAAATCCTTAAGGATAGGTTGTAGGATATTTTAAAAGAATTGAAAATGGGCACATCAAATGAATAGGGTGTAAATATGGTTGTGTTATAGAATGATTAAGTTTTGGCACAACTCAAAATAATAGATGGTCAACTTAAACAACAATCTTTAATATACAAAGTCCCTCATTTCACTCTTCTCCTAGGTGTAGGCCTATTTCTAATTGAAACGGCAAGTGTGGAAGATTGGGAGGTTTTATTAGGGGCAAAAGTGGATGTCAACACATAAAAGAAGAATATATTTATGATAGGCAATTTGAGGCTAGTTAAAGAATGTGGAATGGTTGTAAATGCAAAATTCAAGGCTAGGGATAAAGAGTTGCTAAACTTGTAGCTAGTAGTTGCCATCTTAACCATGTTTTGTTAGGTCATCTAAGTGTTCACCAATAACTTCAAGTGTGAAATCCTAGTGACACATGTGAAAGAAGTTAATCAATAATGTAGTCATTTTAAACAAATGATTATATTTATCTTTTGTGAAACCAAAATATTTCATCACCCTTTTCCAATTGCATTTTAATCTTCTAATGCCCCACTCCACCTTGACCCTAAAACTTGCATCCATTTTGTTATATGTCAAAATGTAAAACCTAAAATGTAAAACCCTAAAACCTAAAATCAAAAACTCAAAAAATAAAAACATAAAATTCCAAAACCTAAAACCTAAACTCTAACCCAAAACCCAAAACTTAACCTAAAAGCTAAAAGCTAACTTAAACCTATAACCCAAAACCTATAAAACCCAACCCTTAATCCAAAAACCTAAAAAACTTAAAACTTAAAACAGTAAATCCAAAAACCCTTAAACTTTAAAATATAAAACCTTCAATAATTGAAATGAAATGAATCAGAAATATGTACATAAACATTTAATGTGAATCACATGAATTATAACAAATAAAATGAGAACATTTGAACTTAATAAAGATGTCAATAACGAAATGAAATTGTAAGTGCCAATTTCACATATCGTAGTACCTTGGTAACTTCAACATTAATTAAACTATTTGTATTTTTTTTGAAATTATTAAAAAATTCAAAGAACAAAAATTGATGAAAAATAAAATAAAATAATATAATATAATATAATATAATATACATGTATGACATAAAATCTTCAAATTTTAGTAACAATGATAATCAAAACTAATTTAGGTGAAACATGTATATAGTCCATTACTGGTCATTGCCACAACAATTCTAAAAGTCGTTCATTTAATAATTATGCAAAAAATCATAATTTTTTAACTTATTCCTTTCACCAACTCCATGTCACAAATTATAAAAACATTCCATAATTACTTAATTATTTCAATCCTTTCACTAACTCCATGTGACAAATTATGAAAACATTCCATAATTACCTAACTATTTCATTCTTTTCACCAACCCACTTATATGGATATGAAAAGCAAATTAACATGTGCTTTCTCATAATTGAATTTTCATAATTTGGTTGAATTCAAATTGGCTTCAATTCAATTCAAACTCAACTCAATTGAATTTCCAATGTGAAAAATAACCATGTTGAATATAAAGGAAAATAATATTATGTGTTCAATTCATTTCATTTCAATTAAATTTGAATTGAATTCAAATTTAATTGACTTGCATTCAATTTAAGTTACATTATGCAATTTCATTCAATATTAAATCATTCAAATGGAACTTAAATTTTACAAAATCAATTTATCTTTTTCATCAATTCAATGTCACTAGTAATGTGTAGCTATGTGAAGCCCAAGTTTTACCTTTGAACTAAATTGTCACACCAATTTGAATTTTGTTAAAACATGTTCGGGTTTGAGAACTTCTATTAGGTTAAAAATTAAAAAAAACACTTGAACAATAATAAGGATGATGAAAGATGAGACCAACAAAAAGATGAAAATGCCAACAAGGAATGACAAAATGACAATAAACAATAATGCAAGGGTGTTGAAAAGACATGTTAGAAAGAATGTGTGCACTATGTTGGATATGAATTTTTCTTTTTGGACAATAGGAACACTAAGATGTTGAGGATTTAAGGCATTGGATATGATGTTGAAAATCACAAAAAATAAAATAAAAGATGTAGTGGACCATGGATCATTGAAAAGCATGATAAGAAGGATTGTGGGGGATGTTGGAAAGAAAGAAAGAAACTTTTGAAGCAACGAAGGATGTCAAAAAAGACATGATGGGTGTTAAAAAATGTTAATGTTTTAATAGGTGAAAATTAAATCTTATATTCAAATATTAATGGAAGTGAAAATGATTTAATGGACAATCTATATGATCATAGATTACCAATGTCGGGCAAATTTTTTTTGTGGAATTAATATACTTAAAATATAAACATATTAATATTTTGACCTTATGTTAATTGATCGTCATTGGTAGTGCAAAGCAACACAAAGCCGAAATTAATTATTTAACAAACATGTGTTGAAGCTAGCCTTGTTTTAGTGTATATACTTGGTGTCAATGAACTTTCATTGCAATCATAATACAAAAAATAACTAATTTGGGTGGAGACATACATGATTAGCTCATGCAATTCAACCAAAGTTGATGGTTAATTTTTATAATGTTAGTGCTTTCACGATTCGAAAGTACACTTACATTATGTGTGAGATTTTGGCAGACAAGGATAACTTTTTCAAGATTTATATTCACCTTCCTACAGGACAACATTTACTATTTATCATTGAAAGATTCATAGATTTGATTGGTATTCAGCAAATTGCAAGTGTTATTGACAATACACATGTTTCATTATCATTTTGGCCATCCAACAAGATTATGGTTTCCCTAGGAGATTTTTACAACCGTAAACATTCTTTCAACATGGTTACGTAAGGCGTTTGTGATGCAAATAAGAATTTTGGAGTGTATGTGGAGGGCAATTTGACAGTGTTCATAATGGTGGACAATTTAAGTATTCTATTTTATATAAACATTTACAGATTTGTGAAATTTTACATGAATTAGTGGTCAACATTTGAGGTTTGGAAGTTCCACCATTGATATAGCGCGATTTAGCCTACCCAATTTGACTGTATTTCATTAAAAATTATAAAATCGCACGTTCTAATTGAGATTACATTTGGCACCCTGAAAAATTGATGGCAGATTCTTAAAGGCATGTTGGTGCACGTGGACAAAACACCATGCATCATCATAACATGTTGTGTTTCGCAAAACATTTGTGAGTTGCATGGCATCCTTGAACTTATTGTTTGCGATATTAAGGAATGCAATGATCCATTGATTGGTTTTGACATGGTGAATTGACTTCATTAAGGAGAACAAATAATAACAATTGGTGAATTCGTAAGAGATGCATTATTTGCATCTTGGTTAAAATGCCATCTTAACATGTATTTTAGAAACAAACATGTATTTTAGAAAATAAAATGTTGACATTGAAATAAAAAAACGTGTTTTTATTAATTTTTGCAAATTTGAAAACATTTCCAGAATGTTTTATTTACACACATCTTATGATTAATTAACTAATCTTTCGTTGGTTTAAATTTTAGCACACTTGCAAAAATTGTTGTCATCTGAAGTTGAGTTTATAAAATATTTTAAGTTTGATGCTCTTCCATTTCCATGGCATTTTGGTAGTGGAGTTTTGCACTTCCTTTGCTTATTTTGCCATTTGTGAGTGCATTTTTATTTTAATTCTCTCAATTTTATTGGAAGATTCTTCAAATTGAAAAAATGCAAGGGCTAATGTAAAAGAATCATTTTTGTTACTTTTGTTATGCTTCTTGTTTGGGTTTCCATCAACTCTTGTTTTTTTACAAGTAACGGTCAATGGAGTAATCAAAGTCTTTGAAAACTTTAGGAATTGTTCTATCAAAATTTTGTTGATCCTAAAAAGATTTGGGAATCTCCTATGCAACATTTTCATCAATGTCAACAATGTTCAAAATACTTGCAACCTTAGGTGCAACTTGATTTCCATCATCGTATGTTTTACGAGCCCCACTAGCTTTTACTATTCCTGCAAAAATCTTGTGCATTTTTTCAACCAAAATCCATTTGCAAACACTTGTGTTTGTTTCATTCTGTATTTGTCGATACTTGTTGTATGTCTTTTGCATTTTGTGAATTTTGTCCCAACATTGTTTGGACGTATGTTTTGAAATCATGGGCCAAGCTTCATCAAGCTATCGACAATCTCCACCCAATCACATTCTTGAAAAACTTCTTTTCCTATCGCCAACCATTGCTTTCTTATATAAATCAAGGAATTGAATGATAGAAACATCTTTTCACTCTCTTACTAGACAAATTTGTGCTTTCTAAAGTTTGAGATTGGATGATTTTGGAAGGAATGACATTTGTGGCTCGAAGCATTTGGGCCACAAATCTGGAGTCTTCATTCTTTTGTAAAACCCTCGTTTGTGTGCTCCATAATGTCAAAATGTGTAAAATTTTGTTTTTGGAAAGTTTTGCTCAAGTTGTAATGAAATTTAATGTAAAAGAATGCACACTTTTGTTTTTGGAAGGTTTTGTCAAAGTTGCAATGAAATATAGGCTATGGTGATGGATGAGAAATATAAAATGAGAAAAAAATGAAAAGAATAATGTATTTTGATGAAAATGGAGATTAGGAAATTAATTGAAAGTTAGAAAGCTAATTAGAAATTAAGAAATTAAGTTGAGGTTAAAAACTTGAAGTGTCATTTGAATTTTTTTAATTAAAGTGTTATTTTACTTTTTGGCCTTGGGCTGTGCATTGCTCAACACTACCAATGATGATGAAATGACCAAAAAAAAAGAGGTTTAACATTTGAAAACTTTGTTATTTTTAAATATATATAAAATTCAAGTTGTACAAAATACTGCCCAATTAACATCCAAAAGGAGATTTAATTAGTCACCCTTGTTTTTAAATCATTGAAAATTTGGAAGCAATTAGGATGGATAAATATTTAATCATCTAAACAAGTGGGGATTAAATCCTTGAATTAAGTATTTAACAGAGAAATTTTTATTAAAAACTAACTTAATTTCAAAGAAAAAAAAACATGTCAATCTTTTGAAATAAACTCAACATATTCAAATGAAATAACACATATTTACATTTGTATGAAATTGGAAAGACACAAAGATTATTATTATTATTTTTTTGAAAAGACACAAAGATTCCAAAAGACATTGAAAAAAAAAGAAGAAAGATTTGTTTCTCTTTCGATATCTTAGGATCCATAAAAACATTTTGAAACATTACAACTTTTAAAATGTTTATTTAAAAAAATTTTCAATTTAAAATCAACCTCTAATAAATTTACAATTTAGAATTGTCTTTTTGTACGACCTACGATTACAGCCCATCCCACCCAAACTAGCTTCGATGAAATCATTGTTACTGGAATTTATTGAATATTTTTATTATTTATTTGTTTAATAAGCAATGGTAAGAAATAAGGAGTGAGGAAAGCTAATAGGCGAGAGGGTAGGACTTTGGGTGGATGGGAAGGGGTGGAGGAGGAGTGGCGAAGCTCATTCACCAACAAAGGCAAAGTAGGATATTGAGAGGTCTCCAAGTTTCATTGGAATAGAGGCTGTTCACCAAGTGATTTGCGCAATGGGTGTTGGCGAAGACGAAAGCTGTATGCCTTCATGTGTGTGTGGGCCTTCTCTCTCTCTCTTGAGCTCTTTTTTTGGGTCCAAACCAATTAATTTTCCCTTTGAAATGGTGCCATGTAGGTTTAGCCTCAATTTGCCACTTTTTGGTCTTGGACCCGCATACCATGTAGGTTTAGCCTTGATTTGCCACTTTTTGGTCTTGAACCCGCATGCCATGTAGGTTTAGCCTTGATTTGCCACTTTTTGGTCTTGGACCCGCATGCCATGTAGGTTTAGCCTCAATTTGCCAATTTTTGGTCTTGGACCCGTGTGCCATGTAGGTTTAGCCTCAATTTGCCACTTTTTGGTCTTGGACCCGCATGCCATGTAGG
>Ga0116227_10008680_pt1 | contig 18968 bp, 17 predicted proteins | sample S1TSphgellanicum_FD_89693 | JGI IMG/M metagenome (GOLD analysis project Ga0116227, IMG submission 89693) | Host-associated microbial communities from peat moss isolated from Minnesota, USA - S1T2_Fb - Sphagnum magellanicum MG | ecosystem: Host-associated > Plants > Peat moss > Unclassified... | reverse complement strand
TCTTTTAAGAGTTTTGACTTGACATACGTTGTTTTGTTAAATCATCTAACTAAAGTGGTTTTTCTTTTACTGTTGGGAAAGTGTGACAATTGTCAAAAATGATAACAAAAGTACACCTTTGGTAAAAAAAACAACATATGTACACCTTTAGTTAAATGGAATATATTTTCTTTTTGATGTTACAAAAAATCCAATCAAATGGGACATATATCCATGACTAAAAGTGGTGGTAATGATACAACCTTGGTTGGTTTTTCATGGTTTTTTATCCAAGTAAACTAGCACCAAATACATACATTCCAAGTATAAAGAACGTTCCATGAATGAAAAATTAGAAACTTGAGGCATCACAAATCAAAACTGTTAGATAATCTCATTTTGATTGGTGTTTGGGATCTTTAATTCAAACATTGAGAGAACTTAATAAGAACAAATCTAGAAGAAGAAATAAAAAGCAAGTATACAACTAATGTTGTTGTGGTTGTTACCTAACCAATCACGGTTTCTGTTTCCTCTTTGGTGGACTATCATTGACAAACTCCCAGTCTCCTAGTGGTAGCTTGAAGTCAGCTTCTGAAACAGGTCCCAGACGTTCAGTACCCTGCAAGGTTTGTTCACAATCCTTTTGGTGAATTAAGTGGGTCACTCATCAATCAAAGCTTCCACAGAATGTAGAGAGATCAGGAAAAAAATCCTTGTGTATTTGGACAGCACTTTATATCTATGAATATCCTAGGAGGGAGCTTATGCCTAATCCTTAAATGTGGGAAGGATCTTATGCCTCATGATTTAAACATACATAGATCATGAGGCTTAGAAGAGGACAAGATCTTATGCCACGCCATGTTTGGATGATCATATCTAGCGAACTTGAGAGAAGAAAGAAGTTTGCTTCTTTCTTCTCTATTGTTGTCTTTGCATAACAAGCAAATAAAGGGCACTGTGTGGCATAGAAAGGGCACTGGCATTGCTTCAATGTAGAGCAAGAGTGGGATTAGTGTGCAGAGAGACAAATTTACCTGCCCAAAAAAGTTGTTGTACTTAACAACTGTCAAATTTCCCTCCACTCGCACCTTCAATCACGAACACAAAACCCATCAATTGCCATCCAAACCACAGAAAGTAAGACAACATATTCAAAGGGAAGGCAAAGAGAGACAAAGACAGAGAGACAGAGAAGGCGGAGGTGGGAGATTGTAAAGACGGGTCAATCATACACTGGATTTCTACTGACAAAAAATCAGTTTTCTCAGTTCTAACATATTGATTTAAGACTGCAATTTCTCTCTGCTGTGTTTCATATGCTTGTGTTTGTTGCAGCAATGCAGAGTTCACCTTCCCAGAGCTTCATCAAAACATGCATTGTTTTTGCTCTTCACCCATTTCATATACCCTGACTTTTGTGCATTCCAGATGCTCGAATTCTGCATCTCTTGAAGACACAGCAGATTGAAAATAAAGATCTCTGAGAGTGCAAAAAGTGGCATGTGTATAAAGCCAAATTGGGAAAAACCTAAAAATATTTTGAAATGGGTCATACATTTCCACCATGTTTGAACTCAAGGAGAAGGTCACAAGAACAAGAGTAGTTTCCAAACAGAAGGACAGTTGCTATTTTTCTTTTTTCACAGGAAAAAAGTTGTCAAAGAAGCAGAGCAAAAGGTCAAGAAGAAGAAGAAGAAGAAGAAGAAGGTAGGGGTGACGATGATACCTGACAAGCAAGGCGGAGTTTTTGATTTCCAGGATACTTGTGTGGGGGAAGATTCAACCGTGCTGTCTCTTGCAGGTTCCATTTCTTAGGCTCTACATCCCCTATCACTTCCACTGCACATGTACCACAAGTTCCTAACCCTCTACAACCCCCCTCCTCCCCCCAACATCCACTTTGTGATAATTGATCAAGCTTCAGACCCTAAACATCAGAACATAAAATTCTCTTGCAAAAAAAAGACTCTGCAAATTTGATGAGCTCAAGGAGAGAACCAAACATAGTAAGCAGGAGGAAAGAAGTGGCTGGTCACATAATGGCTCTGCCCTTTAATTGACACCCATAAGGATGATGGATATTCAAAATACTAAATTGGAAACACATGGTGGTTAAGCATGGTGGTGAAGCCCAAGTGATTCTTAAGATATGCCAGAATTGTTTTTATAGTGGACTCCACATGCCCTTAGAATTGTAGGGATACCAAACTTTGGCCGGTTTCTGGATGCATCACAATGTGTCTACCCTGAAGGAAAGAGCCAATATAAAAGACCACACGGAGGGTCATAGACAGAGAGAAAAAAGTCCCCCCCAACCTACATACCTGCAATTCACATACATAGCTTGACCATTGTGAGGCGACACACCATTCCTCAAGAGTGCAGTGCGCAAAATAGTCCCTCTCTCCACACTAATTTTCTTTCCTCTGTATTCCACATCCAGGAGCTCCTGTGCATCATCCTCTGTGCCATATTTCTCAGTCGCCGCCTCATCAGCTGCAGCTGATGACGACGAAGCTCGCAACCCTTCTATGCTGTACAATCTGGTCCTGGGTACCACTCCTACCCTATTGGAAACAGACCCAATTCGAGACCCAATTCGAGACCCACCACCAACAATTAGACCCAGATACGAAATCCCTTTGATCATATTCATGTTTCAAAACTTTCAAGCTTTTTTCTTCTTCCTCCCCGTCCGCGCACACACACTCTCTCTCTCTCTCTCTCTCTCTCTCCCTCGCTCCCTCCCTCCCTCCCTCGTCGCAACAACAAAACCCTAGACCCTCCTCTGCCTCCCCTTATTTCCCAATCCCTCCTATTTCTTTAAAACGAAAAGAAAAGACACAAAACTAAAGCAGGGTTTCTTTTAATAAAATAAATTTACTTATACTTTTATTTATAATTTTATACTCATTAATTAATTAATTAATTAATTAAAATATTTTTAATAATATAATTTAAAAAATTATGTTGCTCAAGTGGCCATTGAGGCTTACCTGCATCGGTGGTGCTGGGTTCACACTGGCCAACCTAAAAGGTCAAAAAATGCAAGCTCATCAATTAGAGCATGACATGGCATCGTATAACATGGCCACATGCCATACATGCATATTGTTGGACATTTCCTCATGTCAACAAAGGGGGTGTGTGTGTCACAGTGTGGCCTTCGCCATTTTTACATTAAAAAGTATCTTAATGCAAAAGAAGAATTATGAAAATTTCAAATATTATTTCACCATGCAAAAATAACATAATCTACCCAAAAAAAAAATCCTTGAAAAAAAGAAACCAAAAATCCTTCAAGATATTATAACTCTATATGACGACTAATGGTGCACTTTCACACTTGATGTCAAGTCAGAGTTAAATTGAAAATCTAGGTGGCATCCTAGGTGGCACCCAATGTTAAACAACAGGCGATAGCTTAGTGCTCGTGGTAAGTAAGTGTAAGTCCTAAATGACTAGCATGGTTTTAAGTGTAAGTCCTAATTGACTAGCATGGTGTTAAGTGTAAGTCCTAAATGAGTAGCATGGTTTTAAATGTAAGTCCTAAATGACTAGCATGGTGCTAAGTGTAAGTCCTAAATGACTAGCATGGTGTTAAGTGTAAGTCCTAAATGACTAGCATGGTGTTAGGGGACTTAACACTAGAGTCCCTAACACCAAGTGTGGGATGCACACCCAATATGACTATTTACTCCGTAGAGGAGGGCCAATTAGCACTTGCAAAAGTTGATTTCATTGAAAATAACACAACTCAAAATAAGTGTTATGTAAGGGTATCATATGATGGATATGACTTAGGATATGTACACTCTAGTAAGACAAAGGTTATATAAAGTAGCCAAGTTTTGTGGTAAGGGTTAATCTAACAATTTTCAAATTTAATTTTTAGGGATTTAATTTTTGGTATTTGTGGAGATTAGGACTTTTAATGATCATTTTGGGATTTATAAAGATAATTTTGGATAGTTGGTTTTATTATGTAATTTTGTGTGTACATAGGTTGTAAGGTTGAACAAATATTTGACATGTCATATACCCAAATGAGAATACCTATTAGAGTTGGGTAGTCCCACTTTCAAATTTTAACTATTTTTAATAAGTTTTGCAAGTTTGGGTTTATTTTATTTAATTTTATTTAATTTATTTAATTTATTTAATTTATGTGTGTGCACCTTTTGAAATTTGAATTAGACAAGAAAAGAAGAAAGGTTGGAAACTTAACAAAGCAAGAAAAAAAATGCTAAAATGTGGTTTATAACAATTACAAAACAAAGACAAAAAAGACAAACAATACCACCAAAGAGCTCTAGTAATGTAATCCCTTCCTTAAGTGGTGTCCAGGTGATTAGTTGACGAAATAATGGCTTATTCGGTTCACCATGGTTCTCCATGTTTTCAAAACTAAACAAAGCTTTGACCAATGGCTTGTGGGGTACTTTGAACCTCTGTAAAACCTTTGGTCCATGTTGAATGTTAGTAGGAACCACCCTCAAGCTTTCAGTAGCTTGAGCGTAAGCTATTTCCTCCTCATCTCCCTCTATCCATTCGTGGCTAACTTGTTGGATGTAAGAAATGATATGTGCTTCCTTGAACATATAATGGTGAGCCATAGGACTATGGTTCCCATATAAATCAAGGGGTATGTATCCCAGGTGGTGGCCATCAATTTCCCAATCCACTTGGTAGTACGCATGTTCGAACCAGTTGTCAATTGTGAAACCTGGTGGAAACAAGGCTCCTTGCCCAATGAACACATCATAACTAGTGGCATTGGTGACTAAACATCTGACATGTAAGCAAAGCTCTTGATCTGTACCTTCATTGAACTTAAATGTAATCAAATCCGAGCTTTCCCCAACTACCTCCTCTATGCTCCCACTAGTGGTGTGAATCTGCCACATAGATTTTCGTAATTTGGAGTCAAGCATGCCCATCTTCTTGGCGAATTAAATTCCAAGAATCACTGGTTGGGCACCTGTGTCAAGAAATACCACTATGGGTGTATGTCCTCCCACTTGGATTGCTGACCTAGTATTATTGACAATGGCAACTCTGGTGGTGATGGAAGTTATTTCACTACGCACCACCTTCGGAAATGAGTGAGAGACTTTGTGCAGAGAATGGCTATCCATAACACCTTTTCTGAGTAACAAAATCACAAGTGAGGTATTATAAACTCCCTTTTGATATGTGAATGTAGAATCAGAGGTAGGAAAGCCCACTAGTTGAACCATGCTAAAATTAGTGACCAAATTACGAATGCCATCTGTAACACATGAGCCAATCGAATGTCTCTCCAAGGTGTTGGATGGGACCTCCGTAGCACGTGGATCAAGGATTGGTAGAGGACCTAATGTAGTGTTCAAGGTATCTTTTAAGATTGCAATTATGTCTTTAGTGCTTAGCTTCAAATCTTGAAAACTAAACAATGGTGTACTCACAAGCTTTTGCGCCACTTCATGCATTTGAAGTTGGCATTCCATAAGCCGATCATTGGAAAATGGTGTGTTTTTTTTATATACATGTAATCCTGGGACATGAGAATTTGATGCCCTAACAACTTGTGGTGTAGTAGTCTTCTCCCCACTCGCCAACAAGGTGCGTTCTTCTTCCATGTTGAGAGGACGAAAAGATTGTGGCATGAGTGCTTGAGCTCCTCTAGCCCTGATAATAGGACTTGAACCATATGCGAGTTCATCAGTCTAAATTACCTGTTTAGTGGCAGAAACTCTGGGTGCCACACTAGCTTTTTGTGTTGCGACATAGGAAGGGCAAAAAGAAGTAGCAAATTATAGTGTGAGACTATAAATGTGTGGAGTGGAAATAACATACTCCCCAACCATGGCATCATGTGGAAGGCCATAGAACGACTTAGGAGGTCCCTCTCGTGATCCTGAACCTTGTACATGTTGGGCATGACTAGCTAGTTGGGAGGACTTGCCTTTTAGATTAGTAAGTTGGGCCCTCAATGATTCAAGTTCATTTTGTAAAGTCTGAACTTGAATTGCATGGGCTTGAAGCACCTCCCTCTTGTAAGCAATGTGCTCCTTCTTCTTAGCATTCTTGTTGGAATTACCCTTGGTGGGCAAAGCTTGAGTGGAAGTTGAGGTGCCTTGGCTTTTGGTTGAGGGACAAGAGAAGATTTCGTCGTTGTAATCGAAGATACTTCCGTTTCGGGAACTTGGCAAAACAGACAGATTCCTGATGTCCCTCTTTTCCACAATAATCACAAAACAGATCCTCGGAAGGAATGTTGCACTCATTAGTTTTGTGGGCAGGATTGCCATAGTAGTTACAAGAAGGTAGGATGGGTGTAGCCGAGTGCACCGCTTTAGTCCTTGAAGAAGAATGTGATGATCTAGTTGGCACAGTTGGTGTAGGTTAAGGCCTTGAATGTGATGGAGGCCTCATAGTATTGGCCTCATAGTGTGCACGAGCCAGTTCCAGCTTTTCGGAAATGTTGTAAACAATTTCCAAATTGTGCAAAAACTCGTTGCAAAACCTGCGCATGGAATGCTGGAGTATTTTCCAACGAACGAAGATATCAATGGGCAGCTTCCAGGTCTGTGATGCTATGGGTATCCTCTTTGAGTTTGAGAAGCCTCATGTAGAGCATCTTGAGGGTTTCATCTTTTTGCCGAGAGAAAGTGACGAGCTGCAAAAATTTTTTAGAACTTTTGACTGGAAATTCAAGTTTAAGAACTCAAAAGAATTCCCTCACTGGATCAACAAAAGTTGACGCATCGGTGGTGGGAGGAATGTTTGCAGTAGCAGCAATGAGTTGTTGAGGAGAAAGGTTTAATGAGGTAGGTATTGAGTTTGGATTATTAGGCATAGTCCCATGATGTGCAATTGCAACTTGCAATGCAGCTTGAGAAGGAATGGCGATGGCTATGGTGTAAGCTAGATTGGGAATCTTGGTGACACCCAAAATCCTTGTAGAGTGTTGATTGTAGACATCCAATGCCTCATAATGCACATAATGAGCTAATTGTTTCAATGCAAATGCCTCGATGTAATTAGCGCCATATTTGAGCTCCAATTCACAAACCACAGTTGAGAAAATTGCCTTGAACTCCCTCAAAAAAATAATACCTGGCCTTCCGCTGAACTTCTCAATCGTCCCAGAGGAACTATTGACCTCCATGGTGTATATGGGTGTTAAGGTCATAGTTTGTAACGAAATATACGGTGATGGTGTGAAAATAGGTGCGGCAACAGGCGTACCCCACTGATGAGCCCCTCCAAATGGACTCTGATATACCATTGATGTAGTGTAACCTGAACTTGAATTCCTAGTAGGCATTGTACTAGATGACGTTGATGCTGTTGATGCTTGATGGTAACATTGTGAAGATCGTGACCATAAAGAAATCCGCTCAAAGGATTGTGTGTTACTTCGTAGTTGATACTTGAGCTCTGGTTGAGTAATAGTACTTTCATCATCTGAGGACATGGTGTTGTCCCCTGCCTAAAGTTTTGTAACAACACAAAGCATTGGCTACAAAGTTCTAACACAACATATAGTTTAAAGAATATAGTGTGTCGTTGAGAATGATTGACAACAGACGAACGTTGAAATGAGGTCAAATGGACGTCGAATAAAGGCTGGACAAAGGTCGAACAAAAGTTAAATGAACATCGAATGAAAAGGTAAAATGGCAAAATGATAAGATGCAAGGCCGTAGGCGTAGGACGTCAAGATGCAGGGCATAAAATAACAAAACGTAGGACGACAAGGCGTAGGACGACGTGCGCAGGACGATAGGGCGTAAAATGACAGGACGCAAGATGATAGGGTGTAAGACGACATGGGACATGACGTAGGATAGTAGGGCCCAAGACGCAGTGCATAGGATGGTAGGCGCAAAGCATAGGATGTAAGACGATAGGGCGTAGGACGAAAGTCCTTAGATGGACGAAAGTTTGACGGACGAAAGTTGAACAAATCGTCTGACAAAAATCGGACGAAAGTTGAATGGACGTGAGATGAAAATCGGACGGACGTCAAACGAACCAAGGTCGCAACAATGGCAACGTTGTTACTTACAATGCTGTAACGACGATGGTGCTGCAATTCACAACATTGCGACGTTATTGTTGTTGCTATAGCTCGCAACTTTGCGACGTTGTTGCTGTTGCTATAGCATTACTATTATTGTGGCACTGTAGTGATGGTGTTGCTACGGCGCTAGAACGTTGTTGTTGCTACAGCACTACAACGATGGCATTGATGCGATGCTGTTGTTGAAACGTTATTGTTATTGCTACAGCTCTTGGCGTTGCAGCGTTATGGCGCTACAACGTTGTGGCGCTGTAGCTCACGTCACGGGAGTGTCTTGCAATGTGCGTCATTGCAGCGACATTGTTTTGCAACAGGCGGTGCTGCACTACTTTGCAACGATGGTGGGCTCCGCAGCCTAAATGAACATGTTTTTTTTTTACTCACTAATGGAGGGCAAGTTTGTACACGTGAAACAGATAGAAAAAAAGAGAAAAAGAGGGGAGCTTTGAAACTTGTCAAGAATCTCGACTTTATTGGTTGGCATAACACAAGCTCTTTCTTATAAGGACGGTAACTCCCTTCAACAATAGTAACACCAGCACCTTTCAACAGCGGTAACACCAGCAGTAGCAACAGTAGTAGTAGCAACAATAACTCAAAAACTCACAGGCAAAAGAAATGTGCGGCTTTTAGCATGAAGTAACAAAAAATGTAGTTTTTCTAGAATTGAGTTACAAAGAAAGAAGAAAATGAAATGTATGTAAACGGTGGCGGTGCAATGGCCGCCGTGAGCATCTAGAAGTCCTAGTTTATTATGGAGGAAATTCTCCTGACAAAGGAATTCTATAAAAACTAAAAGGAAAAAGAAAGGGTTGGGTCTTTTATATCGTCGCCAACAAACTGAAACCTTAAGTACCTAATAGCGTATAGTCGCCTAAGACCATACATTAACCTTAAAAGCGCACATGGGCATGCTCATAACTGGCCGTCATGTATGAGGCCATTGTACGGGCATGACAATTTGTTATCTAGTTCTAATTTTTCTAGATTTCAAAGTGTTTTTTTCTTTGTCAAACTTCCTTATTCTTGAGTAGTAAATGATGATGTTTTTATTGATTTTCAATGTGTGCAACTAATGCACAATCTTTTTCTTGATGCTTATAACTTAGATTCCTAGTAAGTTTTTTCATTTCTCACAACTTTCATTTTCTTTCGTTAAAAAATGCAAGGTGCAATTATGAACAAATCAAAAGACATGGTCCAACAAGGCAACAATCCAATTAAACATGCCAACAATGAGTTCACACCATTAGTGCATAAACATAGACAACCACTTTATAGGAAAGTCATTTCATTGTTCTAATAAATGTTTGATTACTAACATTAATATTTTCGAGATGTAAATGGGACCATTTCCTACATGGGAACAATGTTTCCTTGCATAATTTTCAGATTATAATAGGTTTTGCATTTTTAGTTGATAATGTATAGGTAGACTATATTTTTATTATGGTTTGATTTTTTTTAGTTAATTTTAACTAGGTGTATTATCCCCATAATCTAGCTTTAGTAGTTTTATAATTGTGACTGTAATTTATGTAGACTTGTAATCTCAACTACATTTCAATTAATTTACATAAATTTTGACTTATTTTCAACATATTTTAAACTTGCTTTCAACTCCTTGTAGTTGATATATTTACTTTGGCTCAACTTCACAAATGCCCATGTGACACATGTTAATGTTCCACTGGTTATAATATAATTGAATAATAATCAAAATTCTAAAATTCCATGCCTTTCCTCAATGACATGACACGTGCCAATGCTACATTGGTTGTAATATAATTGAAAGATAGTCATAATTCCACTTCCACACCCCCAAATGACATAACATGTAAATGGATGAAGTTCATCCATTTACTCGCCAACATGGAGTCAACTAGGTCCAATTAGCACTTTATAATTGAAATGTTGTGTCAACTAAAATATATGTCGTTTTCAACTAAAATGTTGTCACTTGAACATTAACCCACAAATTGACATGTGTACATTGTTTTCAATTATGTTGTAAGGTCAACTCAACATTGTTGACTATTTTGGAAATTAGTTGACAATGTTATTTTTGAGTTGCAAAAAACATTTTGCAATTGAAAGTGATGTTTTCAACTATAAATGATAATAGAGAAGTAATTGAAAGCATAGTTGAAAAATGGGGTTTTTCTCCTAGTGAATAAGGAGCTTACACTAGTAGAAAAATTGTCTTTTGCAGCTTGTCTTATGCAAGTACACATGTCACATGCAACTAACAAATAGTTGCATGTGACATTTTTAAGTTGCATAGGACATGTGTAGTTGCACAAGATACATAAGACAAGTTATAAAATCAATTGTTTTTCTAATGATAATTGGTAGCCTTATGCATTCAAGTGTTGATTCAAGATCAAATTTTGCATTTGATGTAAATGAATCTTTCTAATTTGGAAAATGTGCACATCCAAGCTCTTAAAAATATAATGATCCGATATATCAAAAGAATATTAAGCTATGGCATCAAATATCAAAAATCTAAAAATGGTCAAAAATTTACATGGATATTCCAATGGAAATTGGGCCAAAGACAAAGACAATTGGCATTCTATGTTGGGTTATTGTTTTGTGCTAGTTAATATAACAATTTTACATGAAAGTAAGTATCAATAATCTATTTTTTTCTCCTCCACAAAATTTAAGTACATGGTTTTGGTTAAAATAACAACCAAAATCACATGGTTACAAAAACTTTTAATCAAATTTAAATTTGAATAAAAAGGATCTTACTTTATTCAAATTCCCAAAATGCCATAACACTTAGTGAAACCCTAAATACCATTTTTGAAACAAACATGTTGATACCTAATACCATTTTATGAAAAAGAATATTCTTGAAAAACAAGTTCAAATCAAGCATGTTCATATTCTAGCCATGATAACAAATATTTCAAAAAAACCCTACTTCAATAATAACATTATTTTTGCATGGAATTAGATATGTGCACATTAACGAATATTATTTCAAAATTCAATGGTTCGATTTTTGAAATGAACGTCATTCCCACTATCTAATATTCTATTCAAGCCTAATCACTTACATCAAACTTAAATTTTTTAGCAATTCTTACAAATATTGTGGATTCGGTCATTATTCTGCATGTGATTCATTATTTAAACCACAATCAAGACCCATTTTTTTTTCTCCAATAATAAATCTTCTCCTCATACCCAAAACAAGTAAATTTTCGCATGGAAGAACATATGAACACAAAAAATAATTCAAAACATAAAGTTGAAATCCAAAAATTATTTTCATGTGGGTCATAAAAACAAATGCAATTATAGTTTTGAACAACCCATAAATTTGAGGAACTCAAAAAATAATTAGAAGGTCTAGTGAATGAACATGAAATTGATATTTAATCATTTTCTCAAAGACATAAGTGAATATGCTCACAACCATTCATTATGTTATTCAAGAAAGACGATAAGTAATCAAAACATTACGCCCAAAACATTTTCAACATGAACATCAGGCAATAAGTTGGAATCAAAAAACAACTTGCACACATTAAACACAACCAACATATAAAACAACTTCAAGATAAATCAACAAAGTTTGACACACTAGTTGAAGGTAGTAATAGGGAAAGTAATAACAAAATGCCTCATCAACAAAAAAACAAAATGTTACAACAAAGAAAGAGAAAGAAAAAAAAATTAACTTTTCATGTTTGCAATAGAAAATGACTGCTTGCAACAAGCCAAACAATGCCAACCAATGCCAGAAAGCATGTACATACCAAAAAAAAGAAGCTACAACAACAAAAATAGAGGAACAACATAACTATGTTTGAAGGGGGACAAACTTCTTAAAGGAGGACAATGATCCTTACACACAAAAAGAAAGTTGCAATGCAAAACAAGGTTACAAATTTGTAGGAAAAACATCGAGATGCAAAACACGTAAATACAACAAAAAAAAAAAGTTGCAAGCACAAAGATAGGAGTTTAAGAAAAAACTACTTTTGAAAGGGAACAAACCTCCCATAGGAGGATGATGGTTGTCATGCACAAAGTGAAAGCCACAAAACAAAAGAAAACAACAACATGAACTTTGCAAAAAAAACAAAGAGAAGCAAACAAGCACAAAAGCAAAGCTATGACAATGAAACCAAGGGGAAAAAAACTACCTTCGAAGGGGGACAAACCTCCTATACGAGGACAATGATCACCACACACCAAAAGAAAGCTGCAAAACAAAACAAAACAATAGCTTTGTAGGAAAAAACACAAAGAAGCAAAGCACACATAAACATTTTAAAAAATATTGTAGCAAGGTTGATGAAGCATGATGGAGTGCGAAGATGTAGAATCATGATAAAGTGTAGTGTAGCAATGTGAAGATGTAAAAAACCGAGATAAAACGTAAGGTGTATGAAACATGTAATGTAGTGATATGAATATGTGTATGAAATGTGTAATGCAATGATGTGAAGATGCAAAACCATGATAATGCATGGTGTATGAAGTAAGATTATGAAACGACAAAAAAAGGAGCACAAAAAATGAAAATGCTTTCAACATAAGACAAGGATGATGGGAACAAAGTATGAACGCATGGGTGGGACGAAGGTATATTGGCGTCATTATGATGCCAAGTATGATCCTTCACGAACAAAGGTATGTTGCCAACACTTTCTAACATAAAAGTTTCCATTATGTGTGAACAGGTGGGCTATCATGGATTTATCATGGATGGATGGTGGGATCCACATGAAATGAAAGCATTAACTGGCGTTCGCTTTTGGATGAAGTCGAGCTCGGTTACAGGATGATAAATTTCGTGATACAATCCCATAACAAGAGCACGCTCACAGGAGGTGGCAATCGCCGAATCCCCACCGACCGTTTTCAATTTCCCGCTTTTCACGCGACCGCGTCGCCTCTCTCTCACTCTCTCTGCGCTGCCCACCGATCCTTCAACGCTTTGCTTGTCCGCGCTCTGTGTTTTGGTGAGGACGATTGGGGTTTCAGTCCCTTCTTCAAGCTTCCCTTAGGATATTTTCATCTCCGGCCGTCATCGTCGTCGTCGTCTCCTTTCTGCTGCATCAGTTCGCTTTCTCTATACGCCTTTCACGCCTTTTTTTTATCACGGCTTGTTAGGAGGAGGAGGTATTGCTTTGCTGGGGTTTTCCGCTCTCTAACTTGGCCTTCAACAACCATCGCCATCGGTGCCTCTTTTGTATCGATTGGATCTCTTTTCTCTTCGTACCGTCGTCTCTTGCGTTCATTTCGGGAGCAGGCTTTCTGGAGGCGTTTTTTTTCTTTTCCTTTCTTTCCTGTAGCGGTAGAAGCAAGCGCTTGAAGTCCTCTGTGGCGGTTTCTTTGCCTTGCAACTGCTTGGTTTTTTTTTGTCCCACGGTTCTGTAATTGTCCAACTCCTGCGGGAAGCACATATAGAGCTTTTGTTCCTGTTTCTGTACTAGAGCTGTTACTGTGCTCGTCTCGGAGGGCGGGAGTTTCTTTTATCGAGGCAAGAAATATCTAAGCGGTGATCAGAACCATGTCGAGTGTCCTGGATATGTCACTCGACGACATGATTAAGACCAACAAGCAGGTCGGACGAAGGGGAGGAAGAGGCGGCAGAAGGGGCCGCAGGGGGGGCTTCCGTAATAATAATACTACTGGAGGCTATGCTGGTGGCCCTAAGGCGACAGGGCCTGTCCGCAAACAGATGAAACGAGCTGTTGCTCGTCAGAATCCTTACGCCACAGCCAAGGCAAGCAAGCGGCATCCCCCTTCGTTTCTATAAGCACTCTTTGGCTATGCCAGACAGCGTGTGTAGAGCGTTTCAATCAGTTGAAAAGAGAAGAAAAAAACAGACAGAAACAAAGAAAGAAAAGAAAAGAAAAGAAAGCTTGATAGACACACAAGGGTAGCTACAATGGAAACGCAAAACCGCAGATTTCTGAGACTTCAATCCCCGATTTTGAGTCTTTTGCGTTGATATGTGAGATGATAGCAATTACCTTTGAAGAAGGCCGTGGAGCACGAAGAAGAGAAACGGGGGTTTGATGTTTGTGGATACAAATGGGGGACATCTGTGCAATGGAAGACTTTATGTGGAAGACGTGCCGTGCCGGCTCTTGTGTTTTTGCCGCTGTGTCGTAGTTCATATTCAGCTGCACTCACTGCCGATGGTCCCATCGTTGATGAAATCAATCAGTCAGGCCTTAAAACAGAAAAAATGCCATCTGGTTGATCGTCTTCTCTGCTGTGACTGCACACATCCTGGGAGGAGGTATCCATATCTACAGTCCCCAGGATGTGGCTCTTTCTCTCTCTCTCTCTCTCTCTCACTTCTGCAACAGCATGACTAGGGCAGCCCTTTGCTGGGGGGGAAGGTGGAGGCTATGGCTGTGGCCGCTCCTCTCAGATTCATGTCTACCTCTATGCACAATCAATCCTGTTGTTTCTTTTATGGTGCTGTTGAATGGCTCTGCTGACAGTTGCATGGGGGTTGTGCCTCTTGTATCCTTTGTTTTGTCAACACTGCAACAGTTTCTTCAGCAACATGATATATATGAGAACATGGTCCCTGCCACTGTCATCAGGCCACCACTGGGTTTTGAAACAGGCACAAAGCTTTACATTTCCAATCTTGACTATGGAGTATCAAATGATGATCTGAAGGTAATGATGTTATATCGTTGTTATATATGTTGTTGGAAAAGGTCCTTAATCTCTGCACATATTTTGTTTGTACATGAGTGCAACATGTGCCATTGATGTCTGTTAACATGTTTACAGTTGGTTCTGTTGCATGTAGTTTTGTAATGCTTTATTGCTTGAAAACAGTTTGATGGCAAATGTTTGAAAAGGTAGTTTTGTGCTTGGAAGCAGGAGCTCTTTGCAGAAGTTGGGGAGCTGAAGCGATGCTCCATCCACTATGATCGCAGTGGCCGCTCAAAGGTGAATTCTTGGTTTCTAGGTGGATTGTAGCTCGTGATTGTGCAGCAGCATCTGCCAGCTTCACTATTGGGTTGCTTTTTCCAATACAATGGTTGGCTTGGCCTTCACCCGGGTGGCAATGTGCCTGTATTTGATCCAGTTTAATCTATCAAGCATGTTATCTTACCAGTTCTCATCAAGCTGTTGGGATTAGAAATTTATGCTTGAGTTTGGCATGGCTGAGTACTCAGGGCACCGCAGAGGTGGTTTTTGCAAGAAAAGCTGAGGCTGTTGCTGCAATGAAGCGGTACAACACTGTCCAGCTTGATGGGAAACCCATGCAGATTGAGGTCATTGGAACCATTCCAAGTACTCTATCAGGGAGAGCCCCAGCAGCAGCAGGAGGGGCAGGAGTAATAGTTCAAGCTGCAAATGGGGCCAGGCCCAATCCTACTGCACAACGCATTGTTGTGATTGGGTATATGTTTGAACCTGGCATTGACCAAATAGGCCAGTGATGGGATTGTGGATAATCACAGAGTTGAACTGGGATACTGGAGGCTACATGTGACAATTGAAGTTTGGAGTTTAGTTTTTGAGGTCAAGTTTCAGGACTGATGGGAGTGAGATGTTTTGCAGTGGGGGAACTCGAGGGCGTGGATTTGGGGGCAGACGAGGAGGTGGCAACACCTTTCGAGGTCGTGGCAGAGGTCGGGGTGCTGGTCGTGGACGGGGCAGAGTGCCTGTTGAAGAGAAGAGTGCAGAAGACTTGGATGCAGAGTTGGAGACTTACCATGCAGAAGCCATGCAAATGTAGTATGCCAAGCTAGGTCTGTAAAAAGAACAGTTTTGTTGGCCTGGCTTCTCTGCAGGCAAACCTTCTTAGTGTAGCTATACATTGTTTTCTAGAAGTACTGCTGTGGGCAGGCAGATAAAAGAGTTTGTTAGTTGTCCATGATCTTGACAGTGCACAATTTGTCTCCACTGGCCAAAAGTGTGCATTGTCCCTTTGTGAGGGTATCACAGAACTCCTGCTGTGGTGGGATCTGATAGAGAGTTGTGAATGGCATGGTATCTCAGCAGAGTTTCTTTGTTGTGCACAATCCGCAATCCAAACTTTCCTTCCAGTTGATAAAATGAGTGAGGGTGGGCTCTCGGTGACTGAAATTGGTCAGAGTCACTCTTCATGTTGCTTTGCTTTGGCAATTTGGGATATGCATAAGAAACATTTTCAGCATTTGTCTTTGATAGAATATATGTGGGATACTAATGGATCATCACTCTCTAGTCTAGAAAAAGCAAGATATTGTCTTTTGCAGGATGTGTCAGGGAGCAGATGGCTCAATCTGGAGCATCCTAAAACTGCCTCCAATGACACAATACCATTACCATGGGTAGTGTCATGAAGATATGAACTATGAAAGTGTGTGTTCTTTCCTTTCTATATAGGTGAGAACACTATGTTCAGTGTAGCAGGTTTGTTGTATGAACTATGAGAGCATGTTGTCTTTCCTTTCTATATAGGTGAAAATAGTTTCTTCAGTGTTAACAGATTTGTTGTGAGTTTTCATGAATTCAGCAAATTTCAGTTCGCATTTGTTTGGCAGGAAGTTTAGTTCTATTGACCACATGAAAGTATCACAGATACTTGAATTGTGTTGCTTATGAAAGATGCCAATTTTAACAGTGTCTTTACAAAACTAATCGCCCAGTGTTACATCTTATTACAGGTCTTGGCAACAAGCCCCAATCTGGAAAACCCTGCATCATGTAAGCTCCAATGTAAAAATTCTTGGGTTGGTACTTGTTATTTTGTTGTGCGTTGTCAGAATTTTTTTGGGTTATTTTCTTGTGCATTGTCACTGTAGCTGTTGGTGCTGTCTCTGTTAGCTACTTCTGGGAGAAGCAACAAAATGAGCATGTTTTTCACAAGTTGCTTCACCTTTTGGTCTGTGAACTTGCAATTGACACTCATATGCATAGAAAGGTTTGTTTAAAATGTTCAGTGAAATTTCTTTTAGGGGGGAAGCAAGAGGAAGGTGAAGATGAAGGAGATGCAAGTCTATCGAAGTAAGTTCTCTCTAACTCCTACATAAGTAAGAAGGATCCTAAAGAGTAAGCTTACTGTGTAGGAGTAGGAGCAATTTTGGTGCCTACATTTTAGGTGTAAGGTCCCTCCTGCTCCTAAATAGTGAATAACCTTGTAATCCATGTATGCTTAGGCTTATTGCAATGTTTGCCTTGTGTGTTTTAGAGTTGGCTAAGGCCTAGGGGTGGTGGACCATCACAAAAAAAGTGGGGCTGGAATCAGCTACTTCCTCGAAACAGGTACCTGGATTTGGTTAGTATGAATCAAACCAAATGCATGCACCACACTTGTCCACATGGTATCCAAAATGTGGGCCACAAAAACCAAAAATCCTCAAAGAAAGTGGATGGCTGTGTAGATATCCCCACTTAATTCTCTTTGATTCTTCTTTTCCACTCCACTTTCTACCTACTTTGTTCATAGTGGCCAACCTTTATCCAGTTGATTTGCAAGGTTGATTATTGGCTAAGGACACACAATTGTGTTATATTGTGTGTATTGGGTTTAGGGTTTAAACCCTAAACCCTACACCCTTTGAGTACATTGGAGTTTGTAACCCTGTTGTCAAATCTTCATTGGAATTGAATCTGTGTTCAATGGGTTAATCATCCTTAATTACACCCTAAACATCAAACCCTAAACCCTAATACACAAACGTATATAACCCTAAACCCACAAAAGTTTGTAACCAATTGAAGCTTTGAAACCAACTTCACCTACCAAAGCTATGCTTGTGTACTTATTATTATTGTGTTGGTGATATATTATAGTCTTATAGCATACAAATGATACTTGTCGACACCTCAAACTATCTAGATATAAATTGCTTAAGAATAGATTGTACTCTAAGGGCAACAACTAAACTATTCATTGAATTGGGGATCATTCATAGTTTGGTGGCCATTTGGCCATGGGCAAACTTAACTTCTATGCTGTATGTATATATATCTCATTTCCTAACAACTCTCATCAACAACCAACCATATTCAATTTGTTCTCCACAAAGGGAGGGAGGCAATGTACACTTTCATATGACCTTGTTGTGAGTGGGCATTTTTGCTTTTGCTAAATGAAAATTTGTATTTCCCATGATACCGGCCTACATACCTTGATCATTACATTTGGGTAATGCCCTAGTGGTAGGGCATTACACGCCCAAGAGCTTAGGCTCGGGGGGCCTTGGTTGAGATGGGTACCAAGGCCCGAGCTACAATTTTAGGAAAAGCTAAAAGAAGTGACTTCAAGGATTTGAGGGAACCTTTATACCATCATAATGAGCTACACACATACCATCAAGAGATGGAGAGTTTGGGAAGCAAAAGGAACTGAAAAAAGTGCTTCAATCATTGCAAAGAAGAGCATGTATTAATTTATTTTTGGACACTATTGGAGCCAACTTTTGATGATCATAATAGGTACAACAATTGCCTCATAAAATCCACAAAAAAATGTGCTATGAATTTTATCACAATAAAAAAACGTGCAAAAAAATGTGATAAAATAGTGTGATTCATATTTTAATTAGTTCATGGTTGTGTTCATAATTTTTATTTTTATTTTTTTTGGAAAGAGCCATATTCATTGGCCCACGAGCAATTTTTTTTGGAGTGTTGAGCACTCCCCCAATGGAAGCATCTCTTTGGACACCCAGTTGCAAAAAAATAAATAATTATTATTTATGGACATGTCTATATATAAATAATGAATATTGTTTATTCCAAAACTTCATGGAAAGAAAAGGTTTTTAAAAATACAAAGGGAACCTTATGATTGGTTGAAGATTGCCATGTGTAAGCACCACATAAGTTTATAAATATTATTTTTATTAGTTTTGTTGTTGATCCGATGACCAAGATTAAGTGATGAGATATTTAAGATAGTCCATTATGATTATAC
>Ga0116227_10008678_pt1 | contig 18974 bp, 3 predicted proteins | sample S1TSphgellanicum_FD_89693 | JGI IMG/M metagenome (GOLD analysis project Ga0116227, IMG submission 89693) | Host-associated microbial communities from peat moss isolated from Minnesota, USA - S1T2_Fb - Sphagnum magellanicum MG | ecosystem: Host-associated > Plants > Peat moss > Unclassified... | reverse complement strand
TGTCACCAATTTCTTGAATATCCCTGAAAACACACGATCAATGGTTTTTCATTTTCCTCATATGGAAGAGGGAGGTCATGAAAATTATACATGTCATAATTTCTGGGTCGTGAAAATCATACATGTATAATTTTCATGACCTCCCTCTTCCACATGAGGAAAATGAAAAACCATCGATTGTGTGTTTTCAGGGATTTCACATAAATTCATGGACCAAAAGTCATGACACCCCACCACTGATTTTCGTTCCAAGTCGTTGAGACATGTGGAAAATCACAGGATGGACTCTTTTTCTTCTCCCCTCTCTGACGGTTTTGGACAGAAATGACATGTCGTCACTTCTGCTTTGCCTGCGCGCCGCTGCGGAAAGTGAAAAGTCATGTTGTATATAAAGGTGGATCGAACTCGTCCACACGAAAATGGGAGGGGTGTTGTTTTCGTTATTCGCGCATCGACGGATGGTCGGGGTCGTACTCGGCTTCCGCGGGCGAGGCCGAGTCACTGAGAGGTGAGTAGGCGGGTTGGTCAAGAGGAGACAGGGCATGGCGACGAGAGACGTCCGTGTCCGTGTCAAGAGGAGAGTATGCGGGCGCAGATGGCGGGCTTCTGGGGACGTCCGCCGCCGCCGCCGCGGCGGACACGTCCGATGCGGTTTGCGCCACCGCCGCGGCGATGGCCGATGCGACCTCCATGTATCGTCGCGGGTCCGTGACCGAGGCAGAAGCAGCGCCGGCGGCGGCGGCCGAGGGAGGAGACGGGGAGGACGACGCCGGGCGCCGATACGACGAGGCAGGACGTTTGAACCGTCGTGATGCCACCGTGTCGGCACTCCCGCCACTTGCACCACTGGCACCTCCACTTCCCGCGGGGGGGAGGTACCTCTCCTGCGGAAAAATGAGTGGATCCGACGGCGAATACACGGCCTCCTCGACGTGTGCGGCCACTGACCGTGTCGTCGTCGTCGGCGGCACGGAAAACACGGCGGACCATCCGCTGACATCGTCATCCGCGAGCGCGGTGGTCGTCGGGTGGGCGGACGCGACCGCCGGGTCGTCTCTCCGGGGGTCTCCGTCCTCGTCGTCGTGTTCCTCCTCTTCGTCTCGGACCGGAGAAAAGACGGCGTCGTTCGGATGCAACGGGGACTCTGCGCCGGTCGCGGTGGTGTCCATCTCCGTCGTCTCCGCCGGCTCGTAGTCACGCGGAGGGGCGTCGGAGGCGGTGGTCGAGGTCGCCTCATACATTTGATTAATGTTGAGGCGATGAAGGCCGTCGTCATCGGGTGCACATTCCTGGAGCATCGCAGTGTCGACCAACAACGCGCATAGGCCCGTTCCGAGAGACGCGCGGTTGCCCACCATCACGGCTTCCGACGGTCCTTGAAGCGTGTCGACCGCCGCGCGCACCGCGCCATCGGCAAACGATTGGAGTGGCCGTTCGAAGGACGCCTCGCGAACGGGCCCGACGCGCATCTTCCGCATTCCATTCCACGTGAAGGGAAGAAACTCGCCCGGGAAGGTCATGACATCGGCAATCAGCGACAGGTGGCGCGTGGAGATCGAATCGCTATCAAACATCTCTTTCATCGCGAGGATAAACGCCGCACGGGCCGCTTCAATTCCGAGGATGCGCGCGTTTTCTTTCACCGAATTCGAAACGACCGTGTACACGTTCAAGAGCTCGGGAGGTGCCTTGAGCGCGGTCGCGAGCGAGGTCCCTGTCATCGTGACCAATGGCCGTTCGGGATCGGACGGCAAATCGAGCATGTGTCGTCCGCGATAGACGTGAGTCGGCCCGATTCCCGCAACCCGCGTCATACAGAGCCGAGGTGTGCGCCGGCGAATGATCCACTGGTCATAAAACCGTCGGAGGGTGGCCAGTTCCGTTCCAAGGTCGTCGTGGGAATCACAGTACGCGGGTTGTTGGTGGGTCGGTGCCACGGGGCGTCCGAGATCCATCTCGGTGTCGTTGTCGGGGGCGTGATGAATCGTGGTCGCCGACGGTGCTCCGTCTTGGCGGAGATGGATCGTCAGCACATAGACATTCTCGTCGGTTCGCTCGGGAGAGGTAATCACGAGGAGATAGGGATAGGCGCGCCGAAGAACGCGGCGCACGGCGTCGCTTGTCGTGTCGAGCGAGGCAAGACGAAGTCCATCGAGTTCGATGCGCAACATCCAGGGCCAGACGGAGCGGAAGGTCGTCACCTCTTTCTCGTCGTCCGGAAGCTCCCAGTACGCATCAAACATGCGTTGATCCCGCGGATTCGCGGCGCGCATGGCACTCGGTTGATAGAGCACACTCCACGTCCGAATTAAATCGCCGACATAACAGGACTCCAATTGGAACGCCGTGGCGGCCGCGGTGTTCATTTGCTCCCGTTCGGAGGCGGTTGGCTGATACGGGAGCGCGGCGGTGAGAACGCGCGTCTTTGGTTCGCTTGCATTCACCAGTTCCTTGAGTCGAGGAATGCCTTGCGATCCTTGCTTTCCCGCGATGCCGGCGAAGTGGAACGTGTTTAACGTGACCTGCGTCGCGGGGCGCCCGACGGATTGTGCGGCGAGAATGCCAACGCTTTCGCCCGGTGCCATGCGACGCCGCTCGAGGAGGTCTTCAACGGTTTCGAGGAGCAGTTGATGCGCCTCGCGCGTAAGGGGAGAGTGGACGAGAACCACGGCGGGTGCAAAAACGCTACAGAGAAAACAGTGGAGAAGATTCACCGGCTCGCGCGGATCCCGTTGTCCGATGCGATTCAGCGCGCGGGGTGCCGGTCGGTCATACCGCTCGTCCGCGAGTCCAAGTCGGGTGAGGAGGCCATGGAGTTTATCGACGGCGAGTTGAGCGGTCAACGGCCCGCAGTCCGACGCGGTGGGAAAGGCGCGTTGTGCATCACGACGCACCCGTTCGAATGAAAACGGGAGCGCGACCGCGGTCCGCGTTTGCATACGGCGCCGGGAGATCTGGAAGGCGCGATACATGCCGAGGAGTTGATATTCACCGAGAAGCATCTCCCGTTGGAGGGCAGGGTCGTTCGTTGCCCCTGCCTCGAGACGATAATACGCGCGAAGGGCCTGTTCGGTTTTAAACTCGAAGAGCGCGATGGGATTCGACTCGATCATCGTGGGATCAAACGCGTCGTCTCCATATCGGAATTGAATCATGCGCTGTCCCTCGGCGCGGACAGTGCCGTCGTACTGGAGGACCGCGTCTTCCATCATCCGCACCAACCGCCGCTCGAAATAGCCAACCTCTTTTGTTTTGACGCCGGTGTCAACGAGGCCCACGCGTGCGCCCATTGCGTGAAAGAACGTTTCGACGGGGCCGGGGCCGTCAAGAAACGACGCACCCACGAACCCGCGCGCGCCGGCGCTCATGTCGAACTTCCGAAAATGAGGGAGCGACCGATCGAGCAAAAATGTCGGGACGCGTGTCCCGTCAACCGTTTGCTGGCCGAGACCGGCCATGATTTGGACGAGATTGACGCGCTGTCCCTTGGCACCGGACGCGTACATCAATCGCATCCGATTGTCTGCCGTCGCGGCGGTGATCACGAGTTTCGCGGCGCGGTCGTGGAACGTCTCGAGTCGTCCGCGAATGGAGGCTTCGAGGACCTGATGTGCACTCCGTCCTCCATGACGTTTCAAGATGTCGTTGCGCGACGAGGCGTCCACCGGATGCCTCGGACGTCTCGCGGTCGAGGACGGCGGCTTCGTTTGCTCGCGCTGGTGCGCCGCGAGGAGGTCGTCGGTCTCCTTGAGGAGCGCATCGCGGTCCGCCGCCAGCTCGGCTTGGGTGGTTGCGTCGACGCGGAAGTCGGTGAGATCGACGGAAAGAGGTTGATATTCGAGAATCCAGTGTCCCGCAAGTCGCGTGAGTCCTTCGATGAAGGCGGAGACAAACCGAGAACTCAGGTCGATGTAAAACACGTGGAGGAGGGAGCCCGCGGCGGCGCCGATGCTTCGCTTGTCGAGAATTCCGCGGACGAAGGTGCCGTTGACAACTTCAACCGTCGTGTGTGAAAGTTGGGCACGGGTGTCGGCGGGAAGGCTGCGATCGCGCATCTGGCGCTGGTGAGATGGAAGTGCCGCGTCGATACGATCCTCGTCCTCCTTTCCGATCGTGGCTCGTTTGTACGCCGAAAGTCGCCGGGGGAGAAGCATCGAGACGATCTGAAGTCCGGTCCAGAGCGGCCCCTTCCCATCCGGGGCCTTCAGAATTGCTGGAACGGGGAGATCCAAGAGCGAGATGCCTTCGGCATCGCCGAGTGTGGGGTCGGTCGACAAGAGGCATCCGTCCAAGCTGTACAGCATGTCCATGGCAGTCATGCGGTTCAAAAAGACGCCCGGGCGCGTGAGCATCGTGAGCCCGGTGAGGTGGTCTTGAATCGGCCCGTATTCAGGACGACCGTGCTGAGGGCCCACCGCAAACAAACTGGAGAGCATGAGCTGACGTGCTTCGGCTTGTGCCTCGAGGGTTTGCGGAACGTGGATGTTGATTTCGTCGCCATCGCAATCGGCGTTGTAGGGCGCGAGGACGGCCGGACTTAATTTGAACGTTTTACCGTCCCAGACGACCACTTCATGTGCCATCAGTGAAAGTTTGTGAAGGGACGGTTGGCGATTGACGAGAACGACGTCGCCATCGCGGAGATGTCGATGGACGATGTCACCCACCGCTAAATTGTTGGCAATCTCGTCTCGCCGTTGTGGCCGATCGTGTGGCGGCACGGTGAGGTCGTAGGTCGTCGATGTCCGCTGGATCGTGACGCGATTTGCACGTCGTGGATGGAGAGGACTGGGGCGGATGTACGCTTGCAGTTCGGCGCGATTGCGCGCGGTGACGCGTTCGGGGACGGTTAAGATGTGTGCAATTTCACGCGGAACCCCAATTTGGTCGACGCGCAAGGTCGGATCGCTCGTGAGAACCGTGCGCCCGCCAAATCTCACGCGCTTGCCGAGGAGATTTCCACGAATCAGACCTGGTTTGCCCACAAGACCCTGCTCGATTCCGGGGAGAGGACGATCGACTTGACCGAGTCGAAGCTCTTTGTTCGTGATCAACGACGCGACCGGTGCCTGGAGGGTTTCGAGTTTCAACGTGCGAAGTTCGTCATGGACACTGTCGGGACGTTTCAGTTCACGGTTGAGTTTGAGCACTTCGAGAAGCGCGTTTGTCATGTCGTCCATCACCGGTTTCCCGGGACCCTTAAAGACCGGCGGTCGAATCGCAGCACTCGGAACAAGGATGTGGGTGATGAACAAGGAGCGTGGATGGACCACCTCGACGTCGATCCCGATCGCCGCGTACGTTGCCGCGGAAATTCGTTCGAACTTTGCGAGCACCTGCTCGGCCATCAGGGGGCGATATTCGCTTTCCCACACCACGTCACGGCGCGTCTTTCCGGAGGGAAGGGTCACCTCGACGCGGTTCGTGTGAACCACCGTCATTTTTAGGTCCGCCGGAGAACATCGAATGAGCGGCTGACTCCGGCCGCACCCGACATCGGGATGTCCGACCGGCAGTGGCGCGCCTGTCGCGGACACCGTCGTGTCGTTGCACACCCACGTCGTCTTCCCCTTCTCGGAGAAGTAGTCCAGTCGTGCCTCGGGATCTTGAATCGCGGCCCCAATGCGCCCGGCGGGGGATCCGAGCGGAATTCGGAGGCGCAAACAATGCCAACACACGCAACAGAGAATGGAAAATGTGCGGCGGATCCATTTGGGGTGATACAACGGGGCGAGCAGAGGCACGCCGTGTTGATGGAGAGGACAGCGCTCCTTTTCGCCGCACGTTGAACATGGCTTCGCGTACCGCGCGTTCTGATCGTATTGTCCGAGCGCGGTATCATACAATCCCTGATGAAACGGCTCGTGTGTGTCGGCGTGTTGTAACTCGGGCTGCGCTTCGTAGCGTTCGCCTTGCTCGGTTTTCAGAACGAGGTTTTCTCGTTCAATTTCCTCCCTCGTCAGCATTCGAACTTCGATCGCGTCAATCCGGCGCACCGGAAGACTGTCGGCGTCCATGGCCAGTCAGTGCTGTTGTCCCGGCATCCATCGAACCGCGTTTGAGTGAGAGACGGATGGAGGGAGAGGGCGAGAGGACGGGGGGCCGAAGAACATGCGCGCGTCTTGTTTTCCGATGCGCGTTGACGACGGTGCGCGAAAAATACGCAGAGTATGTGGCCGAGCGCCAAGACGGGGCGGTTATTTTAAAACAACATGATGGGGACAATTTGTGAGAAAACAGGGGAATTCGCGCTTCATGGTCGGCCGCGGACACGTGTGTGTGTGTTTATCTAGATTTGTGCGGAAATTCGGCGCGCGCACGACTCCGCGACGACGACGGAGATGGTCCCTCTCGGTACACGAGTGGCCGTGGGTGGACGGGTCGTGGTCATTGCACTCGTGCTGTTGTTGGCGGGCATGGCAGGACGGCCGTTCGTCGCCGGTCTTTTGATCACGTCTCAAATCCAAACGAGTCAATCGATCAACGGCACCTCGTTCTCGTCCTATGACGTGACGGGGTTCGAGGCGTCTGACACGGATTTCGACGTGACACAACACTTCCAATTCCAACCTCAAGGCGGCGGGAGCCCGATTTCGGAGTCGCTTCTCTTTGAATCCGTGCTCTCGCCCTACCTCGTGGAATACCAAGCTCTTCTCTTCGAAGACATGGACTCTCTCGTCGTCGAAGCGGATGCCACGCGAGATACAGGGCAAATGGCGGCGATGGACCCCGTCGGTCTCTCGTATGCGCCAAGTCCTGTGACGGGGCGCCAGCTCCTTCAAGCGGTCACGGGCGGTGCTTTAAACTGCAACGATGGGTCGGGACACGACTGCACGACGACAGGATTGTATTCGTTTGCCGATGCCGAGATCAAAGTGCGCAATCCCTTGGGTGGTGTGCCCGAGAGTACGCTCAATCTCGCCGCTTGCGTCGGTCCGATTCCGCCCGCGAGCACGCAATCGCCCTCGTTTTTGGGCCGCACCGTCAGTTTCGGCGATGGTGCAGGCACGTTCTACACCGACCAGTCGTGCTACAACTCGGTGGGACAGGCGCGATATTCCGCGGTGCTCGCATATGGAAATGAAACGACGGCGGCGCAAGCTGCGTTTGTGGCCGCGTTTACCTCCTTCGAACAAAACCAAACCCTCCTCTTCGGAGACCTTGTCGGGGAGTTCGCGAATGTCCAAACGTACCAAACCACGCTGCAAACGCAGATCGGCATCGTGACATCGCAACAGACGATCATCAATGGAACGATTACACAAGCGACGGCCCTGTTTGCGGCGGCAATTGCGAATCAAACGAACGCGATTTATTCTGCGCAAATTTCCGAGGCGAACAATACCAACACGTTGCTCGCGCTCGCAAACCTCGCGCAAACCGATGAGACCGTCGTGACGGCCCAGCTCTACAATTCGTCCGCACTGGCGAGCGCGGCGATCACGAGTCTCTCGACGCAAATTGCGGAGTCGAACGAAGTGATCACGGCCATGAATCAGAATGCGCTCCAGGACTTTACGCAATTCCGAACTCTCTTCCAGCGGCTGTACAGTGGGGAAGATTTCATTGATCGATGGTCGATTTCGATGCATCGTCTTCTGAGCACGCCGAGTTCAGTGACGGGTCCCATCACGGGGCTTCCGTTGACCCCCTTTACGTCCGAAACGGGACAGGCGCCCGCCCCGAATCCGTTGGACCTTGGTCCCGAGTGGTCGACGATTCCCATTGGCACACAGCGTCTCCGTGTCCCCGTGACGATGGGCGCAGGACAACTGTACGGCGTGGAAAGTTGGTGGTATCCGTCCTGCGGAACCGTCTTCTTTGCCGAAAATGCGCCCGCGACGCCGACCGGATTTCAGATCCTTGGTCTCTACGGCCCCCCGGGATGCGACTCGACCTACACGTCGAATGTCACCTTGCAGGCGCGCTGTCTGTGCTTCAACAAACTGGTGGAGACGCGCTGTGCACTCGCGTCGATGAATGACGCCCTTGCGTGGCGAAGTACGGATGTGATCGGAAGCACCGCCTACTGCCAGACCACGCCGGTTCCATTCGCGGGTGGCTCGAACGGGACGATCCTCGATAGCAGTCTCGCGTGGGCGGACGCGCTGGCGGCGATTACGGCGCGAGGGGTTGCCGCTCCGGACCAGCTCTACCGTGCGATTGACGTCTACGACAGCGCCGTGTCGTTCGTTCCGTATGCCTCCGCGCTTCTCGTGCCCTCGCAGATCATGCTGCTCTTCCAAAACTATGCGACAGGAGGCGTCCCCGGACAGAATCTTGCGTATTGGTTCAACCGAATCATGCAGTACAGCTGGTCGATTGCCTACGCGAATGCGCAGGTCTATCGAACGCAACTCATGGGCACCCCGCCCAACGACATGACACAGCGCCGAATTCTCTACGACCGCCTTCTTGAAGGTGAGATCGGACCCGGGTGGCGCGCGACGCTGATCGCCGTGTCGCAGACGTCCCTCCTCACACTGAGTCTCCTGCTCCCCTCGGCGCCGGTCGCGCAAGTTGTCTATTCGGTCGCCGGACAGGCACCGGTCACCCTCGACGCATCCTCGTCCATCGTGAACAACAACCAAAAGCTGCTTCCGGGCGTGAGCGGGTGGATTTGGGATCCTGAGCGCTTTGCGACCACGTTGTGGGCGGTCCCGGACGACGGGCTTCTTCAACTGGTGCCCTATGTCGTTGCCGCGGAAAACACACCGCTCTACATGACATTCGCATCGGATGCGAATACAACGTTTGCGGCGTGGAACGAGGACGCAGGCGGCGGGCAGACCTTCGACCACGAGGCGGCAGGCCATTCTCCGACCCTGTACGCGCACACGCTTGACTCGACGCCGGGTTCCCCGACGGAGGGGATGTGCGTCGATGGCGTGCGCGTGTTTGACGGTCTTGATTGTCTGGTTCGCCAGCGCTTCCGTGCCTCGATTTCGGGGACGTCGTGGAATGACCCGGCCGTGGTCAACACCCTGACGTTTACTCATCTGATTGGGGTGACCGTAAGCGTGACGATCACGACTCCGGTCGGCGTCCTTTCGGAAGACGTCGTCGCGGCCTGCCCCACCGCGCGTTCACTCGGAAACGAGAACAATCAACTCGTCGTGTTGATTACCAACCCGAGTGGTCCCACGACTCCGCCGATTTCATTTACGATCGTGGAAATCGGCGCATGTCCGTTTACATCGGATCCGCAAACGGTTGAGCCCGGCGGTCAGATCACATTTTCCGCATCGGCGTGTCTGCGTGCTCCCCCCGGGACGCCCGATCAAATTACGTTCACGTATGAAACCCCCTCGGGGCCGCAAACGTGTCCAACCACGATCCCCCTCGTCTACACAAGTCAGACGCTTACCCAATTCGAGGGCGCAGTCGCGTATGGGTATACCAACGCCATCGCGCGGTCACGCGTCGAGGGCGCGTTGTCAGGACAACAACAGGCAGCCGTGACAATCGCGGATCAGTTGTTTCTCATGGGCAGCGCCCTCCTGAGCATCCCCGTCGAAACCGGATTTGCCGTTCCGACGACCGTGCTTGCGAACGCACAGACACTCGTCGATACTGTGACGGCATCGAACGCGGCCGCCGCGGCCGCCGCGGCCGCGCTTCGTGCGGCGGTCTCGGCAGACATTGCCGCCATCAATGCAAATGCGGAAGCCGAGCTTGCCGTGCTCGAGGCAGAAGCCGCGGTCATTCAACAGGAGCTGCGCGACGAGCTGGATTCGCTCGTTGCGGAAAACCAGGAATCGGTCGCGCTGCTCGACAACGTCCGACAGCTTGCGCAAACCGACAATACGGCGCTCGGGAACGAATTGTATTTCAATTCCGAGTTCAACGACGCATTGGTGAGCGCAATCAATGATACGAAACAGCAGATCGGACCGGTTGAGCTCGACAGCGGAACGACGGATGTCGACGCGATTGTGTCGAGTGCCAATGATATCCTCGGCAACACGGAGGCGGCGGGCGAATCGGGGGTGAATCTCGGCCTCGACCTGATTCAAGACCCCCTGACGCTGGCCGGTGACCTGTTTTCGGGGAGCAGTGGGACCAACATGCCTGCCATCGCAGGCACGATCATGGGCGTCGTCGTGCTCATTTTATTGGCCATCTTTGGCTATTGGATGGTGAATTGCTGCGTGTCTCGTAGTCATCCAAATTATCCCGGCGATGCCGCCGAAGCCGCCGCGATTAGTCGCGAGTATGCCGACGTCCTCGCTGCCCCTCCGCCGGTGTCGCCGGTCCCGACGTCCGACCGCGCCAGTCCACCGGGCGCATCTCCGATCCTCACCAGCTCGTAACCCACTTGCCATGTGCGTTCTCCGTGTCTCGTTTCCCGCGTAGTCGAATGATGTTTACGACGACGACATTTCTGTGTGTGCGACCGTCTCCTTCACCTCGTGCGTGTGCCTGTTCAAGGTCTCGGGGTTGGCCCGACGCGTGCGGTGTGCATGTCCGCCTCTGCACGCGGACACGCTCCGTCGATCGACGCGGAATGTCATCCGACGTCGGCGTTCCATCGTGTTGCGTCTGGCTTTGTTCCGGACGGAATCCTGATTGAAATCGCGTCCGGCGTTGTTCCTGACGGAATACGGATTGAAATCCACATCGGCGTCGCGGAATGTCTGGCACTGGCGTACATGGTGATCTTGACGGGAGTGACGTTGTATTGTTTATGGCGGCGTCGTCCGCTCGCGTTCGCACAGGCTCATCCGCTCGCGTTCGCACCGGCGCCATTGACACCCGTGGAGATGCGTAGCTCCGCGTCCAGAGACATGGATTCGGGTGGATAACCTTTGTGCAGTCACGCGGTTTCGTTCTTTTTGTTGATCGCCTCCAATGCGCTTGCTTGACATGGGTTCTGACCTCGTGGTATGCGATTAGATCGCGGGCGGAGGTCCACTTCAGACTCGCGCGGATATGGACACGATGTCGTCGGTGTCCTCTCGACTCCTACAGCGGGCCGGGAGGCGGTCGAGGCGCGTGCATCTCCGTAGGTGCGACGCATCTCTCGCCGTGGCGGCCGTTGTGGTGTTGGCCACAACGGTGACCGCCCTGACGCTCGTGGGCGTGACGCAACCACTTGTTCAAACGGAAGGCATCACCGGGTTGATTTCGCAAGCCCGCTACCAAGGCGCGCCAACCGACGTGGGCATTACGCAATACTTTCAGGAGGAGCTGTCGACGGGGGCTGTCCAACTTCTCACGCTCCTCATCGAACCGAGTCTCACGGTCGGCGAATTGCTCTTTGCCGGGTATGTGCCGCGGGACGGCGAGCGTGTCGTCAGCCGGGTGGACACCGTCCTCAACACCGCGGCGTTTGTGCAAAACTCGTCCGTCCCCGCGCCGCCGTGGTTGCCACCGGATCAACAACCGACCGGGCGCACTCTCCTCCAGCTCGCGGTTTCCGTTGGGGATACCCTTGGACAGTACCCGTACAACGACGCGACGCTTGCGATGTGCATTACCGCCTTTGCAAATGGACAAGATCCGTCGATCTACGCGGATTGTGATAATGGCGTGACGACGTCGCAGCTCAATACCCTCGCGACGTTGAGTACGGGCGTTCAGACGGCCTACTCTAAACTTCAAACCGGAATCGGGTCGTTCGATACGACGACGCTCCAAGAGGCCGCGGGGCTTCAAAACCAAAGTCTTCTCTTTCAAGATTGGGAAAATATCACCACCACGCGCATCGGGACACTTCAGTTGCAAACCAATCTGACCGCCGCCACCGTGATCGCCGTCACCACGAGCGCGGCGTCCAAAGCTGACAACACTACGCAGCAGCTCAAAACCATTTTGAGCAATGTGCAGGCGCAAGGGTCGGCGCTCCTCGCCGCGATTTCGGGAATCAATTCGACCTACGCAACGCTCCAGCGACAGCAGGTGTCGGCGTTCGTTCAGTTTGCGAGTGTGCTTGCCAATTATGGCGCACAGGTCACCCTCGACACGGCGACACAGGCGAATCTGGTTCGTCAGATTCAGGTCGGCCTTCTGTATCGACAGACAACGTTGATTGCGTGGACGGTGGACCAAGATATGGTCCGCTCCCAAAACTACCAACTCCAACAGCAATTTGCGCAGTTTGCAACGACGCCCAATGCCCGCGGTGTGCTCCTCGTTCCATTCACCTCGGACCCGGGAACGCCACCTGCGACCGACCCGGCAAATCTCGACACGAGCGTCAATCATCGTCGAATGGGCGACGATGTGATTCGAGGAACGGGCGTGGATCCGGTCTCGGGCGCGCCCCTCGGAATTGCAACACGGCCCGTGTATTCCTGTGAGAGCAATTTTCTTGTCCACACGGCGCCATCGGGCCCGGGATCGCAGGACGCCATCGAGTGGATTGGACCGCCGGGCTGTGATGCGACGTGGGAAGACCATTCGAACCTGTGTCAGTGCGGCGGCGTTCTTTCGGAATTCAAATGTGTTCTCGAGAACGTGAACAACGTACCGACGCCCGCGGCACTTCTGGCCTGGGACAACGGAACAACAAATGTCGACACCACCACCGGCTGTGTGGCCGCGGGCGTCCCCTTCCTCCCTGCACAAGGCGGTCTCCATGGGGCGTCGCTCAACTCCTTCCAAACGACCGCGTCGTTCATCGCGACGATCGCAGCACGTCCGACGTATCAACGCCGTCCGTACCAACTTGTGAGCGTCCTGCTCCAGCTCCAAAAGCCGGTGTCGTATGTCGCGGCCCTGCAAAATGCGACCCTGTTCTCCACGTACGCGTTTCCCTTGGATCCGACGCTCTTCGACAACATCGCGTACGCGTGGGCAAGCAATTTGCCCAATGAATACATGGTCAGCTACAACTACATCGGAAGCACGCTGCGCGGTGTGGTCGATGGGCTGCCGCCGCTGTTCACGACGCAATCGTCGACGCTGTACGAACGGCTCCAAGGCGGGAACACGGGACGAGGGACGAAATGGACGATTATGATGTATTCGAACGAGCTCCTCGTCGTCAGTCGGTACATCCAGTCCAACTATGTCACGTCCGTCCAATACGCGGTGGGAAGCGGGGGGGCCACCCAAACCGCACTCGACATCGTCGTGTCAAACCCCTATTTGGTCGACATCCCGGGCTCGTTTTATCAGGCGATCGATCCCGCCGCATTCACGGAGACGTGGTACAACATCCCCCAAAGCGAATTCTCGCTCTCGCCGTATGCGCGATGGCGCTGGGACACCGTCACCACGGCGATCTTCCCCTCCCGCTCCGAAGTGGGTCAGGATTATTATCAGGTTCAAAACGGCATTCCGTTCAATCAGGAAGCCGGCGGGAACGTGCCTGCGATTTATGTGACCTCACTCGACAGTGTGCCCACCTCTCCGACCTATGGGCAGTGCGTCGGGACCACGCTCGTGGGCGGAGGACCGGATTGTACACTTCGCGACCACTTTTTGTACACCATCACGGGCGATCTGGAAGATCCCAACGTCCAGGGACAGGGGGTATTTAGTGCATACGATGACGAAACGGCGTTTACGCTCGTGCTCAATGGCGGCCCTCTTCTCGCGATGGCACAATCGAAGTGTCCCGTCATCCAGTCGCTCGGTGACTCGAGTACGGGCGAGGAACTCACACTCGTGCTCTCCAATTCACTCGGAGCGGAGGACATTCTTCAGGCCAAAGACACCGGCGCGTGTCCGTTCACCGAGACGGTCACGATTCCCGCGGGCGGGACGGCGACGCTTCACGTCGCGACGTGCCCACTCTCCTCCCCCGACGCACCGGATCAACTCTCGTTTTCCTACACGTTCCAAGGCACGTCTATCGCATGCATTGGAACGACCATCAACCTCACCGCGCCCGACACGACCACCTTACCGGCGTCTGCCAACTTCACGGTCGCGTTGCATACGACCACCGTCGACTTGACTCAGATCGAGGCCCAGCGCCAAGCAAGCGCCGCATTCCGCCTCTTGTACGCGGTCGGTGCCGCGATGGTGCAATATACGCCGTCGGTCCTTGGGTTTGCAACGCCGAATGTGACACAGACGAACTTCAACGCGCTCTTGTCGTCGATTGGCGCGGCCTCTGCCAATGTCAGTCTCCAGATCGCACAAACGGCGAACGAAACGGCGGACTTGAGTGCACTGGAAGTGGCAGATGAGGCCGAGATCGCGGCCTTGTCCGTCACGCAGACCCAGCAAGCGGCACAGCAGCAGGAAGATCTCGACAACATCGCCGCGATTACAGCAGGCAACACGCTGACGCTGATCTCGATGAATCAGATCCAGGCGTATGTCGACTCGACGTTTGCCGTCGTTCTGTTATACACGGGGTTGTTTGCGCAGGCCGTCGCGTCGGCTCTTCAGGGTGCGCTGGTGCTCGATGCGAACTACCTGGAAATTACCGCCGTCGGCGTCGGTCCGGTCGGGAGTTCCACGAGTATTTGGGGAAAGATGGCCTCGGGGTTCCTGCAAATCATCGCGCTTGGGCCCGCCGCCGTGACCGCGACGTTCAATGGCATGAAATCGCTGAACGACAATGCCGTGTCGGGACTCGCCTCCTCGTCCGTGTTTCAGATCATTCTGACGGTCTTGATCCTCGTCGCGGTCATCGCCGGCGTGCTCTTCTGTCTCCCGAAAATCATTTCGTGTGCGAGGCAATGCGGTCGCAGTGCTCGGACGACCACGGCCCAAGTCAGCCCGGGCTTCGCGAGCATTCGGTCTCGTCTCGCCGCGGAACGCGAGTTCCGTCTGCGTTCACGTGCGCAGGCACAACCCGGCAGCGTCTAATGTCCTCGCCTGCGTCCATTTTCACGTCTCACATTTTCGCGTTGCGTTTGCAGGATCGGTTCTCCGCGTTTCGGTTTCGTGTGCTCACGTGATGCCCTCTGCCTGTCAGATCCTCCCCGACCAACGAACGGAACGAGGGTACGCGTGCGTGCGGATCGACGGCCGTTGCAATGTTCACGCGGATGTATCGCGTGCGCGCGCTTCTTCGCGTGGGCATCGTGGCCCTCGTTGGCGTTTTGATCTCGCCCTCAACGACCGCGTTTTCGATTCTGAGTCAGACGGTCGGACAGCTCAGTGTCAATGGAACCGTGGTGCAATCGCCAAGTGCCAGGGTGCAATGCATTGGCACGAGTGATTATGAGGTGGCGCAGCATTTCATGATTCAACTTCCTTCGAGCGTGCTCGCCGTGACGGTCCCGTGTACGCCACCCGTTCGTCCCTACACCGTTTCGCTCGTCGGGGTGACCGCCGATGATGGCCAATTTGCATTGACAAAGGTCTACACGGTCCGCAGCACCGCCAATTACCTTGTCTTCAATGCGTCGGCCTCGACCCCTTCGGCGAGCGGAGGGGCGAGCGGCGGAGAGAGCGGAGGAAGCGGTGGGAGTGAGGGGAGCGGGGGAGGGGATCCGACCGGACGGAACTTGCTTGAGTTCAACCGGGAACCATCGACGGGACGGCGGCTGTTGCAGCTGCTTCTGTATCCTGATCCTTTATCCGTCATCCATCCCACGAACGGCCTCGATGTTCCCGTCCTCGTCCTCGGTGGCAATATTTCCACCAGTGAGTTCACGAGCTACGCGCCGTCGCAGGCGGCATATGCCATCTGCGCCCAGTTTATGCAGGCACTTTCGTGGAACGCCGCGACGTTCCAAGAATGTCAATCCGGAGGACCCGAACAAGGAGTGTTTAACAATGTGCTGAATGCCACGGCCACCGCGGACGTCGCACTCGCTGGGTTCGCGTCCTCGATTGACACGCTTGAAGGGGGGACGACCGCGTTCCTCTCAAATCTAACGCGTCAAGTCACGGCGGCGTGGAACGTGTCTCAGATTTTGGATTCCGAATTGACCACCGCGGAGACCACGAACCTCTTGCTGGCTGCCTCGGCCGTGCAAAGTGCTGCCTATGTGACAAACGCGTCGAACGCGAACCTGCTTCTTGGACAAACCATCAATACACAGATTTTGTCGGCCTATGGCGAGCTCTCGCGCATCGTCAATACGACGTCAACCGTCGCGCAGCAACTCCAACTCGCGCTCATCAAGAACCTCGCGACACTCTCGTCCTCGGCAACCGCGGTGTGGACGGCCTACATTCCGGCGACGGCGCTCCAATTTGCACAGATTCGCCAGACCGCGCGCAATCTGATCAACTTGGACACGAATCTCGAACAATTCTACGGGGATACGCAGATGCTCCAACAACAAACGGCAGCCCAATGGTCGCAGATTCAGTACTATCAGACGCACAAAAACGCACGCAATGTGCAGTTGTATCCGTTCATGGAAGCGTCGGCAATGGGATCGCCCCCGGCCTCCGATCGCTACAATCTCGGCGCCACCTATGGATCGTTTCCCTGGGCAGACGACGTGGTTCGCGCGACCCCCGTGATCGGAGGCGTTCCGTATGGAGTGGTGACCCGCAAGAAATCCGCCTGCGAGACCAACTTCATGCTCAAGGCCGCGCCCCCCGCGCCGGACAGCATCGACATGTCCGAGTTTCTCGGGCCGTCTGGGTGTGATACCACGTACACCGACCCGGTGTTTGCAAATCGCTGCAAATGTAGTGGCGTGACGGAAGAGCAGCGATGCGTTCTCGTCAACGTCGGAGGCGTCGTCTCGGCGGCGACGTATGCCGCGTTTTATGTCAACCGCGACCCGACGCGACTTGACAATACCACGGGGTGTATTGCGACGGGCACGTCGTTCTCGTCGTCCGACGGGGGACTTGACGGATTTCTGTCGCGCTCCATCAACGACGAGTTGACGTTGTATGGCACACTTGGCACCCGCGGTCTTGCCGCCTCGCCGAACTCGGTGTATAAGTGGTATCAGCTCTTCACGGGAATGACGTATACGACAACGGTCTGTCCGGTGCTCGCCACGGCGACGAATTTCATCGCGCTGTTGAACGAACCCTATTCCACGGGCAGCACGAACTTGTTGTTTGCGGTGTGGTACTTTGCGCCGAATTCGTGGATCACCGCGCGGACGACACGTCGTCAAGCCTATCACGATCTCGTGTACGGGGTCCTTCCCAATTTCCTCGACCAATCCGAAGTGTTGTATCACAACTTCTCGACGACGGGGACCTCGGGTCAACAAACGGGACGAGGCACGGAATGTGGCTTGATGTATTATTCGGACACCTTCCTCACCGTGAGCACGTTGACGCAAGGTCCGCTCGTTGCGTCGCTGACGTATTCGGCTGGCGGTGTCGAGTACACGACGAGTTCGATCACGGTGACCAACACGTTCGGGGAACAGTTGCTTGAAAACGCATCTCCGCTCATCTGGGACCCGAACAACCCCGACACGGTCTGGTGGGACATTCCCGGAATCTCCATCAGCACCTCTCCCAACCCACGCTCGCGCTGTGGGCGCGCAAAAGTGTCGTGCCCCGCGGCGACCACGGTGTCGCAATTTCGCCGCGACATCTGGTCGTATAACGCCGGGGATCAATTCATTCACAAAAAGGGTGGCCATGTCCCGGCCTTTTATCGGGTTGCACTGGACGCGAACACCAGCTCATCGAGCTACGGACAATGTACAACTGCGGCCGCGGCGCCCGGTGGAAGTTGGTGTCTTATCCGGGAGAACTTTGGTGTGACCCCCTTTGGCGTGTTCAATAGCTTCGATGAAACGGGGACGATCGCCTTTACCGATCGCTCGGGGTCGTATGAGGCCGACCTGACGCTTCCCTTCGGCGACATCATCACGGTGCTCGCGAATGGAACGTGTCCACTCACGCGTCTCGTCACCACCGTCACCACGACCGGGTCGGGAACGGTCGTGATTCTGCTCACGAATCCAGCAACGGGTCTTGGCGAAACCACCTATCTCGTGAAACAAGTGGGCGCCTGTCCGTTTTCGCAGCAGTTCACCTTGCAACCGCTTGAAACCGCCAAGTTCTCGCGTCCACTTTGTACACTGTCGGCAGGCACGGCGACGCCCGATTTCGTCACCTTTGCGTATCAATCGACTCCGTTGAGCCCTTCGGTCCTGTGCCCTGGGGCGACCATCGTCCTCAATGTGACCGCGCTGACGTATGCGAGCGTCGCGACGTCCGCATCCCTCAATGGAACGAATGCGATCAGCGATACCGTTCTCGATTTGATTGTCGTCGAGCAAGCCAAGCAAGCGATCCGCCAGCAACGCCAATACAGCGCGCTGCTCAATCTCACGTTCTCCGTGGCGTTCGGTCAGAACATCCGGCTGCCACCGGCGCAAATCGACACCTATTACGCGTTGATTAACCAAACGGAGGAAACGGCGAAGGCCGCGCTCGCCTCGGCGGCCGCCGCACGGTCAACCGGTGCCTCGTCGAGTGTCAGCACGGGCACCACCGTGGATGTCGAGGGACAGACCGCGGCGAGTCTTGCCGCCGAAGCGGCGGCCGCGGCGACGTTTGAAAGCGCACTTGCAAAGGAACGCCTCGATTCACAGGCCACGAATGCGTCATTCCAGAATCTCGCGGCGTTTACCAAAATCAGCATCACCAAGCTCGAGTCGAGTGCAGCGGCCAACATTCTGTTGTGGAATGCGCAGTCCGAGGCGATTGCCGCGAAGACCTATCAGGGTGACGGATCATGGAACAGCACGGCGGGATATGGAGGAGCGGCGACGCTGCTCACCGCGTTTGCGACGTCGAGTGATAGCGCGGGTCTTGCCCGGGATCTTCGTGATTTCTTTGCCAACACGTATTGGCAATCGATCGTCAACCTCTTCGGAGGAGGCGTCGTTGGAAATCTCGTTGCCGTGGTCATCACCATTTACTTGGTCGTTCTCGTGGTGGGCACGATCGTTCTCACGGCGCCGACGTGTTACTATCGCTCGCAGGGAATCGCACTGAGCTACACGTGCGCGAGCAGTCAACTCGAATTCGAGTTTGACCGGGACGTCGTGACCCCACAGACCAAACACGCGACTCCGACGACGAAATCGACAGGCGCGGGCCAGCCGTCCTATGCGCTTTTGCATCCG
>Ga0116227_10008677_pt1 | contig 18976 bp, 12 predicted proteins | sample S1TSphgellanicum_FD_89693 | JGI IMG/M metagenome (GOLD analysis project Ga0116227, IMG submission 89693) | Host-associated microbial communities from peat moss isolated from Minnesota, USA - S1T2_Fb - Sphagnum magellanicum MG | ecosystem: Host-associated > Plants > Peat moss > Unclassified... | reverse complement strand
TTCCTACAGTCACTCCACCACCACTATCACAAACAACAAACACAACACAACAACACCCAAACAAAACAACAAATCTAATAATAAAAAGAAGGGAGGGGGGGGGGGGGGGGGGGGGGGGGGGGGGGGGGGGGTGTTGGCTGCTGCCAGAGAGAGATTCTTTGAGTCACAGTGATCATCAAAGCATCAGGGGTCCTGCATCGTTGGTCATGGCACCGACCATGGAGGCTGGTCGAGCTGAGAAGCTGGTGGCTTTGGCATAGAAATTGGCATTCTTTGAGTTGACACCAGAGGGAGTGAAGAAAGCACCGTTGATAAAAATGTCACCTGCACTTCGCCAGTTCCATGACTCCCAACCTCCTACACCTGAGCTTCCATCATCCTTGATCCGCTTGGTGACCTCCTTGAAGTTTTCAGAGCTGGGCGCTATGTAGTAGTTTCCCTCACTGTTGATAGTGGGATTCTCACTCCCGCCCACCGCATAGATGCCCCATGAATAGTAGTAATTGTTCACCACATGGAAGTACCCATATCGGCATCTGCAGAAAGAATTCCACAATCAGCACAGCACATATCAGATCCCCGACATCAACAACACTAGCTCAGTAGAACGACTAAGGGATGAATCCATCATCGTGCCCAATGAGATTCACAACTACATGCAAAACCCTAATCAGCAAAATGATTTGTCACAACAACAGGAGGAATGCAAGAAACTCAGGAAGAGGAGGAAAACAAACTGAAGAAAAAATCTCGATGTTACCTAGGCAAGCGCTGGATGAGGCCGGCGCCGAAGTGATTGAAGGCAACAGTAACTTCCATGTTCTTGTCTATTGTGTCCTGTGGGTGCGCGCCCAGTAGCATCACCTTGTCGTGGTTAGTGAAGTAGTTGTTCGAGATGGTGACGGCGGTGGAGCCTTCCGTGATATCAGTAAGCCCATCCGCGCAGTTCGAGAAGTAGTTGTGGTCGATCCAGATGTCTTTGGAACCGTAAACGGAAATGGCATCCCCGTCCGTCTTTCCCCTATACCCGAAATGCTGCGGCGTGCTGCGCACCGTGGCTGGACCAGTGGACTTGCAATCGTGGATGTGGATACCGTGCACAATGATGTTTGAGATGTACTGCACGGTCAAACAAGCGCCACCGGCAATATGCACGTTGCTGCCTCTGCCGTCCAAGGTCTTGAAGCTGTTCATGATGAGCTCCTCCTTCAGCTGAATCATCATGTCTTGCTTGAAGATGATCCACAGAGGCTCATCCTGGATGACGCCATAGCGCAGTGTGCCGGGGGACGGATTCACCACGTCGTCGTCGCTGTTGTCGGTAACCACATAGATCCGACCGTTCTTCCCTCCCACGGCATTCCTCCCGAATCCGATTGCACAGTCAGCCAGGCTCTGTCGGTTGGTCGACCAGTTGGGGTCGCATCGCCAGCAGTCGTCGATAGGGTTGCCAGTTCCGCACCCAGCCAACACTCTCCTCGTGAAGTTGCTGCTCAGCGCCATCACACTGTGCAAACAGTAACCATTAAGTCCCGAGCAAGGACCACACTTCCGCAAGCAGGAATCCAAGCAATGGAGAGCACATAGACAAAATGCATCAATGCAGATCAAAAGCTACAACAATATCCAACCAGTCATGCTACCTGGAATCAGCTGCAGCCACCACTACTGTTTTCTGGGCATCAGCAAGGATAGGAACAGCCTTAAGCTTCGCCGCTCGGCAGTGCGAAGCTGCCACAGCAATGAGAAGGAAGAAGACGACTGTTTCCCGCCAAGCTGATGACGTAAAACCCATAGCCATGATACCCAACGTCGAGCTGCAACTACAGACAATTAACACCCACTCAAAGAAAATATATGCAAAGCTACGTCCTGATCAGCAGAACAAAAAACCTACACATACAAAGCCTCTGCACGATCAAGCTTGGTTTCGAGACAACAAGTTTAAGGCACAATTAACATGCTATCGAAACAAAAGACAAGCAAGTACTTTGTGGCAACCAAAACAACAATGGACAGAAAACAAGAACAAAAAACAGAAAACACACACACGCACGCACGCACGCACGCAACGCAGTCCACAAACCTGCAATGACAGTAACTGACCAAAATAACACTGCACTGAGTGCAGAAAGAAACCACGGAAGAGAAGGCCACAAACAAGATGGGTGTTGAGCTCTTCAACAAGGATCAACTCCGAGTCGAGTCCCGAGGCTACATCAGAAACTGAGAGGACGACAAAGGGAGTTTAAGTGTGTTGTTGAAAGCACAGTGATGAAAGTACACAACTGCAACTATATAATATTAGAGTTATCCGTAAAGTCGGGGGATTCGAGGGCAAGAACGGCCAGTCTGGGCATAGCATCAAACGCGTAACTGGGAATGAAAATCATACAAAAGGAAATAACTGGTACCCAAACTAGTTTTTTCCCACCAATTTTGGTGCTAAACTGAGTTTTATCCTGTGTTTCCTTTTTCCTGAGCGCCTGCTTTGCTGCTACATATATTTTCACTGCTCCTACATGTACAACTAGTATAATTACTCTCAAACCTTGTGCATTAAATGCTGAATTTCAGCATTTCATACCCAGATTTAATAAAATTTCATTACTTTGCGGATACCACTCAAAGAGGTAACAGGGGGAAAAGCAGAAGAGATAAGGGGTGAAACAGAGGTCACTTTACAGATAACCCTATTGTTTACCTATCTATGTTCCTCTCCTTTGCTAAAAACAGCAGTCCAGGCCTCCTGGAGTATTTGATCTGCTCAAGTATAAATCTCACTGGGGCATAGTGTGTCTACCGTGCATTAGCAAGTACCATAGTACAACTTCTTGTCTTTAACGTACACTGTAGGGCAAATTCCCAGGGTGGGGACATTTCCAAAATAAGGGGCCGCCCATGAGGCCATAGCCTGAACGGCTGGGCACATGCACCGTTAAAGGGGAAAATGGGGGCTTCAGCAGCAGCCTGCCCCTTTGCCTCCCGGCTGAAGCGCCTGGACTTGGATGTGAAGCCCCACGCTTCAGCTACTTCTGCAGCTGCACCTCAGATTTCAAAAAAGTTTTTAAAGAAAAAGAGTAAAGTGATCATTTTTATTATAAAATTTAATTACAATAAAAATACCAATTGTGTAAGACAATATTTGAAACTCTCCAAAGTTCAGAACTTTTTTTTCTTTTTCAACACTTGAAGCTTCACCAACATTTCTTGCACTGGTATGTATTCTGGATCTATGTTATTTTCATCAAACTTTGAATTTTTTTAATTTTTAATTTTAATGTTAGGATTACTTCTAAAGTGATTTTTAAAAATATTTTTTCTTGATTTGTCTTTGTATAATGTAAAACATAAGTGTATCTTTAGTATCAAATTGTGTATTACATTAAGATCTTAACCATTTCTTGGATTGTTTGAAAACTATATAATATTTGTGCATGTGTACATGTTAAGTACGTCCTTAAATTGGATGTTTTTCTTTTTTCTTTTTTGTATAATGTATAAGTTATGACAATGATTGAACATATATTTGATTTTGATTCTTATTTTGGTTTTGGATGTGAATTTTTTTAAGGAATTGTGACTGATGGAGGTCTTTTGTGTAGACTTGTTTCATGATGGAAGATGAGATGATAATGATTATAGCTCCTCCATTGGTGGAAGAATCTTCATCATCCACAATTGTTGCATCTTAATTGGTGCAATTATGATTGTAAAATAGTGTCACTAAAAAAAGAATGGATGATGAAACAAATGTTAAAAGGAGATGGAGCGATGTTGTGCTTGCTACTCTCCTTGATTTATATGAAAAAGAGTGGAAGTGTCTTGACGAATCTTGTTTGGCATTCAAACATTGAACACACATTTGCACCGTCATCAATTGTTTGATGAATGTCATTGCAAAAAAGAACAAATATAAAAACATTGAAAAAAAAAAGAAGTGAATACCATAGTACCTTGGCAGCTTCAGCACAAAAAACATTTCTTATAATTTTTTTGAATTTTTCAAAAGATATTAACTTATTATGCAAAATAATTCAAATTTTATATTTAGACTAAACCCTGGCCCCTCTCTAGTTTAGTACAAGTTTGTGAGGATAGTCCAACCAGAAGACAACTAAAACTTTTGATATTGTACATAGTTTTATTATATTTAATTTGTACCTATTGAAATCTTCAAAATCGAAATTAAATCATTGAATATAAATTCTTAAAATATATTAATGATTCAGCAATAACCTATCCAAACCACTAAAGTACTATGGCACTAAAAAACTTTACCACAAAAAAACTGGAAGTAATAAGTCAACATGGCCATGGTTTGAGCGCATCATAGCAAGTATCATGGAAGATTCTGCCAAAGGCCAAGGTGCACCCAAAGGGTTTGACTAAAGCATTACAAAAATTATTGAAAAGAAAGAACACAAAGTGTCAAAAATTCAAGACCTTTTCAAATGAGTATGTGGTAAGAAACATGCCACTTCCCAAAATGTTTGTTATTACATTGAAAACTGATACACATACATCTCTTCTTAACCCAAAAAATATTTGGTACAAAATGCGTATGGTGTTTGATAAAATGACATTTCACAAATGTTCATTAACTGAAAATGTTAATTATTTAGTGAAGGTTATGAATAAATTTGTGGAAGGTTCTATTAATGTTAAGAGACAAACAAAAATCCAAAGACGATGAATTTGCTTGTAGAATCCAATGAGAAGTTAGTTATCAAGCAAATGAAATTTTGAGTTTGAAAATCAAAAACTTGAATTAAAACTTCATGCACAAGTGCAAGCAATTCAATTAGCAATTTCCAAAATGTTTGGTGATATTTTACATGTTTTTAAATGAGTCAAATATTTGTAAGTGTGCAATTTTGTATAAAAAATCAATACATTAATAAACAAATTTCTTTCATTTGGTCATTTTATTCCAATTTTTTTTTGGTTTTTAAAATTTTTAATTCTGCAAACTTCATAAGTTAGAAGGCATCCTTACACACATATGATCCAATAACCAGACCATTATAATAAAATTAGAAAAATTGATGCATGCATGTCCAAATTGACCTTTATGCAAATTTTTCGAAGTTTTTTTTTTCTTTTTTCAGAATTATATAACCTTTTTTTTTTTTTTTGCAATTTTGTAAATTATATTGGTCAAAAGTCATTCTTACACACATGTGGTCCAAATACCAAGTCATTTGAATAAAATTAGAAAAATTGATGCACCAATGTCCAAAGGAGCTCTTATGCAAAATTTCAAAGTTAACTTTTTAAAAAGTTTATAATTTTGCAAGTTACATGGGTTAGAAGTCATACTTATGCACATGTGTTTTGAATACCAAATGCTTATAACAAAATCAAAAAATTTGATGCCCCAATGTTCAAAACAAATTTATGGAATGTGCAAAACATTATCACAAGTTAATAGGAAAATGCTTATTAAAAACATCAAATGGGGTTGAGTCGAACATTCATCTAATTTGTGAAAAAGTGCAACATGCATTCCTTCTTTGCGTTGTTAAAGTGTTTGACCTTCATGAATAAAAAACATTTGCCTTTCTACACCACAAAAGAGGATATATTTAAAAACCTTTTGAAAATGGGGGTTCTCCCGTCAATTAGCAATATTTATGAAGAACACAACAAACCACCACAATTCCAAGACCTCTATGAACATTTACATTAATGCAACACAAAATTTTCCACCTATTTTTTTAAATCCCAAAAGCATTTTCAATATTAATCTTACTGACATTCATTCATTGGTCAAACATGACTTTGTCCAAATTTCCATTAATCAACAAAATTACCAAAAAAAAAAAATTCAACTTACATAACCTACATCTCCAAATTAGTATTAAACAAATTGTCCTTAAAAATTAAGGCATCAACAAAAATCTGAAAATATTTACACAATGTAAAAGCTCCAACATGGAACATGTTTACATTAACCCCATGTGCAAATCAATGTAAGACCAACCCAATAGCTTTTTAAACTTATAATGGTGCTCTAACAAACATAATAGCTTTAGATTTGACAAAAGGTTCCAATAATTTAACTAAATATATAAATGTTCTATAAGTCATGTAATACGCAAATAAATATTTTCTATCTCTCATTTCCAAATTTGTGTGCCAAACAACTTTTATTATCAAATCTCAATGTGTAGATTGTCTAGGTTATTTTCACCAAATTTTATGTGGCTTACTTTCTTGGCAAATGAGAAAAGAAAAAATATTTGACATCACATGAAAAATGAATGATACGTCAACCTGCAAAAAAATTCTTCACTTAAGCCACTATCTTCCTCTTATGATAACTAATTCTCAAAGTCTCAACATGATTTTAAAAAAATACCAATAACACAATGCTAATTCTCATTGAATTAATTACAAATACCAACTTTAAAACTAAAATTTGAATAATGAAAAATAATTGCAAGTTTTGCACCCACAAATTAAAAAACATAACATACTAAAAGCTCAAAAAACACAAAATGCTAAAACCAGAAAGACAAACTTAACTCTAATTTGGGTATTTTGTAGAAAGAATTAAACCCTAAATGATAAAAAGGGGTCGTAATATTTACCCCTCCCAAATACAAAAGATTTAAAAAGTTCAGTATTTATCCTTACCTCAATTGCCAGCGATTGAAATTGCCCACATATGCTTGCAAAAGGTTGTGCCACTTTTGTCCTTGCCTCCTATTTCAGGGCAAAGCATGGACAAAAGCAAGGGCTTGGAGGGGGGCTTAGATGTACATGTGCCAAGGCTATGAGTCCAGCACCAGACTTCACAATTTGCCTCACACCAAATGGCTCTACTGATTGTAAAACATGAAGCAAATATTCACATGAGCATTAAAATATGCCAATTGTGAGGTATAGTAGAGGGAGAGTTCTTATGCCTCCTTGAGAGGGATCTTATGCGTAGGGTAACAAGTTCACTAAGTAGACACCAAGGGGCACTTGCATTTATGATGGGTGTTACAGATTGTAAAGCATGAAGCAAACATTTTCATGAGCAAAAAAATATGCCAATTGTGATGTATAGGAGAAGGAGAGTTCTTATGCCTTCTTAAGAGGGATCTTATGTGTAGAAGTAGCACATTCCTTAAGTAAGTGGCAAGAGGCACTTGCTTTCACTGAGCATTTCATTCTCTGAAATGCCTGCCTCTTGCAAACTAAAATCTTAGCTTTGTAAGGTTATCTCCACATACAATGTGGCTACAGATTGCAGCAATCTCTTTGGTCTTGGAGTGAACAAACCACCATAATGAAGTCTCCCGGGCAGTCAATTCCATGTGTGTTGAGCATTCAAATACCATAGTAGTGCTCAAATGCCAAATAGTAGTCTATACATATAGGCATATGTATATATCATACCATACTCATATGCAATTCAAAATATAAATAGTCATATCTGATCCATACCCAAGTTGCTCATATCCATGCCAGTACTTACCAGCTGATAGGAAAAAAGGACTGGGACCTTTTTATACTAGGACCAATCTGGTATTAAAAATTGGACACACCAGTTATTTTTCACCATGGTATTAGTGTATGTACTATGTACCACTTCACAGGCCATACAAGTATGGTCTACAGCATTCTTTATGAAGGGGGCTGGCTTAGGCATGGGTCTTATGCATCTTTGTGGCTACTTGCTATCTTGGGTGCACTTAATAGGTTGTCCTTTTTCAAGGGCAAATATGCAAGTTAAATGGGTACTCCTCAAAAGAAAGTTATTACAATAGCAACATTTCTGAACACTCATCCTATGAGATTTGACACTATGATGTCATTACAGGCATGAAAAATCCATGATCAACTTTACCCTACTGAAGGCGCCAGCCAACAATTAGACTAAAAAGTAGCAAGAGGCCATGAATAGCTCCACCATTTCAGATAACAATAACACAAACCTACAACCAGAATGCTTTTCACAAAGAGGCATAGGTCACAATCCCTTGCCTAACAACAACAAAAATCTAGACATCACATGAACTAGTAATTAGTGCATAAAAAGTACATCCTTTCATTTTTTTACAGTTTTTTGGCTGCAAACTAAATAAACTGAAACCTACTAACATCAAATTATTTTGCAGAAACCTTTTTGTACGGTCAGGGTGAACCAACCATTTGTACCCTTATGTTTTTGAGTGAGGCCTCTTAGTGGCCATATTAAGCCCAAAAATTGTTGGGTTTAAACTCAGAGATCCTGATTTAGTCTATGCATGGGATTTACGAAACATTTAGAAAATAATTTGAATGGATTTTGGGATTTTTATCATGGTATCAAGGGGGGTGCTGGTTCAGGCAAGGCAAGCCTATTTCTCCTCTCTATCATGCAGTATTTTACACTAATAAGATAACAACCTTAGGAATGAATCAACTGTTCTACTTCAGCCAGGTTCCATTGTGTTGTGTCGATCCAATGCAATTGTTTTTCACTACTTCATTACTATTATTTTGGTTTAACTCTTGTTTACATTTGCTTTGACGCGCCTTATACTTGTTGGGGATGGATTTCCATCCTTGTTTATATATATATATACACTTAGCAAGTTGGGTAACATACTGCCAACTTGCCAGGTCTAGTTTGGCACATGCCTGGCATGTCACAGGGCAAATTGGGATATGGATTTCAAGCTGGTATTCCTACTCTATCCTTGATTCACTGGATTCACCTACCCAAGTTACATCACTCCATAACCACTGGTGGCTCCTGGACATTCACACTGGAATAGCTCTAATTTTATTGTGAAGAATCTAGTTTTTGTTCTTCCATGGGAGTTGGTAATGCACTCCAAAGAAACTTCCTGGTGTACTAGGAGGTCACTTTATATTTGTGAAGATCCCTCCTACATGAAAAGGTAGGGTCTTAGTTCTTATACCTACTCATGGAGAGTGGTTCAGTGATTTCATGCTAGCTCCCACACTTACATCTTACACCCCGTGATCTGTATATCTTTACAGTACTTTTCCGCTTCATTACAGTGTTCACCTCATGCTTTATGATGACTGAAGCCCAAATATGGGGTACGCTCACACAATGGTGGAGCCTGGAGGGACTTGGCTACTGCCTTGTCCTAGGCCTCTTATTTTAGGACCGGCTCCACTTGAGGGCCTTACCCTACAATTATTTCTTTTCAGAGTGGAATTAAGTATTGGGTAGTGCGAAAGGAGTGGGAAGCTCTGGAAGTAAGTGCCTGCCCACCGAGGGATGCTGGAACTCCCCACCTCCATGGGCGTTACCTCAATAAAAAAATGACACAATCTTTTTTTAAAATTTAAATTACAGTGGCCATTTTGGGGGAAAAAAATGCCTGCTCCAGCATGCATTTCATTTTTCAAAACAGGCACTTCTTGCACACAACTTATTACACTTTGGGAGTGTAAGAGTGTACCTCCAAATACACTAGAGAAGTTGCAGAGGTTTTTACACTCCAAAACTAATTGCCCTTGCTTTGCCTTTGATTTGAACCAGATAGGGAAGTCATTTCTCACCAAGCTGAGTTCCCAAAAATTTCACGAATGCTCTGGCAGTTTGCAATTGAGTTGACAATGAAAAGGATTATTGTCGAGGTGTGCCTAGCTTGGTGAATGAGGAGAGATATCTGTTGCTCCTATAACCAGAGCTAGTTCATAGTATTGATATTGGCCTTTGTCTTGTCCATTTTTGGGTATGATGGGAAATGCTACTAATGCACACAAACCATTTTCTCATGAGCAAGAATTGCATCTAAAGTACCATTTCATTGGTTGTCATTTTTCTTGTAAAAAGTATTATAAATGTAGTAATGTTCCATGTAAAGTTGATTGAAGATATTTGCAGGTAAGTATGATCCATGACAACAAGCAAATCCATAATTCATCATTGATAATATTCAATTTGCTTCCTAGTACATTCGGATGTCATCTTACAATGAAACATCATTATAATCACACTTTTGGTTAGTAGTGTTTTTGTGGTACTAAACAAGTTGCAATACTACTGAGTACAACAGCATCTTCTGCAAACCAATAAGTAAATGTGAATATATTTTAGAAACCTTCAATATGGCTGGGAAATTTTAGACCCACAGATGAGTCTGATCACAAAAGAATGAGATTGTAGCAGAAAGCCAATGTCCTTTGAGGCCCATGCATTGAACCAAGATTTTCAGAAATACATTGCCATTTTTTCTTAGCTCTCCTGCCTGCAAAAAGTGTTGCATGCTTGCATACTGACAGTATTGTCCACTTGAGATTGTGCAGACAAATTGTGCTTAAGAGAATTGGATTGCTCCTGTGACAGTGCAGATTTGTGACCTAGTGCTTTGAGAGTCTAACTCGCAGAAAGCAGTTCACTGATGCAAAAAGCATAAAGAAATAATGTCTACAAACAACATGTGAGATTTGTGACAGCTGCACAACAAATGCAAGACTCCAAAAAACTGTAGGTCTTAAATCCCCATCCCTTTGCCAGCCAATGACTCACATATGTAATTTCTGACCATTATGGTGTGAATCAACATGTTGCAACTTGCTCCCATGGATTGTCTAGGTATTCTTTCATAAATTACACCATTCCAATTTCCAATTGAATTATTGAGAGTTGATGTCTAGCTCATGGTAATGACTATCACAAGTTAGACAACCCTGGGAAGACTTTAAACAGTCCATGGGTATTTACTAGTTATGGCAAGTATGACAGGATACGAGGAACCTCTCAACAACCCTCTCCACTGTTTAACCTTTCTCACCCCTTTCATAGTACCTTAGGGTAGAACTGCACATCACCAATCACTTCTTTAGATCTTCATCATCTATGCTTCATTTTGAGTGCTTTAAAATGTTATGGGATTGCTATGGCAAGCTTTAGAAGTCATTTTTGAAGTGCAAATGAAAAGGAGTAATGAAAAAATAACAAGACAAAAAAAAAGCTTTCCAAATCACAAAACATGTTTTTTTTCCTTTTTTCTTCTCTTTGGACCCCTCCTACTTTCAAAGCTTGTAACTTTCTCATTTCTTGTTCATTTTAGACGATTTAAAGTGCTATAGGATCACCACCTTTAGTTCTACAAATCATTTTGGAACTCTAATAGTAATAGAGCAACATACAAGGAATTTTTTGGGTGATCAGACTTAGGCTTTGTAGTGTTCTATGGTTTCTTTTTTTGAGTTCTTGAACCCCTCTACTTTGGGGGGGCTATAACTTTCTCAATTTGAATTCACTTTTGATGATTTTTGGTGCGCCATATGTGCCAATAGGAGGGGTTCAAGTTTTGTTTGAACACCAAAAGAATAAAGCCCTCCCCTTAGATCCGACTTGCCTTGAGTGTTTAAATGATCGTTCATGAGTTGTTCTACCTTAGTCACATTCAAAACCTTTTGAATGTATCCTAGTGTACAGCTCTTCTCTACCCTATTTTCTACCAATTTCCATTCCAAATTTACAACCAATTTACAATCCACTAAAATGGACCAATATCCCTCGACTAGAAGCTTGTTATGAATCAATTGTGGATGAACGAGTTACCCTTTTGTTTTAGCTTGACCTATCCTTTACCTATCATCTATAAGCCCTAAAGGTAGGTAGTTAGGATAATAGGTGGCACTTAGATAAAGAGATGCATGTTCATGGTTTGCACATAGATAAAGGCTAGTGCATTGTTTGTAACTAGCTGGTGGAAACCAATGTTTGTTTGAGATGATGTTTTTTGATACCTGAAGGTAGTAATATCAAATTACAATAAAACCCTTTATAATCACACCCATTTTAGTCACATTCTTGCTTGTGTTACACATTTTTTTGGTAACTATCTGTTTTAGTAAGAAACATCATTCTTTTGATTCATTATCACATTCGTTAATAACACAAAAACATTTGCAAAGCTTTCTTAATAAATATGATTATAATGGAAAAAATCTAAGGTAAATATTAAAAGTTTTGTAAATTATAGTGCCCTTTGACATTGTTAATATTATTTTGTGCTCAAATTGTGCAAACTAACAACAATGAATCCAATTGAAATAAAAGGAAAGAGACAACAACTTTCTATTGTAAACAAGCAAAAGATATGTGAACTTGCCAAGAAAACAAAAAAATTAATTTAAAAAAATCTATTTGACAAAATACACAAGGAGTTCAAACTCAATGTAGATTGTCACAATAAAATTAACATAAATCACAACCTTCTTCAAGTTTAATAATGCATAGTAGAACTTAAAATAAGCCATGTAAGAAATTTAAACAATTGTTGGCACCTTTATTCTAACTAGAAGGGTTATTTTGCAAGGTTTTTTACGTATACTCACAAACTTGTAAAGGTTTGTATGGAATGTGACTACACATGTTTGAAACACAATTCATTAATGTCACAAAAAAAAATGGTCACCAAAGGCATGAATCTAAAAGGGGTTTATTGTACTTTGATGTTAGGTAGGGTTTTTGATTATTAAAGATCTTAATTGTTGGTATCAATATGGTATTGATAGGTGATTTATGTGAATTTGCAAATGGAATATCAACAACAATATGCTAATATTGACATTGGCCAAATATGAACTTGCATTCCCCTATTGGCTTTTTGAATTTGCAATGTCTTTGTGTATATTTTTTCTCTCAAATGTAACAACTTGTCATTGATTATAATTATAAATAACTTGCAATTAAACATGAAACATTACAAGAAAATGGTCAAATTTGGAATACATGAAAAAGAAATATGTTGCCCATGCTAAAGGAAATGTTCATTAATGGTGTAGACATGTTAATATGTACCAACATAGTTGAAATCATTATTTCATATTTTTAAATGGTAATTTAATGACATGTTAAATTTTTTAATTTATTCATATAATAATAATAATAATAATCATGATATATCATGGGAACATGTGATTAAATTCAAATCAATCTGATGAATAAAAAAATTCAAATATTTAAAAAATTATAACAAATGTTCTATGTAATTTTTAAATTAAAAAATATTAATTAAAATTTCTTGAAAAGATTTGGAATTTTTTATTTTTGAAAATTTTTACAAAATTTATATAAAATTAAAATATTCTAAAAATAAACACAAATTAAGCAATCACTTAAGGGTGCCTCTAGTTCATTATCCTTGTTTGGGCCCTCACCCATGCTAAACATTCATTACAATGTGACTTAAAGGCATGTCTTATGAAATGTAGGACATCTTTAAGGTTTTATTTTTTGTGCCTTTTTGCATGGGATGTGATCGTCACCTTTTGGTTGTTTGTTCTTGAAAAGTTCCAACAATCGCAACTAGTAGGAAAAAAAACATTACTTGTTGGATCTTTTAATATACTTGGTTTGTTGTTGAGTCTAGTGTGTTGGCTAACAAGATTTGTGTGGAAGTGTTGTGTGAAGTAATTGTGATGGAGGATTGCAATAAGGAGCTTGGAAGAGGATTTAAATGGGGGAGCTCTAGGCAAATCTTCAAAAAAGTTAAGTTCATTTTGTGAAGTTTTTATGTGTGTGATTTTGTTTCTACACAAAGACATTGTATCCAAGAACTCTTATCCATGGCATAGGGACAATAGACTCCAACTATAAAATAAAATGTAAGAGTTATGTTTTTGTTTTCTTTGACTCAAAATCGAAGAAATTGGAAAGAATAACAAAGTCTAGTGTTCATTGTCTAACATGTCCATGTCTAAGGATTTTGGGTTGGATCATGAAGAAAGGGAAACTGTGGTGCTTTGGGTGAGAAGGATTTTCATCATCAAGGGAACAAGGCTTTGATATGTCAAGTTTTTGAATTATTGAATCATGAGATGTTATTTGTTGAATGGACAAGAATGATGAACAAGGAGAGTCTGATCTGAATTCTCCAATCAAGTGTCATCAAGGTTCATTAAAAGTGGTGTTTGTTCTTAGGATATAGTTATGTTGTGGTTGTGATAGTGTGGTGCTGATCAGTAAAAACCATGTTTCAAAGATCATGTGAATAAAAATTACTCAGCAGTCCGTGTGGTTTGTTTCTGGAAGTTGCATAACACTATTGTTAGCGGCAGTTAACATACACCCCCAATTTTTGGTTACAAGAAGTTTACTAATTCTTGTTGAGAGCCATGTGAAAAAAGGTATGTTATGACAAAAGAAATGTGAACCTTAACCCTTAGCTTTGAAGGGCCTGGCGCAAATATGGTGCTGGGGCACATGGATATCTGAAGTTTCTGTAAAATCAAAATACCCTGTAAGTAGGGCAGCTGATACCTGAACATATGCCCCTAAGAGCATCTCCACCGGTGCTCAGTATGTAACTCTGGATAATAAAATTAAATGTCTAAGTATAGCTGTTTTTTTGGGCAACTCCACCAATAAAAGGGTAACTGCATATACGTGGGAACTACAAATAGCATATCACCTAGACCAATCATTATGATCGACCAATTAGAAATACTGAGCCGCAGTCTGATCCAATTTATTACACTTTTTTTGGAGGTGCACAATTGTGTTGCGCCTTTTACCATCCAAGGCAAGCTGCACGAATTTGGTGCAGAAAAACCAATTTCATGAGCTAAACCAGCACATTTTAACTTTTTCACAATAAATTTTACTGTCTGGACTCACATACTGAGCACCGGTGGAGATGCGAGCATCTCCAGCAGTGCTCTGTTCCTGACCTTGCACATATATTTTTCACATCCAAGTTTAGTTGTTTATTTTGTTGCAACTTGCAACCCCACGCCTCAAACTGAAATTGGGACAGCAAAAAGGTCGGGGACTACTATAGCAAACCACCTGGACGGGCCAATCAGAAACACTGACCAGCAGTCAGATCACATTTACTACACTCTCTTCTGCACACGGTTACTATGGAATTATACTGAACCAAAACCATTGTCCTGAGCCAGACCGGCATATGTGGACATTTTCTCATCTAAGTTTAGTGTGCAGGATAATACTGAGCACCGCTGGAGATGCTCTAACAGACCAACAACAGGTAATTTCCCCCTACTAGACCTACATTGGTAAAACCAGAAACTCGACTGAGCACTCTGGTCAGCAGAGAATTTGAACACTTATGAAAAGTGTTTTCTGTCCAACTACCATCCATCGCTCAAGGCGTACTTATGGCTGTTGGTTGGCTCCCACAGGAGTCCTCCGATCCACAAGGCTATTGGGTGACAACTTAAAGCTATAACCTAGCCCACTAATGTGCTAGATTGCTGAGCCTGAACATTCTGGCAATCATGCAAACTTTTAAGGAATGATATACATGACTTGCACATCCCCCTCATTGTGAGACTGCTTCTTGTAACTGTGGCATCAATGACAACAGGATAAAAAACTCTACAAAACCCTGCAATTAGGTTTCTTTTTAAGCTGACAGGTACGAGAGCTCTTTAAACCTTTACAGAAAGTGGACTACGGTTTATGAATTTCGAAAGAGCCAGAACTACTAAATTCATGTTTGAGCGGATCTCAAGTAACCCCCTTTAGTAGCTTTCAATAATAGAGTTGCTCCATAATTGTATAGTTGAACTTGATTAGGTTCCATTTAAGTCAAAAAGACAAACGGCATATGGAATTCATCGGTAGGACAAATAAAAGATGAGTTATCTAAAACAAGTCCAAATATAAAGTACCGGTCCCAAAAGATTGTTTCCAAGTTCCACCCTCTTAGAGGAACCTTGGCGTCAGTGGCTTTTCAGAGAGTCCAGGCCGCCACTATCTTGCGTCTGGCAGTTGTGGCAGCAGGAGAGGCCTCCTATAGGCTTGGTGTAATTCCAGGTTTTTGGCCCATCGCCTTGCATGACTTGCTTCATGCCTCCTCGATGGGTTTAGGTCCTAGGTTTTGTGTTTTCTCCTATTAGGGCTCCCCATTGTGCATTCTGCACTTTTGGGTGTGGTCTATTGTTTTGCATGACTTGCTTCATGCTACCTCAATGGGTTTAGGTCCTAGGTTTTGTGTTTTCTCCTATTAGGGCTCCCCATTGTGCATTCTGCACTTTTGGGTGTGATCTTTTGTTTGGACTTTGATCCTTTCTTTTTTCTTCTCTTGTTCCCTTGCCAGGTGTTTTTTCTTTATTTATTTATTTATTTGACTCATGAGGTTCATGGATCATAAACCCTCCTTCTAGCCGTCCTAGGCCTCACATTTAGGGAATGGCCCTGCGCTTGGATTTTGCCTACACATAATTGTTGGCCTCTTTTTAGTCTTATTTATTGCAAGGCACAATGGTCAAGTCTTCTTAGGACTACCTGAACTAACCATGGTTCAAAATCCATATGCCCATTGTGCAAATCTTGAAAGATGTAGAACTTGCGATCCAGGTGTTGTCATCATCCTCTGAGTCCAAATCAAGCCAAATCAAGATGTGTGCCAGACCTCCCTCCACAATCAACACTTGACCTGGTAAGGATAAAGGGTCCTTAAACAAGTATTCATGGGGGAGGACAAATTGCACAATGCACAAAACCACACAACAATCTATAAAATAAGCTCTGGGTAAAGCTCATAGGGCCAGTGATCTTTTTTTGGGGGGGAATTTTTCTCATTCTGTGAAAAACGTTTTGACAAAGGATTTAGTGACCTTCCCATTTGATGAGGTCAGACAAGTGGCGATCAAGTAGGTGGGTTGGTGACTGGCATCAGAGTGATCAATTGAGGGTCTCATTACGCTTCCCAAAAGGACGAGATCTCCTCCGCCCGGCCCCCCAAATATTCCGTGAAATAGGAGGGGATCGGCGAGAGGCACATTCTTCGGAGTTGACAGAAAGAACATCAAAGCGTTTTCATGACAGCCGGAAGTTTCTCCTCGCCGCCAACATGCTCATGAATGTCTTCTTCCCCAATCCCAATTTTTTGTCGGCGTAAAGGCACGAACTTCAGACCCGTCACGTAACTCTTGACAGCTGACGATGGTCTCGGGATCTGCCTCGTCCCCTTCAAAATTGTTGCATGTTTCTATTTTACAAGGATGCAAGGTGAGTTTCCCACTTTTTGGAGGTTCTCTCTCGCTCTCCCTCGCTCCCGTGCATCTGATAATTGGGGGCGTTTTAGTTGTCACTAAGCAAGCTTCCAGCGACAGCACAAGGGTTGCAAGCTTATAATTAGCTTAATCTAGACCAGTTGCAAACTTATTATAGGACAGAAGTGTTTCAAGAGTGCCGGAGCTTCCCCTTCTTGCTCCTACCTATAGTGTTCTGTTTTCCAATTTTGTGATGTAGTTGAAGTGACAATCCTCTATAAGACCAATTAACAGATTTGGCTATAAATATATATAAGTAAAAAAGTATAAGCATCCTTTCCATTTTTGGTTACCCAATTGAACTTGATGTTTGATCAGCGCTTTTCTTTTAATTTTTTTTCAAATTTTGAAATCCAAAAAACACTTACATTTCGCCATTTTGAAAAATAATCACAGCCTACCAACTCTCTCTCTCTCTCTCTCACACACACACACATGGAAGTAGGTAGTAGCTACCTGTCCCCCATGGAATTAATTGTGGCATACTAGACAATAGTTTATTAATTTACTGCTCTCCACATTAGTATGGTAAGCAAAAAAAATACACAGTAGGAAGCATACCAATGAATAGTTTGGTGCACTGCTCTTCGCATAAGAGTAAACCCTGTCCACAGTAAGTACAAGGCATGTCGAAGCACACGAGAGAAAAATCGAAACAAATCAAAACAGTAGCAATGAAGTACAAAACTTAATGCTAAAAGGGCTATCGATAGCAAATTAATACACAGTAGCATCCATGTTAATTATCAACAGTTTACTAAGCATCAACTCAGTATTAGTCTTTTAAATAGCAGAAATACACAGCAGCTTGCATGCTGATTTTCAACAGTTTAGTAAACTGCTCTTGGTTTATTATAAATATAGAAAAAATATTAATTAACAGCTTAACAAGACAGAAAGTTCAAATCGAAGATGCAGAAGCAATTAAATACCCCTTAACGAGCTCTGTTCAAGCGTCCCTATGACGGCCTTTGTGGCTTTGTGCAAGGTTTGATTGATGTTTTGAAAAAGATAAACTAAATCCTAGTGTTGGTCTGGTATAATATAGGTCAACCCCTGGTATTAGTAATGGTGTGAAAAAAAAAAGTGTATGCGTTTCTCAGTGTGAATAAAGGCAAAATGAGCATCTGCAGGATGCAAATGACCTAATGAATGAAGGGTTGCATGGATTTGAACTGATAGAAAGTGCCAAAATAATGGACACTTGGTCATCACCAGGCTTTGAGTGCACTTCTATCTTTCTAATGTGTATTTTTTATTTTCTTGTGTTGTTTGTTGTTTGCAAGTGATGAGCTTTGTTTTGTATTCTTCATGGATTGAGTGGCGTTCAACGTTGATCAATGTGGAGTGTTGTGTTGTATTTGGATAGGAGGCATAATTGAAGATGATGGATGGCAAATATAAGGCGAAACTTTTAATTTGGAGAAGCGAAGTTTTCTAGTAGCTAAAACTTTGAATTTGGAGAAGGAAAGAAGGTTGTGTATGTGTGCTTGAGTTTTTGAGTCTAGAAAATGCAATTTGTCAATAGTTGTGGTGGGGGATGAATGCCCTTACTATTGTTTGAGCCTTTTGATAGGGGATTATGTTTCTTTTTCGCTACGTATTAACCTTTCTTCAAGGTTAAACATTTTAAATGGACAATGTAGGGACCAGATGGGGAAAAAAATGAATGTCTGAGGGGTTTCAAAAGCAATTTACACGGTAATTAGGTTTGTGGGAGTGAGTATTGTCATTTGTTTCAGGATGTAATAAGTTCTAGTGTTCATGGGAAGGAGTACCCACAAATGTGGGAGTTTTGAAAAAGGAATAATAGGAGATTAAACAACGTTAGGTTTATCACATCTTTATCAAAGAGGCATTGGGATTCTTGTTTTCCTTTTTCTCTACTTTCCTTGAAGTTATATGTGGTATTGGGGGGGGGGGGGGGGGGTTCTTTTTAATTAAATGTCTAGTGGGGGGTGTTTATAAGATAGTCTTT
>Ga0116227_10008676_pt1 | contig 18977 bp, 17 predicted proteins | sample S1TSphgellanicum_FD_89693 | JGI IMG/M metagenome (GOLD analysis project Ga0116227, IMG submission 89693) | Host-associated microbial communities from peat moss isolated from Minnesota, USA - S1T2_Fb - Sphagnum magellanicum MG | ecosystem: Host-associated > Plants > Peat moss > Unclassified... | reverse complement strand
GCCTTCCAAAATGGAGTAAATGGGAAAGGGAAACAAGGTGGGAAAGGAAAAACACCCCCCCCACCCCCCCCCCCCCCCCCCCCACAACACAACACACCCCCAAAAAAAGACACAAATATAAACAAAATATCAAGCAGCACCCTGATATATTTGACATATGTGGTTTCAGATTCTCATCACAAGAAGAATAAAAGTATCATCATCATCATGATCAAAGAACAACAACAACAACAACATTAAGCAGATCATCAAAGAAGAAAAAGGAGAAGAAAATGACCATCAAAGTGGGGATTTGAGTTGTGATCACAGCAAGGAGAAAGAAAAAAAAACCCACCATGGTTGAATCCAATGTGGGGATTTCCATTGCCAACATCACAAGGGAGGATTGATCACAGGAGCTTCACATCATCACCATCTCAAAACCCAAGACCCAAGATCCAAGACCCATTTCAGATCTTCCCAGAAAGAACAACAACAAGATAGCTGATCTGTTTTTCTTAGTGAGACTTTTTTCATAAGAAGGAGTTGACTTTCTTTCTTTCTTACTTTCTCCTCAAGAAAAGAAATTGGAGGAGGGGGGGGAAAAAAAAATCCAAAACAGAAAGGAAAAAAAAACGGGGGGCAACCTAACAACAACTCCTAGAGAAGTACGTGTCACAACAGATGCAGTACTTTTTAGTGAAGCAAGAGTTGACGTCAGAGAGAAAGAATCTGCACAAATACGCTCAAATGCATTTGACCGAAGTTTCTTTCTCTTGCAAAGGCAATTTCCCCTCTCCCTGTCTCTGTTGTCTCTGTGAGATCTCTCTGTGATGGTGGTTATTTTGGTGGGTTTTTTTGCATTTAGGTCACAGCAGAAGCTGCTCTTCAAGCAAGAGCTACTACCCATTGTCGAGAAGCTTCGAAAACAGCAGCTGCTTCTACAAGCTGTGAGATCTGGTTTTGGGTTTTGAGTAAATTTTCTTGTAACTTGGGTGTGGGTTGATTCCTCTCTTGTTTTTGTGTGTGTTGGAAGTGTAGTCTGATTGGTTCTCATCAGTTTTGTTTTGTTTTGTGTGTGTGTGTGTGTTTTGTTTTTTTGTTTTGTTGTTTTCCCAAGTTCTCATCATCTCCTTTCTTCTTTCTTCTTCAAGCTTTTTTCAGAAGAAGAATTCTCTTCTCTTGTACTACAACTTGTAGATCAAATCTGCAACAAAATAAAAGCTGGTGGGGGTGGGGGAGGGAGATGTGAAGAGATAGATCTCTGTGTTCAAGGCAAAGAAATCTAGATTGCTGAGATTCGGAAAATTCGAGATCAGATCTGAAAAGGGATCACTATCATCGACATCACCATCGTCACCATCATCATCATCAGCAGCAGCAGCAGCAGCAGGGGTAGAATCTGGTGTATTGGGTTTGGATCTTGGAGCTGCAAATCCAGTTTTGTGAGACAGAGACAGAGACAGAGAGGGAAACCTCGGTGGTTTGGTGGGAGTACAAAGAGGAGTGAAGAATAAGAAGAAGAAGATGGTGAGGATGGATTTGTTTCGGTCAGAGGAGATGGTACTGGTGCAGCTCATCATGCCTGCCGAATCAGCCCATGACACCATCACCTACTTGGCAGAGCTCAGTCTTCTTCAGTTTAGAGATGTGAGTCCTGAACCCCAAAACTCTTCTCCATGTCTCCTGCATCTCTTCCCCATCTCCTTGAACTCTTCTTGCTCTCCTCCTGCACCCCCTCGATGTTTGCCCATTGTTTTCCATGCCACAGAAATTGGTCAACATCTCGAATCCTCATCCTTCCAAAGCTTCTCTTCTTCTTCTTCTTCTTCTTGCAGCAGTGATTCTTGCTACAAGAAAAAGAATATTAGCTCATCAAGATCCTCATAGTTTTGTTCAAACCTTCAAGATCCAGATGTTCATGGTTCTTTTTCCATCAAAGCCATTTGCTCATAATGATGGCAGTGGGTGGAGTGGTCATGTAACCGTACTTGTTTTTTGGGTATTGATTCTGCAACTGTTGTTGAGGTGTGCAAGCTGGCCTTGATCATATGTGTTGTGTTTCCAAAAGCTTCCAAATCCAAAAGATAGTGCTTTGGTTACACTGGCACATTTGGCATCCAGGCAATGAAAATGCTGCAGCATTCATAGCTCTGCAACTTTGTTGATCCGAAAACCTCTGATTGGGTATCAAGTTCTCAGGCTGAGCTGAAAAACCCGAGAACCTGCCAACAATGAGTTGCAGTAAACCCTAGAATACTTGCAAACACTGTGCACTACCTATGAGAAGTCGGTGGATAACTATTGGTTTGTACAGTGCATCATTGCTTTTGTGACAAAGACTATTCTCCGCCCATTTGGGGATCTATTGCTTCAGCAATCCCAGCAAGGAAGACAACAGTGTTTGTGGGTCAAATTGAACATTTTGGGTTTGGGTTTAGAAGCTTGGTTTTGAAGCTTTTAGCACATTGCTTCAGGTTTCACAATTCTTTCTCTCCATCTTCTACACATTTTTTGCTTGATTGGAGGCCAATACCAGATTGATTCTGGCAAACAAACCATAGAAAAATTGTCATATGAAGAAAAGCAACATACCTGTTTGTTTCTGTGGCAACACCTTTCCATCTGTATGTGATTGATCAAGGCAAAGAAAACGACAGTAGCTGCTCTGGTTACCACCAGTGTTTCATCTTTTTTGCTTTCTCTGATTTGCTTGAAAAAGATGATTTTGGGTTTGCAACTTTTGGATTCTAATTGTGGAGACAGACACACACTGGTGGAAATCTATCTTTGGATTATTTTTTCTTGTGTAGTTTTGATGAATACTTTTGTGTGGGTGGGTTTTTCCAATGGCAGCTAAATCCTGGAAAGAGCCCATTTCAGCGAACATATGCTAATCAGGTAACATCACCCAATATCGTGTGCTTTTGACAGTATTGACTGTTTTCCAAAGCAGCATCTGTTCTGGAGTTCAGTCTCTTGCTGCAATTTTTTTTTTTTTAGCTTCAAGAAGCACAGAAACCTTGGGAATGTAATTTTTTCAAAGTCGAGTAGTGGTTAAGATCATCATCATGGATCTGATTTTTTTTTTTGCAGGTGAAGCGATATGGAGAGATGTCACGGAAGTTACGGTTTTTCCATGAGCAAGTTGCAAAAGCTGGGAAGCTGGCATACAGACCCATAGTGGAAAATGTAACCGACTTGGACGAGCTTGACCACAAATTAGGTGATTTGGAATCCGAACTTCTAGAAATTAATGCAAATAATGATAAGCTTCAGAGCAGCCAGAGCGAACTCACGGAGTTCAAGTTGGTTCTCCAAAATGTAAGTTTTACATTACCTTTTGTACTTTGACAATCATATGGTACTCTATCTCTCTCTCTCTCTCTCACACACACACTTTTTCTTCTCTTTTTTCTTTTTTTCTTTGGGTCTCTCTTTGGTTTTTTTCTATTGATTTGGGCGTGTTAATGCAGGACAATTTTGCAGTCTTTTTTCCTTTCGGACTTATAAATGTACTAGTCAAGGATTCCGCAATTTCAATGGATGAAAACTTGTGCGTGTACTTGTGTCAGCACACTCATGAAGTTCCCCCAAGTTTTACAACTTTTTTTTGGTTTGTTTTTGTGGGTGTTTTGTGTTTTGAAAGGGAGCTACACTTTTCCACTCCACAAGGCATGTTGAGAATGGGCAACAATTGCAGTCGGTGCTAGATGATCCATCTCTTGAAGAATCTGTTTCTCGGCCCCTCCTTCTTGAGCAGGTAAGAAAGACAATAAATAGCATATCCCATTTCCCGATTTTCACAATAAACTGGAACTGGCATGAATGATTAAACCTTCAAAGTGGAGTTATTGTGGAGTTAGTTCTCTCTCTAAAATCTTGAACTGGGTTTTTTAAAACTGGGGCCTTATTATTATGCAACAGGAGATGCAAACAGAGCCAACAAAGCATGGGAGGTTGGGATTCATTACTGGGGTGGTACCCAAAGTGAAAGCCCTATCTTTTGAGCGCATCCTGTTCCGTGCCACTCGCGGTAATATGTATTTAAAGCAGGCTCCCATTGATGAGCTGGTGATTGATCCTGCTACTGGTGAAAAGGTATTACCCCCTTCTACAGTTGTTTCCTCTTATGTCCATCTTTGGTTATTTTCATTTCACAGATTCCCATGAAAATATCAGGCTTGAAAATCAGCACAGTTGTGATCTTATACTTTTTACCGCTGATGGTTGCATACCTACCTATGCAACAGGTTGAGAAGATTGTATTTGTGGTGTTTTTTTCTGGAAGTCGCGCACGCACCAAAATCACAAAAATTTGCGAAGCTTTTGGAGCCAACCGATACCCATTTCCAGAGGAGCAAAACCGCCTCTGGCAAATGAAGTCCGAGGTATATTGATCTGAAACCCCAAAAATAAAGACTTGGAAAAGGGGGCTGCTTGTTTCTCAAATTGTGATTGGGTATTTGTTTTCTTCTTGCTTTCTTTTCCAATGGGTCTTGAAACCTTCCACTGCAAGCATTCTGTTTCACCTGTTGAACAACATCCAGCTTTTGGTGATGATGGGTTTAGTGTCTCAGGATTCATATGAGTAAGCCGGTGATGACTGATGGGTGCTGTCAAATGTCCCAGTAAAGAACCTGAGGTGGTTTCTTATGATCAGTGCAACCAGACAACAGTATTGCTACGTCTGTTATTGTTTGGTTCTTGAGGGGTTTGTTGAGCAGCAGAGGGAGTCATTTGGGGGGGGAAATTCTGTAGGTGGACGAGAGGTTGTCGGAGCTTCAATCCACATTGGATGCTGGAATATACCACCGAAACAATGTTTTGAACAACATTGGTTATAGCCTTGAGAAATGGACTCTCATGGTATGTACTTCATCATGACTTCTCTGCATTTGTCAGACTGACTGACAGATGCCAGGGAGCATGCTCTTCTTTTGGCAAGCTTTATTGGTTTCATGGCAAGTCTCATTCAGTCACAAGTATTCCTTGTTTGCATTGCTGATCTTCCTTTTGTCCACCATTAATTTTTATTTTTTTTTCCAGGTGAAGAAGGAGAAGGCAGTGTATCACACACTTAACATGCTGAGTGTTGACGTGACCCGCAAGTGCCTGGTAGCTGAGGCTTGGTGCCCTGTTTCTGCCAAGCCGAAGGTAAAACAGGAGCTCCCTCCCCAAGTGCTGGATAAGAAAACTCCTGTATATTTTGTCTGTGTGATCACATCTCAAAACCCATATATTGCTCATCCCGCATCCTACAAAGAGTTAGAGAATTGAGTGTACAGTTGTGGTGGCAGTGGTATTCTTGTGATGATGATGTTCATAGTGTTACATTCAGGAATTCAGCAAGAGTTACATGTCTGATTGGCAATTGTCTCTGGAGACTGTGTACAGATTCAGGATGCGCTCCAAAGAGCAGCTTATGATAGCAATTCACAAGTCAATACGATATTTCAGGTTCTCTATACAAAGGAATCGCCACCAACTTTTTTCGAAACCAACAAATTCACTAGTGCCTTCCAAGAAATTGTCGATGCTTATGGGTAAGGAGGACCTGCAATATTTTTATGCAGAACTAACTGGAGACTCTCTTTCTCCTTCTCTTGGTTGTGATATTTTTTTCTTCTTTGAAATTTGCTCAATGAAATTGGGGCTGCAGCACCTTAATTCAAAATTCTTTACAAGAAACAGCATCACAAAAAAAGAGCACCATTTGTTTCTTTGATTGTGTGTTCAGAGTGGGTCGATATCAGGAAGCCAATCCTGGATGCTTTACCATCATAACTTTTCCCTTTCTATTTGCGGTCATGTTTGGTGATTGGGGCCATGGAATTGCTCTCCTCCTAGCGGCACTTTATCTCATCATTAATGAAAAGAGATTTGCCAGTAAGGTACAACATCGATATCACATTCTTTTGCATATCAACTGCATATACATTATGTCGACAAAGGAAGGAATTAAGTATTTGCAGTATTGTACTTGTTGAATATTTAATTTTACAGAGTTTTTCTGCAATCTCAAAATGTACAATTCTTTTAAGGAATTTTTTTTTTTTTTTTTGGAGAGGGTAGAATTTCTTTATGGTGGTTAGATACCCATCTGTGGTTTTGCATGTTTTTTTCTCATCCAAGAAAGGAGGTTTGGAAAAATTGGGTTTTTTGTGGGTTCTGGGTCTTAAATTGGGTTGTTGTTTTTGGAAGTTCAGCAATTGGGGGACATAATGAATATGGCATACGGAGGCCGATACGTTATTCTGTTGATGGCTATTTTCTCCATCTACACAGGTTTCATCTACAATGAGTTTTTCTCGGTACCCTTAGAAATCTTTGGAAAGTCAGCCTACAGGTGTCGAGACCCATCTTCGAGTATTGCGAGCTGCATGTAAGCGCCTCACTTATCTGCCTGTATTTGCCTTATGCAGTTTTTTTTTTTTTTTTTCTCCCCATTAATATTGAATTTTTTGGTGAAATTTAACAAAAAAATAGCGAAACTAGTTGAATTTTTACACTGGAAAAAAAAATCCAAAATTTTCCCAATTTCTTTCTTAACGGGAGTGGGTTTGGTAATGACCATTTGGCAGGGATGCATCGACAGCAGGGTTAATAAAATACTCCGCAACTCCATACCCATTTGGAGTTGATCCAGTGTGGCATGGGTCACGGTCCGAGCTTCCATTTCTCAATTCCATGAAAATGAAGATGTCGATTCTGTTGGGTATTGCTCAAATGAATCTCGGGATCATCCTCAGTTACTTCAATGCCAAGTTCTTCCACAGTGCTATTGACATTTGGTAAGCCGACAACAACAAACAAGTTTGACCCAAACCCATATTCATATCTTATGCTGATGAAAGAGAAAGATTGATGACAGTACTGACATGGGATTGAATCATTTTGTGTCTATTTGATGGATCTTTTCTTGACACACTCTGTGTGTTGGTTTTTCACCAGGTATCAATTCATCCCACAGCTTATATTTTTGAATGCCTTGTTTGGGTACCTCTCGTTTCTCATCATCCTGAAATGGTGCCAAGGGAGCAAGCCTGACCTTTACCACGTCATGATCTATATGTTTTTGAGCCCAACAGATGACCTTGGTGAAAACCAACTGTTCTGGGGTCAAAGACCTGTCCAGGTATTGTTTTTTTTTTTTTTCCCTGTGTCTCTCTCTCTCAATTTCATGTTTTTCACTTGATCTCTTTTTGTTATTGCATCTATCTATGCACAGGAATGTCTGAACACATTTAGATCCTTGCAGGTATGTTACTAATTTTTCCGGTATTTATTTTTGGGTCAAGGAATATGTTTCAGGCAATATTTTTAGAGGAGATCAGTGTCTTTCGGTTAATGTAACTCCAGAAAGAAACAGAAATCTTTTTGGTTAGTGGAAAATGCAGTAGTGTCTTTGAGAATAAGTCCTGTTTAGATGAAAATTATTCACAAGTGCATTGTGTTTTTTGTTGTCTTTTGGGGTTTAGATTGTGCTGTTATTGTTGGCATTGGTTGCTGTACCGTGGATGCTCCTTCCCAAGCCCTTAACTTTACGGAAACAGCACCTTCAGGTACGATTTGACAACAACCAGTTCAATGATGTCCAAAAGGCTTTGCATGGTCCCGGAAATTGGAATTTCATTCCACAATTGCAGTGTTCCTAAAATCCTTACAGGCAAACTACATTGAGGTCTTCGTGCTTTCTTTAGATCAAACTGTGTTCTGTAGGTAGAAGAAGAGCTTTGTGAAATTTTTCCATCTTTCAGAGATATTGAAATTGTCATGAAAAGGAGCATTTGATACAAAAGGCAACAAGCACAAAGACATTTCCTTAGAAAAAGGCTTTTTGTGACTGGAAGATTTAAGGTTTTTTGGGGTGTGTGTGTGTGTGTGTGTGTGAATGGGGGAGTAGAAAGCTCGAGGTCAAGCGTATGGAGTTTTAGAGGGATCAGATACTGAGGATCTAGATAAGGGGAAGGAGTACGAGGTTGAGGGTGAGGAGTTCGAGTTTAGTGAGGTGTTGGTGCACCAAATGATTCATACCATTGAGTTTGTATTGGGAGCTGTCTCCAACACAGCTTCCTACTTGCGCCTTTGGGCTCTCAGGTATATGTATATATATTTTATATTTTTATATTTTATATTTCTATTTTTATCTTTATTTTCTGTTTTCTCTGTATCTCTTTTTGTTCTTAACAAATTTTCTAAGCAACCCATTAGTCTCTGAAGAGTATGTGATCAATCAATGCCAGAGACTGTAAAACAACGCCTCAACTTCAAAACCCATATTGTAAGAGAGCATATCACATGAATGTGGTGTTGTAGCTAGCCTCTTGTAAAGCACCCAAAGAAAAGGAGATCACAACAAAGTTCTTCAAGTGTGCACAATCTATCTCTGATTCTGTCTGAAATTTTGTCAACTTTTGCAGTTTGGCACATGCTCAACTATCTGCAGTTTTCTATGACAGAGTTCTGTTATTTGCATGGGAGTAAGTTTCATCACCAAGACACTCTGTTTCCATGAAACGGGTCATTGTTGTTCTGCAGTTTTCTCATGGAATATTTGCTTTTGTTGGGGGCGGGACAGAAACAGTAATGACTGACTGATTGATCATGTATGTTTGTTTTGATATGTTTTCTTGTGAGACAGATATTCAAACCCAGTTATCAGACTGGTCGGCTTGTTTGTGTTTGTGGCATGCACAGTTGGGGTGCTCCTGATCATGGAAACTCTCAGTGCATTTTTGCATGCTCTTCGTCTTCATTGGGTCGAGTTCCAAAACAAGTTCTACCTGGGTGATGGATACAAGTTCCATCCATTTTCCTTCAACACTCTCTCTCAAGACTATGAGGACGATACATAGTTTCCTTCTCTCTCTATCTCTCTCGATATCTCTCTCCTCTCACCCAATTTTTAAGCCTCTTGCTCGAGAATCAGGATTCTTTTTGTAAAGTACAGTCAATAAAAGTGCCAAATTTGTCACCCCTGAACCTCTGCAGATTTGCTTTTGAGAGCGGTATTTGTTTGTCAGATTTCACAATGTGGGTTTACCAAGAATCAATCCTCTGCAGATTTTCTTTTGAGGGTGGTATTTGTTTGTCAGATTTCACATGCACGGTTCACCAAGAACCTACCACCACCGAAAGCTTGTTTTGTTGTCAATTGATGGCAAACAGAATTCAGGATTCTTTTCTCTTTTGCAATTATAGATTTGCAGGCTAGCTACATATGCCCCTATTTCATTCTACACACACCTTGCCAACTGCATGGAAGAAGCTGTATGGATTGCATGCTTTTGAGAGAGAAGAACCTTGAGCTGCTGCAAAGGATTTGTGCTTTTGAGAGGGAACCTCGAGCTCCATGGATTGTGCTTTTGACAGGAACTCTGGAGCCCCATGAATCAGGAACTTGAGCTCTGTGGATTGTACTTGAGCTCCATGGAATGTGCTTGAGCTCCATGGATTGCAGTTTTGACAGAAACTTGAGTTCCTTGGGTTGTACTTTGAGCTCCATGGATTGTTCTTGAGCTTCATGGATTGTGCTTTTCAGCTGCAAGGTTTTGAGACAGAATGCATAGAAGCTAAATTATGAAGTGTTATCTATCACAAAGAGAAAGATCAATCCAGAGCCATTATCATCACAACAACCACCCATTTCCTTGCAAAGAATCTTTTGAAGCAACAGCTACAAACAGTGTGTGTGCAAGCAAAATCCTTTCTACCCATCCAGTTAAAGAACCTAACTCTCCTTGGATCTCACTCTCATTCTCACCCAAGCTTTGCAGAGGTTGTTTTATCCATTCGGAGAAATCCAATGTCCACTGCAGAGCATGAACCAAGTGGGAGTCATGTCCACTGTTTTGCTGCAAAGCAAAAGAATCTGCAAACAAACTATGTTGGGTACTTCTAGATTGCTTCTTCTTCCTCAACTTCTTTCTTCTTCTGTGGACCTTTTTCTCTTATGATTCTTCTTGAGCTTTCTGATTGTGGAGCTCTTGTTTTCCGGTATTAGGATCCATTCATCATCATTCCCTTGGAAAAAAAAGCTCTTGTTATAAGACAAGACAGTCAAAGCTCCATTGCTTGGCATTCTTCCCACACCCACTCGGAAGAATATTCTATCTTTCTAGGGTTGCAGATCTTCTCTTCTTTTGTGTTTAATGGAGATTTGTACCAAGTTTGAGCTTGCTCCTACTTTCATGCATCGTCTTCTTCTTCAACCACAACAACAGTCATGGCTTCGTCCAAGCCACAGCACAATCCAACAACGCATTATTTTGAATCCCATCATTGTCTGGCAGAGAAGCGGATGGAGTCGAAGCCCAAGAAGCTGCTCCTTGGAAGCTCAAGGGATCAGCAGCAGCAAGAAAAGCTCAGCTGCTGGTGTGATGAAGAAGGCGACAAGCTCTTCTTCTGAGCAAGACCCATCTTCCGTTTCCGTCATCATCCCTGTGTACAACGAAGTTGGCAGCATCCGAACGCTTGTGGAGAGAGTGGGAGCAGTCATGCGGAGACGTGGAGCACCCTATGAAATTATCTGTGTCGATGATGGCTCCACAGATGGTAAGAACAAAGCAATCTCCTTCTATCTCTCTCTCTATTTCTCTCTCTTTGTCTCTCTCTGTGTCTCTGTCTCCATCTTGCTTCTGATTCTTCTGTTGATGCAGGAAGCACCAAGCTTTTGAAAGTAATGGCAGCACACAGAGAGGATATGAGGGTGGTGATCTTGTCCCGCAACTTTGGGCAAACGGCAGCAATGGCAGCAGGGTTTGATTTTGCAGTGGGTCAACTCCTGGTGACATTAGACGGAGATTTACAAAACGATGCAGACGACATCCCTACACTCCTTGATCATTTGATTCGTGGAGGAGGAGGAGGAGATGGCGAAGGCTCAGCTACTGTGGCAGCAGCAGCAGTCGTTGATACAGGTGTTGTTCGAGAAGATGGTGGCTTTGACTTGGTTTGTGGATGGAGACGCAACCGCAAAGACAACTTCCTTACCAGAAATCTGCCTTCCACTGTTGCAAATTGGCTCATTGGCAACGTCACTGGGGTAAAGCTCACTAAACCCTAAACCCTAAAACCCTCACAGTAGTAGTTTGTTTCTTTCTTCCTGAAGAACAAATTGGCTCATTGGCAACATATCTGGGGTAAAGCTCACTAAACCCTTAACCCTAAAACCCAGTGGTAGTTTCTTTCTTTCTTCCTGAAGATTCTTCCTGAAGAACAAATTCTTGTTGCTGGTTGTCCGTTTCTCTCTCTTTGAAAACAAATGCACAAATGCAGAACTGCCTAGAAAATCTATCCTGAACTCTCTGAAAAGCATAACAATCCTGAACTCTTGGGAAAGGAGGACAATCCCAAACTCTTTCTTTGGAAGGGCTCAATGTGCAGAAACTGCTGCCTGAGGCCTGCAATCTTCTGTCTTATTAGAAGGAAAGCAACAGTCCTGTGAACTCTTATTTCTTGCGAAAGCAGAATTAGATTTAAGGGTTTGATAAGATGGGATTTTTGGGATAATGGGTAAAATGATATAATTGTATTGGACAAAACAGTTTTGTTTGCTGTGGTGGATGTAGTAGGTGAAACTCCATGATTATGGCTGTAGCCTCAAAGCTTATCGAGCTTCACTAGTATCCAACTTGCATTTGTATGGTGAAATGCATCGCTTCATACCTGTCCTTGCTGTTATGGAAGGTGCAGCCATTTCAGAAGTTGAGGTACTACAGCAGCCCAAAAACCCCACTCCCTGCTCTGTCTCTCTCTGTCTCTGCACACCTTTTTTTTGTATTCATGGATTGTTCTTTCAAATCCTCTGTTGTTTTATGTTGTGTATTGTAGCTCAAGCTGGCTCCAGTGTAATGTTGTGTTTGTTGTGAGGTCATCTGATGACCAAGGCTAAGCTTGGATCCCCTTGTTGCTGATCAGAGCATACAGATCTACATGTCTGCATGAGATTAGCAATGGATCCATCCTGAACTCACAATTGTCACTCATGGTGACTTCAATGTGGGGTGGACACTTCAAAGCCAGGTGTAGTAATATACTCTTTGGCTTTATACAATTTCCCTTAACACAGGTGCGGCATCATCCACGCACATCAGGAACATCAAAGTATGGGCTCAGTCGAATCTTTCGAGTACTTCTGGACCTTACAACAGTGTACTTTTGGCTACGCTTCAGGGACAAGCCAATGCACTTCATGGGGTTTCTGGGAGGCATATGCATTCTCGGATCTCTTTTGACAGGCGCATTTGCAAGCTGGTCATTGTTTACAGCAACACAGCGGACATGGGGTTACAGCATGGCCATCTCAAATGCAGCACCAAGCTATGTCCTGTCTGCACAGCTGCTTATCATGGGTCTGCAGGTACACCAATCTGATGCTTAAATCTGCAGCTTCTTGTTGATTCATGGCGGAAGAAGTATCTATTTCTTTGAAAGGTTGACGAGAATTGTGTTTGCATAATTTCCTCCAGATGTTAGAAGATCCGTGTTGTCTCCAGGAAATGGTCCTCAGAAAAAATACTTTAAAAAGTGGAGATTGTGTACTTTTTATGTGCAGCTTGTTTGTTTAGGGCTGTTAGCAGAAATATGTGTGAGGTTTGAGCCACAGCACAGGCGGCATCCCTACCGAGTTCGTGAGGTTACCACATCAGGAACAACGACGAATCATCATGCAGATCTGTGGGACAAGGTCACGTAGAAGGTTTTTCAGCTTCAACCATGAGTGTGATCCCATGTTGTTGAGGCTTGCTCTTGGATTTTGTATGCCATAACTGACATGTGAAATTTCATTTTAAAAATTGGTTCAGAGTTTGTGCTGTTAGCATGTTACTTTGTATGTGATGCATGACAAATGAAACAAATGCTCAAAAGATTTTGCATTGCATGGATTTTGTTCCATGCAATCCAAACATATGCTTCAAAAGAAATACAAATCCATTGTTGGTCGGAAAAAAAAAAAATGTGTGAGAAAATATTCACAACTCTTTTCCAAATGTATATGGGTGCATTTGCAAGCACCATATGGTGTGTTTGCAAGCACCTTTTTTTTGGTTAGTTAGTGAACGTTATGCACTTCCAAGGAGGAGCTTGAGACTTCCAAGGACGAGCTGAGAAAAGCTCGTAATTTACATAACAAGACTACGATTGACTAGCAATCAAATATGCTTGTAAAACTTGCATGTTATATAATTAATTAATTAATTGAAATTTTCAATCAAATCAAACTAAAATCACATTTTTAACTTGAATTTGACTTTAATTAAATCTAATAAAAATTAATAAATGAAATTTAAATATATATATATATATCATATTTCTTACAAATACATTGAATAAAATTGAAATTCCATTCGATCAAATTTTAATCTGATTTTTATCAAATTTAAATTAATTCAAATTCAATTCAAGTTCAAACCCAATCAATTCAATATGCTAGAACATGGTTTTCATAATTAAAGCAACTTGTGCTTAAAGTCCAAGCTTAATCATGTAATGGGATGTGAACATTAATTGCTCCAATATATATATATATATATGAATGTAATTAATCACATAAGTGATTATATGATTATAATTATGAATACATGATTAATAATAATCATTTTCACAAACATGACATATGTCATAATCTAGGCTATGTTAAATTATCCTATCTACATAAATCTAGTAACCTAAATAATCTTAAAATAATCCTAGGTTAATTTTTAAGTAAACTTAAGTTAGTCTAGGTAGGCCTAGGTTAACATATAATAATCTAGGTTAATTTTATAATGTCTTTATATTATTTTAAGTTAATGTATGGTTTGTGACTAATACCCTATATAACAAAACATTGTCATTTGGACTACATAACTACACAATCATGTGTAATCATAAATGACATAAACAATTACAAATGTAGTTATTTAAAGAATATGCCAAAAGTCCTAAATGTGAAGTTTTGGCATAATAATTTAAATTTCAAATTTAGAAGTTCAATTCAATCAATTCCATTCAATTTGATGAGTATTTCATTTAATGAAATTGATGAATTCATTAAAATTTATATTAATTAAAACCAAATTGTTCAAGTTCAATAAACTCAATTGTTCAAGTTCAATTTGATTAAACCCCAATTTTAATTTCAAAGTAGAATTCCAATTAAATTCCATTTAATGGAAAAGTTTCTTATACTGAATCAAATATATTGAATAAAATTCAACATTTTAATTTTTTATCAAATTTATCTTGCTATGTAACGCAAATAGAAAAAAAACATGTAAAAATTTGATAATAAACACACATTTGATTTATTATTAATAATAAACAATAGTTGAATATGTTTGTCATATAAATCATGCATTTAATCAAAATTTTGTTATAGACCTTTCATATAAGTGTGTCATTTTCCAAATCAAAAATGAGTTTTTCAAATTAAAGAAATTAAGTTATTTTTTCAAACCTTTTTGCCCTTTAGGATTAATTGAATACCAACAAATTACACATGAAAATCTTGTTACAATACAAAGGTGAAGTGACATATGGATAATGGATCCCAATTGAAAATGACACTAATGAAGGAGTTCACTTCTATAAACCAAAGTTGGAAAAAAAAAATTAAGTAAAAGAACAAAATTAAGAGTCCTATTTTTATTTTTTTGAGAAGGAGGAACATTTTTTAAGCTAGGTATATAATCACAATTTCTATAAAATCTTAAAATGGCATTTTTTTTGGGTATAAATGATATTTATTATAGTTCAAAAAGTGAATGGGAATAGATTACAAGTAGTGCAATGAAAGAAAAAAATAAAAGAGGAGGAAAACAAAATGTATAATGAAATAATTGAAAAATGTTAAAGACAATTATGATTTTAACAAAATTTGTGTTGTGACAAGATGACCAATCCGTAAGGAATGGATGATTTTTTGTGGGTTGGGATTACGAAGATGTTAATGATTGGATACAAAGCTTCACCATGGCTAAAAAGAGGTACGATATTTAAATGTTGCTAAACTTTTCAAAGTAAAAAAATTAACTCGAGAAAAAAAAAGTTTAAGGATTGGTTCAAAAAATTCAACCCAACATTTGCAAATAGGAAAAATTTATTAAGGACAATAATAATTTTTAAAATATGGAGATTTAAATGCAAAAAAAAGTTAAGGATTGGTTCAAAAAATTCAACCCAACATTTGCAAATAGGAAAAAATTATTAAGGACAATAATAATATTTAAAATATGGAGATGTAAATGCAAATTATTGTAGAATCAAGTTTGATGCAACTTGAATAAGAACATAAGGAAAAAGTTTTTAAAATACTTTGAAAGGCTAAACAAATTATTTCAAAGGGGGAAAATATAAGATTTCAAACAAAAAGGTAATTTTTTGGTTAAATTAAACTTAGAGATTAAAAAGCCATGTGTGGTTAAAACTTATATGTAAAATATTGGGAAAAAAATCACTTTTGCCATTTTGAAATCAAATATGTTTATGGCTTTGGTTTTCTTACTCTTTTTTTTAATGACTCGTAAAATGTCTCCTCCAAATCACAAAACACGCACAAATCCCATCAGAAAGTTGGGGAAAACACCTTATGAACCATTAAAAGAAGAACAAGAAAATTAAGTCACAAGAAAACATATGATGAAAATTGCAAGTAAAATATTATTAAAGGATAGAATAGACTTTAATTTAGTTTTGAAACATAGAACATAAGAAAATGCATTTTCATACTTGTAAATATTGATTTTAGAAATACCAACATTGATTATTAGATTTTAATACCAAATTTCATTATTAAATTTGATGTTATTGAAAACTTACAATTGGTTTTGAAGTGTATATTTTTAGAACCAAATAGTTAGCTAATTAGAATTTCTTTTGATAAAGATTTTAAAATAGGATTTCCTATGAGAGATTTTTGGAATTCCCTTGTTTCGGGGGTAAACCACCAATTATCCTCTTTCTAGAATATTAGGATATATAGGGGAAATTAGGATAATTGTATTCATTCTTTTGTAATGATTTTTCAATTTTACTCTTAAATAAACAAGACTCTTTGAGCATTCCTTACTAATTGTTATGCCTAAATGTGTTTTTTGTACTTTTAAAAAAAAAAAATTGTATGTATTTTTACAAGTTTGAAACTTTGCATGATAGAAACCAATAATCTATTTTGTATAATTGGTTTCATAAACTTTATCAACCTTTTAAAAAGGTCCACCAACTAAATTATCGTAAATGGAATTCTTTTTTATGAAAAATGAATCTATGACAATTTCACATTTTTAAATGATCCTTCAAATTCATATAATTATTATTTTAATTCCATATCCATCTCAATTAATTTCACTAAACTGAAAAGTGTTATACAATCAACTTTAGGATCAATAGGCCAATCCTTACTTATAAAAATCAATTTTTTTAATTTATCAAATTGGAAATGACATTTCTTAAGATTTGTAAAAAAATTGACCAATGAAAAAATGCATTCGTATTTTTTTATGATCTTGAAATGCTTGGAATCTATTGACCAAGGAACCCAATAATAACAAATAACGATCCATGTTTTTCTCACCATTGAAGAGAATATTTAGCCTTTTTAATATCCACATGATAACACCTAAGAAATAATAACTCCCTATTGATAAATTTTCTTATTGGTTCATTATAATTAATAATAGTCATTTAAAATATTTCCAAATTATTATCGATACCAATGTTTTGCTTTGAAATCTTTTTGCTTTGAAATCTCTGACTATATTAAAGGATGCAAATGCCAATGACATTTGAAAAGCATGGGAAATAAAAACCTCATGTCATATTCATGAAGAATAATAAAAAACCTTTTGCTCGTGACAAATCAAGGATGAAATTAATTTAAGGTTTTTAAACCTTAGATCTAACATTAGGGATAACATGTTACATGTTTTTTTTTTCATATTTAAATAAATAAATAAAAATAAAAAACAACACAAACTTCCTTTTATATATTTGAAGTCGACAAGGTTAATTCATTAACCATCCTAAAATCTTCATCCATGTGTAAAACTTTATGAGGAAGTTATGAGCTCTAGAATCCCTCCCATGGCATTTGGCCTCCTTTGAGCCAATAAATGTACATAAATTTATATATACAAACTAAACCACCCCCCCAAATAAATTTCAAAATAAAAAAGTAAATTCATTTTTTAAAAATCGTGCATAAGGCTTGAAAAGCATAATTGGGTAGGGTCCCATTACCTTAATTGGGTATCACATTTTTTAAACAAAGAAAATTGGTCGAATTTTCATGATGCCCCATTTTTGACTAAGAATCGATGAGTCGAGTTTTTAGTTCAAGTATGGGATCTATTGATAATCAACAAGATTTAGGGTGAGAATTGGCTTGAAAATCAAGATGGTTCTCTTTGGATTCTTGATAATCGCCCAACACTAGTTTTCATTAATAAACTAGACTTCACCTCATTAAGGTAATAATAAGGCATTTGCTTCACGAGGCAATTATCATTCAAGTAACAAATGAGGTGATCGCCATCACGTTGATGAGGTGGTTGCTTCCCTTTTTGTCTCCCTTGTGATGGTTCTGGCCATCAATCTTTTATTGGATATTTGTGATGAAGGTTGCGTACTTCACCTTCTCCCAAAAGTAATAACAAAAAAAATCTTCACACCTCACCCTCTCTTCTCGTTCTCCCTAAAAAATTATATAAAAAAATAATAATAATAAAATTAAAAATTAAAAATAAAATATATATATATATATACTAGCCCTTCCAACTGCATGTTCAAGAATCTTATTGGCTTATATAGTAGTTCCACCCAAATATCAATTCTTGTCACCCTCTCGGAGTTCATACAACTGAAACCAGGACTACCATAGGTGGGAGACTAGTAAAAGCAGCCCACTTAGAACAATCAAACCATCTACCCAATCAATCAATCAATAGCAAGTGAAGTTTTGGGCTTTGCTCTGCCTTTTGCCAACCTTGGCATCATCCTCTGACAAAAAAAAAATGCTGGGTCAAAACCATTTTGTTGAACGAAACTTGACATTTTTTGGACTTTTCTTCTGATGTAGAAGAGTGCACCACCAATGGAGTTGCTTTTTAGAAATTTTTAATTTTTCACACCATCATGATGATGATGGTGATGATGGTGATGATGGGCCATAGCCTATTTGTGATCATTTTTGACTTGGGTTAATAGTATAGGCTGGGAGTAAGGGTGTATATTGTGACTTATATTAATTAATTAATTAATTGTGGGGACTTGAAACTTCAAAATTTTTTTCCTTCTATTCCGAGCATTGTCAATTTCTTAGGAATTTGTGTGCAGTTCCCAATACAAGTACCCTTTTTTGGCCCCAATTGTCCCAAAAAATATACCTAGAAGCTCATTTGGGCTTCACTTTGCTTTATTTACATTTCCCCATGTAAGTGTAAAAATAAATAAATAATAAATAAATATTTATTTATTTATTTATTTGCATGGCAGAATTGTGTCTAATTTATTTTTTTAGAACCGGAGGTTCTTTGTGGGTGGGTGGGTTAGTTCACCCATTGAATGAATGAATAAATGGATGAATAATAAGAAATCAGTAGGCTTATTCATCCATCCTTCTGCCTCGCCACCTCCACGGGGTGCGTGCCTGCTTCCCTCGCTCGCTCTCTTCTCTCTTCTCTCTCGCTTGCTCGCTCGAGGCGCTGGTCTTTTGTCGCGACCGATTCTTTGGCGTCGATCCCGACCGCGTCATGGCTGGTTGCAGCAACAATCCCAGATCCGGGAGCATCTCCTCCGGTACACACGACTCGCTCAACTGGTCGCCAGCGCCGCGAATTGTATGTAAATCTCCTCACCCTCCCCGGATCTCTCTGTTTTTTTTTTTTTTTTTTTTTTTTTTTTTTCCCCCCGATATTTTTTGTAGGTTTTTTTTTTCCTCCGTTCTATTTTTTTTCTTTTTTGTTTTTGTTGTTTTTTGCCTCTGTTGGTGTTGTTTTTTTTTGTTTTGTGTTGTG
>Ga0116227_10008674_pt1 | contig 18979 bp, 17 predicted proteins | sample S1TSphgellanicum_FD_89693 | JGI IMG/M metagenome (GOLD analysis project Ga0116227, IMG submission 89693) | Host-associated microbial communities from peat moss isolated from Minnesota, USA - S1T2_Fb - Sphagnum magellanicum MG | ecosystem: Host-associated > Plants > Peat moss > Unclassified... | reverse complement strand
TCAATAGGCCCGTCCTCATCCGTAACGGACAGCAAGAGGGGCTAAGTTTCATAAACAGTGATTTAATTAGTAAAGCTAAGTTTTCTGCCGGAGGGTTTGAAGCAAAGTATGGTGATAAACTATCCTCCGTACTGGATATTAAATATGATAAACCTGATAGCAATCAAATTATCCTAACAACAAGTCTCTTAAATACCTCGCTGTCTGCTAAAAAATTATATAAAAGCAGTTTTCTTTTAGTCGGCTTACGGTATAAAAATAATTCCAATGTACTCATTAAGCAAGATGAAAAGGGCAGCTATAACCCAAATTTTGCCGATGCCCAACTGCTTTATCAATATGATTTTTCAAATAAATTTAACATTAGCTTTTTAGGTAATTTAAATGCCGGACAGTTTAAGCTTCAACCTACTAACCGTGAAACACAGTTTGGGACCCTAAATACAACTTTACGTTTAGATGTAGACTATACAGGCCAGGAAATAGATGATTACCAAACCCTAGGCACTGCAATTACGGCAACTTACATTATTAAACCCAAAGTAATGGTCAAGTTTATAAACAGTTATTTTAATACAATTGAACGGGAACGTTTTGATATTGATGGGGAATATATTTTTAACGAGGTAGACAAAAATTACGGGGGAGAAAATTTTGGCCTGGTTAGTAAAAACAGAGGCATTGGGCGCTATTATAATTATGGCAGAAATAGTTTAAATACACAGGTTTTTGCTTCAGAGCTTAAGATAGATCAGAACTATGATAATCATGTTTTTTCTTGGGGACTAAAATTTGACCGGTCGCAATACGATGACCGGTTAAATGAATATAACTATGTTGATTCGGCAGGATTTATACTGCCTGTCCAAACCAAAAATATTGAACTTCAAAATGTGGTTCATGTTCAAAACAACATTGATATAAAAAATTATAGCGTTTACATTCAGGACAGCTATTCCTTGTCTGCACATACAGAGTTGCAGTTAGGTGCACGTGCTACCTATAGTTCTTTAAGTAGGCAGTTATTGATCAGTCCGAGGTTGTTGCTGGCCTACCGGCCAAATTCGGGCAATAAAATTATTCGATTTTCAAGTGGTGTTTACCAGCAGCCCCCATCATATAGGACCATTCGTGATTTTAGTGGCAATTTAAATATTAATCAACGTGCACAGCGTTCATACAATGCTTCATTTGGATATGATTTTGCTTTTGATGGTTTAGGTACAAGATTAAAATTTAGCTCTGAAGCCTACTTTAAATATTCAGACCGGTTAATACCTTATAAAATTGATAACCTTAGGATAAAATACTTAGCAGATGAACGTTCAAGAGGTTATGCTTATGGGGTTGATTTTAGCATTGGCGGTGAGTTTGTAAAGGATCTTGTTTCTTATTTTAGGCTTTCTGTGATGCATGCTAATGAAGATATAATAGGAGACAGCTATGTACAAAAGAACAGCGATAATACCACAACGATTATATATCCAGGTTATATGAAAAGGCCAACGGATCAATTGCTTAATTTTTCAGTATTTTTTCAGGACAGATTATTAAATAGTCCCACTTATAAGGTTCATTTAAATGCAGTATATGGTTCAAAACTTCCGATAGGCCCCTCGCAAACACCACGTTATTTGGATAAGTTTTACATTCCGGCATATAAACGGGTAGATATTGGTTTTTCTAAAGATTTTTTGGATGATGCAGCCCTGCATAAGCCAAAGTTCTTAGATAAGAATTTTAATTCAGTTATTCTGTTTGTAGAAGTTTTTAACCTACTTAACATAAATAATACGGTTTCTTATTTATGGCTTAAAGATGTAAATAATGTACAATATGCCATCCCTAATTATCTTACCGGCAGACAGTTTAATTTAAAGCTAATTGTTAAGCTGAAAAACAATAATAGAAGGTAAGCGCTTCAATTATAAAAACCGCAATAAAATGCTCTATTTTGCCCTTATTTTTATCAATAATTAATTTTTTATGATAAATAATTGTAGGTATAACTGGCTTAAAACTTTTACATTTACAGCATTAAATTTTAAAATAAAATGAAGCATAATTTTGGCGCAGGCCCTTGTATTTTACCTCAAGAAGTGTTTAAACAAGCCGCACAGGCTGTTCTGGATTTTAACGATGGATTATCAATTTTAGAAATTTCGCACAGAACTGCAGAGTTTGAAAATGTAGTTGCTGAGGCAGACAAATTGGTGAAAGAATTGTTAAATGTTCCATCCGGTTATTCCGTTTTATTTTTACAGGGGGGAGCAAGCTTACAGTTTGCAATGGTGCCTATGAATTTATTAGGAGATGGCCAAACAGCAAGTTATTTAGATACGGGTGTTTGGGCAAGCAAAGCATTAAAAGAGGCTAAGATTATTGGTCATGTTAATGTTGTTGCATCATCAAAAGAAGCAAATTATACCTATATCCCGAAAGATTTTGTGATTCCAGAAGACAGTGCTTATTTTCACTATACTTCAAACAATACCATATATGGAACAGAACTTTTTGAAGTTCCGCAAACCAATGTTCCAATCGTTTGCGACATGTCATCGGACATTATGAGCCGCGTGATCGATGTTAGTAAATTTGGATTGATCTATGCAGGTGCTCAAAAAAATATTGGTCCTGCCGGTTTAACTATTGTTATTGTTAAAGATGAAATTATAGGCAAAATAGACCGTAAAAATCCTTCTATGTTAAACTATCAATCGCATATTGATAATGGATCGATGTACAATACACCTCCGGTATTTTCAATATATGTAGCCTTATTAAACCTTCGCTGGTTAAAATCAAAAGGCGGAGTTGTTCAAATAGAAAGTGAAAATAAGTTGAAGGCAGAAGCATTGTACAGAGAGATTGACCGTAATCCTTTATTTAAGGGAACTTGTAAGGTAGAAGACCGTTCAAAAATGAACATCTGCTTTGTGATGGAAAATCCAGAACTGGAGAAACCATTTTTAAAATTTGCAGAAGAACAAGGCATTGTAGGCATAAAGGGACACAGAAGCGTTGGTGGTTTTAGGGCATCAATGTATAATGCTTTACCAATTACCAGCGTACATGCTTTGGTAGATGCAATGCAGTTATTTGAAGAAAAACAAGCAAAAACAAACTAAATTTAATTATAACCGCAAATGCATTGATACACAGCCAATGCATTTGTAATATTCATAACAATGATTAAAATATTAGCAAACGATGGAATAGACCCCATTGGAAAAGAACTATTAGAAAAAGCGGGTTTTGTAGTTGATACAGAAACTATTCCTCAGGATAAATTAGCCGAAGCTTTAAAAAATTATGATGCGATTACGGTTCGTAGTGCCACCAAGGTTAGAAGAGAGCTGATTGACGCCGTTCCAAATATTAAGTTGATTGGCAGAGGGGGCGTTGGTATGGATAATATTGATGTAGACTATGCACGTAGCCAGGGGGTTACAGTTGTAAATACGCCAGCAGCATCTTCATTATCTGTTGCGGAACTTGTGTTTTCACATTTGTTTACAGGGATTAGATTTTTACAGGATGCAAATCGCAAGATGCCGGTTGAAGGCGCTACACAATTTAATAACCTTAAAAAAGCTTATGCAAAAGGTACTGAATTAAGTGGTAAAACAATTGGTATTATTGGTTTTGGCCGTATAGGCCGTGCAACGGCTAAGGTTGCTTTAGGTTTAGGTATGAATGTTTTAGCTTATGATTTATATCCATCAGAATCTGAAATTACCTTAACCTTTCAAGGTGGCCAATCGGTAAGTATTCCAATTAAAACGGTTTCTTTAGATGAAGTAATTGCAGGAAGTGATTTCTTCAGTTTACATACTCCATTTGCTGATAAGCCTATTTTAGGTGCAGAAGAATTTGCTAAGATGAAAAATGGTGTTGGTATTGTAAACTGCTCCCGAGGCGGTACGATCGATGAACCGGCTTTAATTGAAGCATTAAACTCAGGTAAGGTTGCTTTTGCTGGTTTAGATGTTTTTGATAACGAACCAACACCTCTAGCTGAAATTTTAACCCACCCAAAAATTTCTTTAACACCACATATTGGTGCATCAACAAATGAAGCACAAGAACGTATTGGTACTGAACTCGCAACTTTGATTATTGAGCATTTTAAGAAATAAATTAATTTTAATGCCTGAATTTTTAAGGGATATAAAGGGTTACTCATATTAATGAGTAGCCCTTTTTTAATCTAGTGCATGAGTTAATACCCAATATCGGTAACCCAGTATCGCTTTTTGTAGAGCACTTAATTTGTTGGGATCTTTTTTGTACAGACTCGGCAAAACCAGTTTATTAATTTTTGCCAATACTTTAAACAATTCTTTTTTCATAACCTTTCAGTTTTTTGTTGAAGAAATATAATCCACCGGCAATAACTAAAAATAAAAATACAATAATGTAGATGTATATATTTTTTCCTTTTTCTACCTGACCTGCTTTGATCCTTAATTGATCATTTTGATCCTGAAGTTTTTTAATGGTTTGCATATAATTAGCTATCCGTTCAGTAGAATGGTCTACAATAGCCATTTTTTGCTGATGCTGCAAGTCTTTATAATCCATTAATAGCTTAAGTTCCTTAAATATATGATTGTCATTTAAAACAATCTGCCTGAGGATTTCATTTGAATTTTTAATGTCTTTTTTAGTTTGCCAGCCAAAAATTCCTGTCCGCTGGTTTAAACTTTGCTCATATTGACCAAAGTTTTCACTTCTTGATTTTAATAATGTGTTTATTTTAACGCGCTGAGCATGATCAGCAACAGTATCTTGTTGTGCAAATACCTGAGCATTTACCAGTACTAAGAAAAGTAGATAAAAGTATTTCTTCATAATGATGTAAACATGAAAAGGGCAGGAGTTGTTTGCGCTGCCATTTTATCATTTTAAAGCATGGAGGAATTAAAACCCTGGTTATAAAAAAATGGCACACGTACTTGGAATCCCAAATGATAGAGGATTTTTAGCAATTGTTAGATCTAGCCTTTTCCGCTTTTATTTTTCTTAAGGATGAAACTCTACACGAACAATATCACCCAAATGCAAACCCAATAAACCACTGGCTTTTCCTTTATTTATGGCAATTTCCAAGTGGTTGGAAATTCCAAATAAACACAGTTTTTCTCCCTCAGGGACCTCGTTATAATGCCAGCTTAACTGGGTAATGGTTTCACTTTTCCTAAAATAGAGCGTAAAATCCCTATTGCGCTGAATTTTGGTGAAAAGATCTTTAGTAATATTGGTAATTACATTACAAAATGTATCAATATAGATTACGCTTCCGCGAATGATGTCACGTTCAATAACTGGGTGCAGGAGCATTTTTTGTTCAATCTCCAGTACAGGCACACCAATATCCTTTAGGCGCCCGCCCTTAGCTAAATGTGTAGCGGCCTTAACAAATATATCTACAAGTGGGAAGTGTAGGTATTTTAAATCCTGCATAATATTTAGTTCAACAACATCTTCAGGAGCTTCATCAAAAAGTAATGAAAATATCCCATTATCAGCACCTACAAAAAAATGGTCTTTGTGTTTTATAGCAATATACTTTGTGTTTTCGCTATAAACAGAATCAATACCAATTAAATGGACTGTATTTTTTGGGAAGTACTGATATGCATTTTTGAGCACAAATGCTGCGTAAGAGATATCAAAAGAGGGCACTTCATGGGTAATATCAACCAATGTAGCAGTAGGCAAAATACTTAACAAACTGCCTTTTAAAGCTGATTGATAAAAATCTTTTGAACCTAAATCTGTTGTTAAAGTTATTATACCCATTAAAATTTAATTATTTATGCTTATTCTTGTATTAAGGCAAAACGCCTACAAATATTCAAATTTTAATTAATATACGCCTGCAAACTTTAAAAAATACATAGCTTGAACGAATTAAAATTAACTCTGGATACCGTAAATCCTGCTCAGTTTTGGGGACCGAACAATGAGAATTACGAAATGATGAAGGGTGCATTTGCTAAATTAAAAATAGTAGCAAGGGGAACTGAGGTGAAAGTTTTAGGGGATGAGCAAGAACTTAAGGCTTTTGAGCAAAAATTTAAGGAACTCACTGCACATTTAGAGAAATTTAGTTCATTAACCAATAATGATGTCGAGTCTATTTTAGGGGCTAAGGCGCCTAGTTTGGCTAAGGCAGCAGAACCAACAGGAGGTGGTGGTGAAGTTATTGTTTTCGGCACCAATGGTCTGCTGGTAAAAGCACGTACTGCAAACCAGCGCAAAATGGTGAGCAGTATTTCTAAAAATGATATTTTATTTGCGGTAGGACCAGCGGGTACGGGTAAAACTTATACAGCAGTTGCATTGGCCGTTAGGGCATTAAAGAATAAAGAAATAAAAAGAATTATTTTAACACGGCCTGCGGTAGAAGCAGGAGAGAACTTAGGCTTTCTGCCGGGCGATCTAAAAGAGAAAATTGATCCTTATTTAAGGCCGCTTTATGATGCACTGGATGATATGATTCCTGCAGAAAAATTAAAATTTTACATTGAAAACCGCACAATAGAAATTGCACCATTGGCTTTTATGCGTGGCCGTACACTAGACAATTGCTTTGTTATACTGGATGAGGCCCAAAATGCTACGGATATGCAGCTGAAAATGTTTTTAACCCGCATGGGGCCAACAGCTAAGTTTAGTGTTACCGGAGATGTTACTCAGGTCGATTTGCCTAAAAAGCAAATGTCGGGCTTGTTTAATGGCTTACGTATTTTGGAAGGCATTAAAGGGATAGATATTATTTATCTAAGTGGTGAAGATGTGGTTCGGCATAAATTGGTTAAAGATATTTTAAAGGCCTACGGAGATATTCAGTAAAATCATTTAATCAGGGTACTGACTTTAAATTCATTATTTTATCTGATCCGAATTTCAGTCTTTAGTTCCTTATATTGATCCGGAACAGGTGATTGACTTTAGGTTAAAGACTTCGGACTTTTTCGCGGTTTTTTGTATAAAAAGTGTATTTTTATACCCTCATGAAAGCACTAAAAGAAACCCATTTTAATTTTCCGAACCAGAGCAGTTATTATAAAGGTAAAGTTCGTGATGTGTATACGATTGCCAATCGTTTTATGGCAATGGTGGTATCTGACCGCATCTCCGCTTTTGATGTGGTATTGCCAGAAGCCATACCTTTTAAAGGCCAGGTACTGAATCAAATTGCTGCAAAGTTTTTGGAGGCTACACAAGACATCGTACCGAACTGGGTTTTAGATGTGCCGGATCCAATGGTTACGATTGGGCGTATTTGCGAACCCTTTAAGGTAGAAATGGTGGTTAGGGGTTATCTTGCTGGTCATGCATGGAGAGAATATAGCCATGGTAAACGCAGTATCTGTGGCGTTGCATTGCCTGATGGTTTAAAAGAAAATGATAAATTGCCCCAGCCCATTATAACGCCAACTACAAAAGCTACTGTTGGGCATGACGAAGATATAGATAGGGCTTCTATTTTAGCGAAAGGAATCGTTTCTTTAACTGATTATGAGAAACTGGAAGATTTTACTTTTGCATTGTACCAGAGAGGAACAGAAATAGCCGCCAAAAGTGGATTAATTTTGGTGGATACGAAATATGAATTTGGAAAAGCAGATGGCGTAATTTATTTAATCGATGAAATTCATACACCGGACTCATCTAGATATTTTTATGCAGATGGTTATGAGGAACGCCAAAGGAATAATGAACCACAAAAACAGCTATCGAAAGAATTTGTACGTAAATGGCTTATCGAGAATGGCTTTCAGGGAAAAGACGGACAGCAAGTGCCAGAAATGACCCCCGAAATTGTGCATTCAATTTCAGAAAGATATATAGAGCTTTATGAGCATATTATTGGAGAAAAATTTATAAAAGCTGATGCAGATTATATTGCAGATCGAATTGAAGGCAATATAATAAGTGCTATTGAAAGGCTTAATTAGAAAGAATTATTTACATTAGTAAAATATAGGAGGTATAGAGATGAAATTTTCGGTAGATAAACATGATAAATATGTAACCTTAAAGCTAAAAGAGCCTAAGTTTACAAACGATAATGCGCCAGGCTTAAAATCAGAGCTTTATTTGTTGAATGCTGAAGGCTTTAAAAATATAATCGTTGATTTGAGCTATGTTAAAGAATGTACAGATGCACAGGATTTGAGCTGTTTATTAGTGGGAGACCGATTGTGCAAAACAGCAGGAGGTTTGTTTATTGTTACGGGTATAAATGATGAAATTGCAACAATTATAGAACTTTCAAACATTTTTCAATCTGTTACGTTTGTAAATACACTAGAAGAAGCAACAGATTTTATATTTATGGATGAGCTGGAAAAAGAATTTAGGGGCGTTAAATAAATAATATTACATTATATAAAGATGAGCCCCGTAGTTTAAAAATCTACGGGGCTTTTATATCTATTTGAAAAATGAAATTTGAAGTTACAATATTGGGCAGCAGTTCTGCAACTCCTGTTTTTAACCGTAATCCAACTGCACAACTTTTAAATTGTAATGAAAAGTGCTATTTAATTGATTGTGGAGAAGGTACGCAGCAACAGCTCATCCGTTTTAACTTAAAATCATCAAGAATTGACTATATTTTTATTAGTCATTTGCATGGAGATCATTATTTTGGCTTAATAGGACTTCTTTCCAGTTTACACCTCAACGGGCGCATAAAACCAATGCAGATTTTTGGTCCACCGCAATTGCTGGAAATATTAGAAATTCAATTTAAATATTCAGATACCAAGCTTCGGTATCCATTAGAATTTACAGCGATTGATGCCTCGCAGTCAACAAAGATATTTGAAAACAATGATCTTACTGTAAGAACCATCATTTTAAACCACCGGATTCCCTGTACCGGCTTCATTTTTGAACAAAAAATAAGGCAACGTAAACTGATTAAAGAGAAAGCGGCGCAAATACCCATGGCTTATTATACTGCATTAAAAAAGGGCATGGATGTAACCCTGCCCGATGGAGAAATGCTGTTGAGCCGTGATTATACAACAGATGCAGATCCTCCAAGGTCATATGCATACTGTTCAGATACATTGTTTGATGAAAGTTATTTTGCAAGCATTATAAACTGTGATACGCTTTACCATGAAGCGACCTTTATGCATGACATGCTTGATCGTGCCAATGAAACACACCATACAACCGCCCTTCAGGCAGCTGAAATTGCAAAAGTAAACCATGTAAAGAAATTACTGATCGGACATTTTTCTTCACGGTATAAAACTTTGCAAATGCTTTTAGATGAGGCACAGTCTGTTTTTGAAAATACAGAACTTGCTATAGAAGGAAAGACTTTTCAATTGTAAAAATATTAGTCGAAAAAAAGCTTTAAACCCTACAGTTTAAAGCTTTTTTTATAAAGGTGATTGTTGTTTATTTATCTGTTTTATTACCTCCTCCAAAAACAGAGAAATGTACATAGCGTTTTGGATTTGCCTTTAAGTCAATCATTAAATTATCAAGGTTTTTAGAAGCATTGTTTAAATTATCATACAGTTTGGTGTCATTAAGCAATAGGCCCATACTGCCTTTTCCATTTTTAATATTGGTAACGACGCCTTGTAAATCAGCAATTGCTTGATTTGCATTTTGTAAAGTCTGTTTAAAATTTGTTGCTGCAAACTGATCAGTAACGGAATTAATGTTGGCTAAAATATCAGTGATTTTTTGACTGTTATTATTCAGGTTCGCTGTAATGCCTTCAACATTGGCGAAAATGGCCGATATGCGTTTGCTTTCAGATCCGACCATTGCATCAACTTTTTTAGATGTTGTTTCTAAAGCACCCAAAGTTGCGGCTATGCTGTTAAAGCTTTTATCTACATTCTTTTGTAAGTTTGGATTTAAAATGGTGTTTACGCTGCTTAAAATAGAGTCCATTTTAGTGATGATCAGTTCGGCCTTTTTCTGTATAGGCTGCACCTGTTCCATTAAACCTTTCTCAACATTTGCATTAAGTAAGTACCCATCCTCAGCCATTTTTTTTGAATTTCCCAATTCCATTACAATCGCTTTGCTGCCCAAAAGATCAGTGCCTTCTAAGCGGGCAGTACTGTTTTCAGGTATTGAATATTTACTGTTAATGCTTAGTGTTGCCAAAATAGTACCATCATTTTGAAGTTGAAGCTTTGCAACACGGCCAATTTGGTAACCGTTAATCAATACAGGTTTTGATACGGTTAAACCATCAACCCTGCTGTATCTTGCTAATAAGCTTGTTTCATTTGAGAAAATAGAGTTCCCCCTTAAAAAATTATATCCAATTATTAATAAGGCTATGGCAAAGGCTGCTAAAATACCTACTTTGGTTTCGTTCTTAATTTTCATTTTGCTTTTATCTTATTGACTGGCAGCACGTACAGAGCTGTCAGGGCGTTTGTTTAAATTTTAGTAATAAATTGTAAAGTTATGCTTTAACTAAATATCTATGTTATTATTTTATTTAATAATTTATTAATGAGAAAAGCTTAACATTTTTAATGCCAATTATTTCACTTCAATGTTATTTTTATAGGTGTTTATTGCTAAATAGATTGCATTAACAATTTCATCCTGCCCTTTTTCTGAGTTGATATATCTTTCTTCTTCCGGATTGGAAATAAAACCAACCTCTGTAAGAACAGCAGGCATACCACAGCGCTGTAAAACTAAAATGCCCTGCTCTTTCACTCCTCTGCTTAAGCGCTTCTTTCCGGCCGTGTAATTGTTCTCTATTAGTTTTGCAAATTTAGTGCTTTTATCTCTAAAGGTATTTTTTAAAAGCGATAAAAGTATAAATGTACCGGGGTCTGATGGGTCGTAACCATCATATTTACTTTTATAATTTTTTTCAAGCTTGATATCGGCATTTTCTCTTATTGCTGCGTCCTGTTCTTTTAATCTGTGTGAACCGGCAACAATTGTCTCTGTTCCTTTTGTGGATTTATTTTTGCCCGGCATTGAATTGCAGTGTATCGATATAAATAAATCGGCATTTGCTTCATTTGCGATTTCTGCCCTTTTATACAAATCAACATCAACATCTTTTTTTCTGGTCAGTATAATTTTAATTTGTGGAAGGGCCTCATTTAGTTTGTCGGTCAATTTTAGTGCAATTTTTAATGCAACATCTTTTTCTTTGGAAAAACTGCCTATTGCACCTGGTTTATTGCCCCCATGGCCTGGGTCAATAACAATGGTTTTAATTTTATAACCTTGAGCCGCTGCTGTAAAGGCGAAAAGCAAAAAGCCAAATGTGATTATAGTTGAAGTGACTAGGTTTTTAATCCTCATTAAAGAATTTTGGTTTAAAAAGAGGTTTCTGCTAAAAGTTTATATTTTTTAATGGCATTAATTATTCCATTAACCATTTCGGCTTGGCCTGCTGGTGAGTTCATGTAATCTTCTTCTTCCGGATTGCTGATGAACCCAATTTCAGTCAAAACAGCGGGCATAGAGGCTCTGGCAAGTACAGCCAAACTTTTTTCTTGTACACCTCGGTTTATGCGGCCTGATTTAACGTATTCCTGTTGCAGCATTAAAGCAAATTTACTGCTCCTGTCTCGGTTTGTTTGTTTCATCAATGAAGTGAAAATATCACTTTCAGGCGTATTGGCAATAAAACCTTCATAGTTTTTTTGATAATTGTCCTCTAAAAAAATGGCGGCATTTTCTCTTTTGATCACATCATCCTGCTCACCAACACGTCCAGATCCTGAAATAAATGTTTCAGTGCCTTTTGTAGAGGTGCTTTTAGAAGTCACTGTGGTGTAGACAGGAACTTTTTTGCCTTTAACTTTTTTATAATAATCTACAACTCTTGATACATGTACAGGCATGTCATTACAGTGAATGCTGATGAATAAATCAGCCTTTGCATTGTTGGCAATGTTTATCCGCTCGTATAAAGGGATAAAAACATCTGTTTCGCGGGTATAAATTACTTTAATGTCTTTTAAGCTGTCCTGCAATGCCTTGCCTAAATTTAAAGCTGTTTTTAAGGCCACGTCTTTTTCTTTTGAATAAAGCCCATGTGTAGAGCCGTCTTTTCCACCATGGCCTGCATCTATCACAATTGTTTTAATTTTATAATCTTGCGCAAGGGCTTGATTATCAATTAAATTGATCCCGATTGTACAAATAATAAGTGCTAAAATATTTTTAAGGTACATCAATGGTATATTTTTCACTAATTTTGAACGTTTTTGATTAAACATTTGTGCAAAAATAACATTCAAATACGAATTTGAAACCTCAAAGTAACTCTATTTTACTAATTATTGTCATTTTATTAACATTTGCTGTTGGTAGGGCGCATGCGTTCTCTTCTTTTTATTTACAACAAGTGATCCAGCAAGACACTAATAAAAGGGATACAACAAAAATTAAACCGAAAAATACCAGTAGTTTAGACAATAAGGTAGAATATAAAGCCAGAGATTCGATTAAATTAAACAAGGCAGGAAATATTGTATATTTATATGGTGCCGCACGTGTAAAATATGATGATTTTGAACTGGATGCAGATTATATACGTTATGATAAAAAGAACAACATCATTTTTGCCAGTGGCGTTATAGATCCAAAAACAAAACGGTATACTGGGCGCCCTATCTTTAAATCAGGTAAGGAAGGATCGGCAATAGCCGATTCCCTGTACTATAATGCCAATACAACCAGGGCGAAAGTTTTTAGTGTTTTTTCTGAACAGGAGGGTGGTTATTTTTCAGGTGGACAGAGTAAAAAGCAGATAGATGATGAAATTCACATTAAAAATGTGATGTACAGTACCTGTAATTTGCCACATCCACATTTTGGTTTAATGATCAGCAAAGGTATTGTAACTGAAAAGCAGATCATAACAGGACCTGTTTATATGATTATTGAGGATGTACCAACGCCGATAGGTTTACCATTCGCTTTTTTTCCTAAAACCAATAAGCGTACATCGGGTTTTATACTGCCCACACCAGGTGAAGATGCCACAAAAGGATTTTTTTTACAGAATGCGGGCTACTATTTAGGTTTAAATGACTATTGGGATGCTAAATTTATGGGGAGTATTTATACCAACGGCTCCTATGAAACCAGCTTGTTAAGCAATTATATCAAAAGATATAAATATACTGGTAATATAAGCTTTAACTACAACAATTCCCGAAACGGCTTAGAAGGCGCAGAAGATGTAAATAAGGTTTTTCGCTTAGTTTGGTCCCATAGCCAAAATGCAAATGCAAAACCGGGAACAACATTTCAGGCAGGAGTAAATTTAGGTTCAAGCAGTTATTTTAAAAACTCACCAGCTACTATTGGTTATAATATAAACGCATTGGCAACCAATACCATGTCAAGCAGTATCAGTTATGCCAAAGCTTATCCAAATGGCGTAAACTATTCACTCAGTTTAAACAGTGACCAAACCTTAAGTACTAAGGATGTTTCGGTAAATTTACCTACTTTAACTTTCAATATACCTACGTTTAGTCCCTTTGATTCCAAAACCCGTACAGGCGAACAAAAGTGGTATCAAAAAATAACCATTGGTTATTCTATGCTTGGAACAAATGCGATTAGGACTAAAGATAGTTTATTGTTTACCAATCAAGGTTTAAAAGCATTAAGAACGGGTTTTAGCCACTCTGTTCCTGTAAGCATGTCTTTTAATATATTTAAAAATTATTTCACTTTTGGTTTGGGCGGTACCTATAGTGAGTTTTGGAACTTACAAACCATAGACCAGCATTATACCAAATTTAACGATAATTCATATACCCTTAGGAAGGACACCATTGGAGGCTTTAAGCGTGCGGGCAGTTATAGTATTTCATCAACCCTAACAACTAAAATTTATGGTAAAAAAGTATTTGAACATCTTGGGAACATTAAAGCGTTAAGGCATGTAATGACTCCATCGGTATCTTTATCCTACAATCCCGATTTTACTGTGCCCGGACAAGGTGTTTATAAGGAGCCTGTAGATCAATTTGGCAATAGGGTGCCAGACGGGACGGGCAGGTTTGCTAATTATTCTATTTTCGAGCAAAGTGCCTATCAAGGGTCTTTTAACCAAAAATCAGCTTCAATTGGTTTTAGTTTGGATAATACAGTCGAGCTTAAAGTTAAATCAAGTAAAGATACAACGGGTACGGGTGAAAGAAAAATCCCGATTATTCAAGGACTTAATTTTAGAGGTTCATACAACTTTATTGCACCGAGTTATAAACTTTCTACAATTCTCTTTGGCGGCCGGTCTCAGTTTACCGATAAGCTGGGTATTAATTATGGAGGAACACTTGATCCCTATGTTTTGCGCGATTCCTTAAATTCAAATGGCGTATTTATTCAGAAAAATAGAATTGACCGGTACAGCTGGCAGGATAAAAAATTGCCACGTTTATCTGAATTCCATTTCTCTTTTGATTACAGCTTCAATTCAGAGGCTTTAAAGAAGAAAAATGAGAACTATGACAAACTAAAAGGGCAGACAGAAAAAACAATGACACCTGTACAAGCGGAACAGCTGGCTGCAATCAACCGTGATCCAAATGCTTTTGTTGATTTTAATGTGCCCTGGAATTTTTCTTTCTCCTATATATTCAATTATAACAACAATGGCAATACCTCATCCATTACAAATGCACTAACTTTTAACGGGGATTTTAATTTAACTCCGAAGTGGAAGGTGACTTTTAATTCAGGCTTTGATTTTAAGGCAGCTGCCTTATCACCGATGAATATTGGCATTTACCGTGATTTGCATTGTTGGGATTTGAGTGTAAACTGGGTCCCATACGGTACCTTTAAGAGCTATTCTGTTACTTTAAAAGTTAAGGCATCAATTCTACAGGATCTTAAATTGAGTAAAAGAGGTGATTATTACAATACATACCAATAAGGATGTTAGCTGAAATTATAACCATAGGAGATGAGATTCTTATCGGCCAGGTAGTCGATACCAATTCGGTCTGGATGGCCAAACAATTAAATTTGATAGGGGTTACGGTAAAGCAGATTACTTCAGTTTCTGATCATGAAGCGCATATTATTGAAGCGCTGCAGCAAGCCGAAAAAAGGGCAGACTTAATTTTAATTACCGGAGGTTTAGGCCCAACTAAAGATGACATTACAAAACTCACACTTGCCAGATATTTTAATATGGGTTTTCGCAGAGATGAGCAGGCCCTTAAAAAAGTTCAGGAGATATTTGAAAAGTATAAGCGTCCGTTGCTGGATATTAATATAAAGCAGGCTGATGTGCCCGATGGGTGTGAGGTTATTGTAAACCAAAATGGCACTGCACCCTGTATGTGGTTTGAGCAAAACAATAAAATTTTTGTTTCTATGCCCGGCGTTCCATTTGAAATGATGTACTTAATGGATGAAGAAATCCTTCCGAGAATAAAAAGCCGTTTTAAGCTTCCTTTCATTGTACATAAAACGATTCTCACAGCCAATATTGGCGAATCTTTCTTGGCAAAAGAAATCGAATTGATAGAAGACCATCTTCCAGAACATATAAAATTAGCCTATCTGCCTAAGTTGGGTCAGGTTAGGCTGCGCTTATCTGCAAAAGGAGAAAATGAAGCCGCATTAAAGGCAGAGGTTAACTCTTATGCACGCCAAATTATAGAAAAGGTAGAACGGTTTGTTGTTGTAGATGATGATATTCCTTTAGAAAAGGCCATTTTAAACCTAATGCTTAAAAAAGGCTTGACCTTATCTACAGCTGAAAGCTGTACAGGAGGGTACATTGCACATTTAATTACGCAACATCCCGGTTGTTCGGCAGTGTACTGGGGCGGAGCAGTGGCTTATGCTTATGAACTTAAGGAATCTATACTGGGCGTAAAAGAAAGTACACTAACAACGTATGGGGCTGTTAGCGAACAAACAGTTGTTGAAATGGCCGAAGGGGCATTAAAGCATTTTAAAACCGATTATGCAATTGCAGTAAGTGGAATAGCTGGACCAGATGGGGGTACAGCGGATAAACCCGTTGGTACCGTATGGATTGCAGTTAGCCATAAAAATAAAACCGTAGCTAAAGTGTTTAGCTTCAGTAATAAACGCATTCAAAATATTGAACGTTCTGCAGCTTCAGCATTTACCATGTTATTAAATCTACTTAAAGAGGCATAGCAAAAAGAATAAAAACTGTATTTTTGTCGCAATACCAATATAATATACTGTAATTTAATATGGCTCAATACGAATTATTGTTACCTAAAATGGGTGAAAGCGTTGCTGAAGCAACCATAATTAAATGGGTAAAACAACCCGGAGATACAATTGAATTGGATGATACCATTTTAGAAATTGCTACTGATAAAGTAGATTCAGAAGTGCCGTCGCCGGTTGCGGGTAAATTAGTTAAGCATTTATTTGCAGCTGATGAGGTTGCACAGGTTGGAGATGTCATTGCAATTATTGAAACCGAAGGTGGAAATACTTCAGATGCTGTAGAAACTACATCAGCAGGTATTGAACAAAATATACAGGCAGAAAATACAGTTCCAGGCTTGGAACAATTGCCCTTAGGGCAACAATCGGGGGTACATGAAGGCTTTTCTGCTTCAGACCGTTTTTATTCTCCATTGGTAAAGAGTATTGCCGCACAGGAAAATATCTCTGTTCAGGAGCTGGATACTATAAAAGGCTCAGGTGCAGACGGACGCTTAAATAAAGATGATTTATTAAGTTACATCAACCGTAAAAAAGGAGGAGAGGTGTTTAGTGCGGAAACAGCGGCACCTGTTTCACAACCTGCAACTCAAGTTATAAAAGAAAATACAGATAAACCACAGCCTGCAACAGCCCAAGCTCCGGTCAATAAAACATCTACCACATCGGTTTCTGGAGGTGATGAGCTGATCGAAATGGATAGAATGCGTAAGCTTATTGCCGATCATATGGTCATGAGTAAACATACTTCTCCACATGTTACCTCATTTGTAGAGGCTGATGTCACCAATTTGGTTTTATGGCGCAATAAAGTGAAAAATAGTTTCGAGAAACGCGAAAATGAAAAAATTACTTTTACGCCAATTTTTGTGGAGGCTGTTGCCAAAGCTATAAAAGATTTTCCAATGATTAATGTATCTGTTAATGGAACACAGATTATTAAGAAACGCGATATCAATATTGGTATGGCCGCGGCCTTACCAAGTGGTAATTTAATTGTACCTGTAATTCGAAATGCAGATCAGCTTAATTTAGTGGGCTTAACAAAGGCCGTAAATGATTTAGCTGCAAGAGCGAGAAACTCTAAACTAAAACCAGATGAAACTCAGGGTGGTACTTTTACCCTAACCAATGTGGGCTCATTTGGAAATGTAATGGGCACACCAATTATAAATCAGCCACAGGTCGCTATTTTGGCGGTAGGTGCAATTAAAAAGAAACCAGCTGTTTTAGAAACAGAACATGGCGATGTGATTGCCATTCGCCATATGATGTTCCTATCCCTGTCTTATGATCATAGAGTTGTAGATGGTTCTTTAGGAGGGATGTTTGTACGCAGGGTTGCTGATTATTTAGAAGGCTGGGATTTTAACAGAGAAATTTAATCCTTCTGCGCTTGCCTTCCTTAATTCTGACTACGGCATAGGGAGGCAAGCACAGAACAAATATATAGTTTGCCCTAAAATTATATTAAAAGCGAAGTTCATCATGGTATGAAGTTCAAAAAACAATAAATTAAGAGATGATGCTGGATTTGAGTTTGAAAACAATAGTTGCTGACCGGGTGCTACATGCCAAATGGTTGAATACGCTATCGTACATGGAAAATGCAGGAGCAAAAAAGATTTCAGCATCAGAGCATAAGGATCATGTAAACTTGATTATTCTTAAACATGCTGCTGAAGAGCACCGCCATGCTTACTATTTAAAAAAACAGATTGCTAAAATTGATGACTCGCTTTGTAAAACTTACACAAATGCAGAGCTGCTTTCTCCAAACCACACCAAATATTACCTGCATGCTTTAGATATTGCTGTTTGCCGTTATCTTAAGGCAGAGTTTAACCTGTCTGGCTATGCATTAAAGTTTGCTGCCTATCTTTTTGTAACCTATGCAATAGAAGTCCGTGCTGATGAGCTGTATCCGGTTTATCAGGCAGTTTTAGATGACACCAAGAGCAGAGTAAACGTAAAATCAATTATTTTAGAGGAAGAAGGCCATTTAGAAGAGATGATCAAACAGCTTGTTGAGTTTTCTCCTGATTGGGAGTGCCACGCTGCTGAGGTTGTTAAAATTGAAAAAGAATTATTTGACAATTGGGTTGAAGCGCTTCATGCAGAACTGCCTGTTCATATTCCATTTTAATTGCATTCTGTTGGGTGCAATAACAATTAATGAGGCTTAAAAACTAAATGAACAAACATTTGTTTTTAAATAAATATAAAAATCATGTCGAAATTTTCTGATTTAATTAATGGTGACAAACCTGTTTTAGTAGATTTTTTTGCAGAGTGGTGCGGTCCATGTAAAATGATGAAACCCATATTGGAACAATTAAAATCAGAAGTTGGTGATCATGCATCAATTATTAAGGTTGATATTGATAAGAACCAGTCTGCTGCAAGTGCCTATAGCGTTCAAAGTGTGCCCACACTTATTCTTTTTAAGAAAGGAAAACCTGTTTGGCGTCAAAGCGGTGTATTACAGGCCTCACAGTTAAAGCAAGTGATTGATTCGCATCTGTCGTAATGTTCGTGTAAAGAATAAAAATAGTTTTAATTTATTAAAATTCTTATTGAGGTTTGAGTCGTTTTGATATATAATAGTATGGAAATGTAAAGGCCATTATATAGTTTAATAAAAATTACAGTCTCAATGAACGATCTTTTGCGCTCAACTTTTGCCGGTTTAATTTCAGGTATTATCTCCTCTATCTTATTTAAAACGAATTTTAAAAACTATAATCCTATGAATACAGCT
>Ga0116227_10008671_pt1 | contig 18986 bp, 18 predicted proteins | sample S1TSphgellanicum_FD_89693 | JGI IMG/M metagenome (GOLD analysis project Ga0116227, IMG submission 89693) | Host-associated microbial communities from peat moss isolated from Minnesota, USA - S1T2_Fb - Sphagnum magellanicum MG | ecosystem: Host-associated > Plants > Peat moss > Unclassified... | reverse complement strand
TTATAGAGTATAGTAGCTTAAGGGATTTTGGCCCCTAGGTAATAATAGGTCTATTTTTATATGAGGATTTTTGAAAGATGATATTTTGGCTTGTGTTGAAACTTGAGATTAGTTACAGAGTTAGTTATAATGTCTTGAAGCTTTTTGGTTTCTTTTGGAGGATTTATTGAAAACTATATTTTTGCATGGTGAAATATTTGAGTTTCCATAATTCGTCTTTTGCCTTAAGACACTTTTTAATGTAAATAGCAAGGCCACAGTGTGACACACTTCTTGTTTCCCTAGGGTATATGACACATGTCTTAGCTAAACTATGTGGTTTCAGCCTTTTCAATGTAAAATATAGATGATATATACTTGTATTGGTGTGTGTTCAACTTTTGAACATACCCACCTGAGAATTTCAGACCAGCATGATCCTGGTACTGGTGTGAAGATTGCTTTTTGGTTTATAAGAGACGAGTATATGTACAATGCTGGATGGTTATTAGAAATAAGAACAGACCTCGATGCTGAGTATTCATAACTGTGATTCTAAAAAATCAAAGAACTGGTTCTGGTATATAATCGTGTTTATTTTGATTAATTTCACAGCCATAAAACCATGACTTCATTGCTGCTTCTTTCATGAATACCACTGGTTCTTTAAGGTTTTTGAAATAACCAGGATTGATGGTTCTTTGATTCTGATTTTTTCAAAGAATCAGAACCTCTGATTCTGTGACCCTGAAATAATTTTGAAGCCAGAAGTAGCAGTTGTTAATAAAGTCAAATAACCACACAATACTCGTATATGCCTGGTATTGAAACTGATACAAGAGCTGCTAGCAATAGATATTATTGTAACAAAAAAGAAGGGTCTCATTAAGTTTCACAAAGACCATGTCATTGGTTCACAATCTGTAATGCACCACACTTATCTCAACTTAAACCTTAATTATGAAAGTTCATCCAATAATCAAAATCATAGCAGCCCTATGCAATGCTAATTTTAAACTAGGGACAGATGATGGATCAAAACACTTTGGATCCCCTCTTAGTGGTTATCTTGGTCATTGCTTGTGGATTGTTTCAGACTCATTCAAAAACAATTAATTTCCCAATCACAAGCTAATCAAGGTTTGAAGAAGGTGTTTAACAAGTTGTGATTCCTTCGTTGGTAGAACTTCAAAGAATATCCCAATAAACACCCAACCTTCCCATGAAGGAATAACTATTCGGAGCTCTCAATATCAAAGTATTCAACCATCCCCAATAGTGATTAAGGCTTGATTCAAATATATCAAATTTGAGTGGTGAATTCCACAACTAACCAACTAGTATATCCTCTAGAGCCTCTCATCCCTTCCCTCATCTACCTTTAAATACTTACTAAAAATTGACATTTTGTTTCTAATTCCAGTGCAATGGAATTCTTGAAAACAACAAAACATCAACTACATCTTATGGGCATTTATCCCAAACTCAAACTCACATTGAGCAACACAATTTGCACAGTCTGCACAAAAGCATTAGCAATTCAAAACAAAACAACATAATGTTTAGCTTGGAATTCCCGACACCTCTTGTAATCTTGTGCCATTGTCCAACTCCATTATTTGCACCATTCTCCACCACCAGAAAACAAAACAAAGAACATAACACTCAACCCTAATCTTTCACTTCTTCTTAAAACATAATTATCATTAGCAGAAAACCTCCCCATCATATGTGCTCATGTGCATAACAATATGATAAAATAAAAGGTGGTTTTTAGTGCCAAAACAACAACAATGAACACCCTCTTCACACAGAAACCTTAAATCCATATCTTTTTGTCACATTGTTTCAATAAAATGAGAGAAGAAAAAAATTGAAGACTAACCCATGTCATCATTATATGTAGTTCTCCCATGGGTTGGTGTGAAGGCATTTTTGGAGAGCATTTCATGAAGAACAACTGAAGGAAGGAATGTAACCTAAAAGGAGGACCAATGTAACCAAAACTTTGAGTGGATTTAATATCAAAAACTACCTACAAAATTTGATAATCCCTTCCAATAATATACATATTTGAAACTCCCTTTGCAAAGGATGATATTTACAAAAGGAATTTCAAAAATTAATTTAAACCATTTCAAAAGTTTTGAAAATCTAACTTAAAAAAAGTCCAATAGTTATAAAAACTACATTATTAGTATTGAGGTGGTTGTTAAAATAAGTCGTGTAAGGTTGCAAAATGTGGTCAAACACACCATTAATACTTTGATTCTTCTTCTTTTTTAGTTTTAAAATTGAACAAGTCTTCTTGTAGGTTGAGGTTTTTAAAGATTTTCATATTGTAAAAATGCATAATGAAATGAAAAAATTTCATTTCTTCTTGACAATGTTTAATAATGGCATACCTTTAAGTTTGTTTTGAATGGTATTGGGAGTAAAAAACCTTGTTAATCCCAAATTTTGCAATGGAATGAAAATTCAAAGTGCATTTTTAATTCACACAAAGAAAAAAAGGTGCGAAAGCTCTAAAATAGGACTAGGATGAGTTTTTCAAGTTAAACTCACATACATGTCAAATTACAAAAACCAATAAAAGAAGGTGGTGAATGTGATTGGGAACCAAAATGTTCCATAAATTGACACACCCCCAAGCTTTTTGAAAGATTAAATGTGAGTCCAAAAATGAAAACAACGAAAAAAGAAGGAATTAAGGTACGCTCCCTAACTTGCAGCACTTCAAAGGTAAGAGGGGCGTGTTCGAGCTCTAAGATGGGGATTAGGATGAATGAGAAGTGGGTCAATTATTCATATGGACCTACACAAACCAAACAACAAGTTGGTTAATGCATAGTTGAAACATTTTTCGTGCACAGACAAACAATGGGCATACATGGACTCACAAGACTCACCACGGCCCAAATTTGGGGGAAGCCACCACCTTCCCCCTTATAGTATTCTCTGTGATTAGTTATAAGGGTTTGTACCCAAATGTCATTTTGTCTCAAGATTGAAATTCTCAAAATTAAGATTCCCACAACTTTGGAGGCCTATAATGTTTTTTATAGACCTCTAATTGAGGTGAGGTTTGAAGCAAAGTTGTAGCTCATTGAAAGCTTTTTAATGGTATGCGGCATGCCATCTACACATAAGTAAATCAGGACGATTCCTAACTTTTAATGGTCAGGAGTCAAATTGGCAGTTTGACTCCTAACCTTTCATTTGGCCAAAACTTATATTTTAAATACCCAAATGGATCATATGAGCCCATTTTAAACATCTATGTTCCAAAAGATTTTCAATGCTATAAGGAACTTTTCAATCCAATGAGTTTTGACCCTTATAATCACCTTATAAAAATTCAAAAGTCCATTAGGATTCTAACTCCCTAAGTGGGAGTTCACTTGGGAATGTGGGGGTTCATTCCCTCACATTCTCCTACACTCCCAAGAACATGAAATGTGACTCTCGAGCTTCATTCTTGGCTCGCACCTTTGCAAGCCCTTGCCTTGGTTGTGAGCCTAAGGCTAAGGTTGCGACATAGGTTTTGTGTTCGGTTTTTTCCGCTTTTGTGTTTGAGATTTTTTTGCTACAACAATTATATTTTTTGAAATGTTCTTAATAGCTTGATCAAGTGTTTCAAAATTTGGGGCACCTTCATTACATCCTTGTTGAAGAATGTGAAGCACAGCCTTGGCCGACGACATTGCATTCATTATCGGATTAATGGTCGTATTTTTATTAACATATGCATTTAACCACGATATATTCCCATGTATTGTTTCCTTTGGAAACGAAACACCAACATAATAGGGCTCTGATGGCACTAATGGTGTGCAATCTTGTTTGATTCCCATGTTCATTTTCGAAACATAATTACCATGCTGCTTTGTCGAAACATAACCTAGATCATGTATCATTGAAATTGCTCAATTGGTGGAGAAAATGACATGGTCTAACTTGCTTTGACATCCACTTATTAGTTCAAGGAAAAGTTTATATTTACATTTGAAACATGGAAATCATTCAATGCATCTATGGTTGCGACTTCAACCCAACCTTCAGCATTCGGAGGATAGTTTTTCAAAACATGATCAAGTTCAATTTCACCCAAAACATGAATTGAAGTTATGTTTGGGTCTAATTCAAAACCAGTAGGAATTGATGCACTAAACTGTTTGAGTTTGTCCTTATTAGTGTTGAGATTTAAGCCATCTTTGATGTTTCATTCACATTTGTAACTAGGTCCTCCAAAACATGGACGGGAACCATTTCTCAAAAAATTGAAACATGAACTTAGATATCCAAAAAATGGATATTCAAAATTTGAATATTCAAAACATGGATATCCCAAATATGAACCTTTGAAAGTTCAATATCTGAAATGTCAACCTTTGAAACTTAGACTTCTAAGGTTTCAATGTCTGAAACTTGAGGTTCCGAATCTTGAACTTCCGAAACTTGAACTTTCGAAGCTTGAACTTCCAAGGATTGAACTTTCAAAATATGGTTAGCAATCCTTAAAACTTGAGGTGTAACTTCTGAAACATGAGGATTTGTAGGTGAAACTTGCTTCGAGGTATCCGCATTTACCATATCCGAATATGCTTTCACATCCTTAGGGCAGCGTTCAATTTCAGATGTTTCTATGATGTGAACTTCTTGGTTTTTCACTTGCTCCTTGTCCGAACTCTCTGATTCATTTTTTTCATGGACTTGGATGCCCCAGCCAATGGTCGTGAAGTTGAACGGTGCTTCCAAGTGTAACATTGTTAAAGCACCCTTATTTGTGAATTGAATTGGGAACAAAGAAACACATCTTTGTTATACCACCTTGTTTGAGGCAAGCAAAACTTCATGGGGGAGACTAATTGAAGCATTTAGAACTTGTGGTACACCCCAATGCACGTTTATCCATCCCATGTCTATGTTTTCATGATGTTGAAAATATCTCCTTATGTCCAGAAATGAAGCTTCCCTTTGTTCCTCATTTTTTTGTTCCCAAATTTCTTGGAACAATGCAATATCCTTGTGCACCATATCCTCTACTACCTTAGTTAATACAACAATGAAAAATAATGACATCTTGGACAAATTATTCGATGGTGACATGAGCCCTTGGTATGTAGCCTCTATATCTTCATCACAAATACCCTCTTGAATTTCTTATCCTTTGAATAGAAGATGACCATCGTGCTTTAAAATATTGACAGATTTTTACCAAGCTGAATGATATTCCCCCATTTTCATCTTTTTAATGGATGTGTTGTTAGTGCTTTGGAATGGGTAGGCACATTTAACATCGTTATCCAACAAATGTTTAAAAAAAACCTTTACTAACCGAACTTCCCAAAAAACATTCCTAAGTGTTTTCCTCCACAAAAGGTTACCTACAATTATTTCAACCTCCTTGAAAGAATGCAACTAGGGGAATTTAGACCTTTTTGTCGTAGGTAGGCATTTGTCATTATTTACAATATGCCATAAAGGATTCCAATCCCACTTTATATCCTCAATTTTTTTACATTGGCCATATCAAATTCCTTAAGGCACTTAAGAATAGAGCCAAACCTTTGCTATCTTAATAAATCCTTGTGTTCGTTCTCCTAAATCATTGAACCATTGTAGGCATTTTTTATACTATAAAAACTCATGTAGGGAATTAAACAATGATTGTGTGTCACTAGCTTCCAAAAGGTCCATTGTTTGGGAAACTGTAATAGCAACTTCATTTCCATGTTTAGTTTGCATTCAACCCAACAGTGCAAAATGTATTAACATACACATAGCCTACATAAGAAACATATAAAAAATGAATAAGAAATAACAATTAACATAATATTTAAATAATCATTCTATGTTTCTTAACCAACTTTGTTAAAACATGTTATAAGCATGTTTTGGGGTATTGGTGGGGTGATAGAAACATGTCGCTGCCATGTTTTAGAATACATGGAGTGGCTATGTTTTGGGGAATTGAAATATTTACGATAAAAGACAATGGAATTTTTTTTTAAAAATCTAGGAATAATGTGAATGTGAAACAGAAATTGAATGAATATACTAGACATGAATCTTTAACCTTAAGTTATGTTGAAAGACCAATTATGGAAAACTCAAACATGCATACAAAACATAGATATGGAATGAAGGTTGAAGTAAGTGATTGATGTGACTACGAATGCATATGTTAAAAATTAGATGGATTTTAATGGATCAATATGGCAAGAGTGATTGAGTACCACTTTGTTTCCTCACATGAACTTTTGAATGTACAATAAAAAATAATGTTGATGTTTGGATTTCGAACAAAGATACCCAAACTCTTTGCAAATTCTTTTTTATTTTGCACATTTCTAGTCCCAATCAAGAAGATTGCATTGCGTTAGATGCCAAATGCCTAGTGTTTCTACGATTTTCCCAATAAACACTAATTTCCATTTCAAAAGTTCCCAAAACACTATATCAGCTTCTTGTAAGGCTTTGTTTTTGTAGAGCACCCTGTTCAGTTCTAATTTCTTCTTCCTATCCCCATTATTTCCTTTTGGTTTTTAGGGAGTTGATTTTGGCATATGTAATTCCTTTATATTGGTACCCACATTTCCTAATGGCGAGGCTTTATCCAAAACATCCATCTATTTCGACTCCTCACTCTTCTCAATTTAGAGACCTTAGAATGTAAATGCATTGAAAAAGGAAACATATTATACCACAAAAACACACCAATTTAAACTTACCAAAACATGGCTATTAGAAATTACCAGATTTTTCTCTAGGTTTGTTGATTATGAAAGTTGAAACATGATCGTGTCCATGAATGAGGAATGAAATTTCTATGGACGTGTTTTGAAACACGGTAGTTGTTGAGGAATTTTGTAATTTGCCATTGAAACATAATCTTACCTATTGGTATCATAACATGTTTCTTTGGAATTGATAGAATGTTGAAACATGGAATGATACTATTGAAAGATGACTGAAACATGGAACTGATATAATGTTAAAACATGACTAAAACATGGAATTGATATAATGTTAAAAACATGACTGAAACGAGATTTTTTGTTGGAAAGGTTTGAAACTTTTGGAATTTTGAGGATAGAAAAATGTATATTGAAACATGTTCCACATGAACTGATATGGGCTACTTTTTAATTGAACATGAAAAGTTAGACTAATACTTTGTAAGTGTTTTGCTAATTACTAATTCAATCTTGTCGAAACTTTAGGAAATATTACTATGTTGCAAATTCAAATAGAAAAGGTGTGACTCAATACCACTATGTTGCGATTTTTCCCAAATGATAGGTTCCAGTGAAGCAGTGCGTTTGAGAATCCTTTTTGGCTTCAAAACTTGTTTGATTATTTGGCCTCCATGTTTTGTGAGACGTTTCTTGCGGACAAGAATGAAATCCTTTTGAACTTCATCGTGAATCTCCAAGGGCGGGTTTTTCTCCTTCTTGTGCTTGTGTTTAGACTTTTGTATTAGTTGTAAAGCTAATGTAGTTGAAGGGCAATTGCTCCTTGGCTTCAACAATGCATTCGCCTTCGCCTAATATTCTAGAGTGTTTCCACCCTTCACAAGATACACACCTTCTGCTACATTTTTTAATGGTGGGTACAACTTCAGCTTGAAAAGATTCCCTTGGAAATCCACAACTTTGTCACACCTCTTTTTTTAATGTTCATTGATTTGCATCTTCAAGTTCTTCTTATAGTGATAATAAAAATAGATAAATTCCTTCATGTCTTTTCAACAATGATTGTGGCATTCTTGCAGTAATTGCAACCACTCCTCGTGAGTGTAGGTCTCCACAAAAGTTGTTTTGTCTATTTTCACATTTTCTATTATCATGTCTGTTGTTTTACTTTCCATGTTTCCTTTCTTCTATCATGATTAATTTGGCTTCTGTGTTAAAAACCATGGAAGACTTGGACTGGCTTATGCTTAATTGAAGGAAGAAAATAAACTCAGAATTACAAGAAATCTACAATGAAATTAAACCTTAACTAAACCAAAACCTGGGTGGGCCTGTTCATTCATTGTGATGATTGACATGCGACACATCCTAGTTGTAATCAATTCCTTCCTAAACTTAAAAACCTATTCCATTAATTTCATTAATTGTCCTGATAGAGTAGTTTAACGAAAGTTAGACAAAGCGTGGGAAAGTTGAAAAAGGTCTAAAGCATCATGGATGGGTCATGGGGCATGGATGGGGATCACATGGGGGAATGTGGAAGATGGGTGGATGAAGTTGAAAATAGCTCTTGAAACGTTACATGTTTTGGTGGGATATGTTTGGGGGGCTTGGGCTGCCCGGCCATCAAAATGTGCGTTGGGCTGCCCATCGAAACTTGACATGTTTCAATGGGTGGTAGCTAGGTTTCGAGGTTTTTGTTTCAAGGCTCATGTTTCAAGGCATGCAATTTCCAACCAGCAAAAATGAATGTTGGGTCGCCATTGAAACACAACATGTTTTGATGTTGGTTTGCTCTAGGGCTCCCACTACATGTGCATGAAAACCCTTGCTAGGTCACCTCAAAGCGAACAACGCATTTACGACTTGTTGCTGAAATAACATTGGGGCACAATCCCCAATCTTATACAATATGCATATATTATTATATAGTATAACTATTTGGAATTGTTTTGAAGAAATGAACCAAAATTGGAACTAGAAATTTAGGAATGTGAAGAAATTATGGTCTCAAACCTCCATGCAGGTTAGTTCCTCAAATTGCAAACAACTAGTAGGAACCCAAACTAGAGATTCTTCTTAGAATCAAATCTGATGAAATGGGTATCAACCAAGCTAAAAGACCTGTCATTTCACATGATCAATCACAACAGCTGTGTAAAGTTACTTCGAGTACACCCCAAGAAAACCATGTGGTACTACACTAACCTTAGCGTAAGAAGAGCATATTGCTGCCCTTACATCCATTAGATCAGATGCCACAGAAGCTGTTGTCTAGTTCAGTATTTGTACATTAGATCGGGCTGGCATGGTGGCATGATGTGAACCTGACCAAGCAACGACTTTGTCACAGATATGGCTCCCTCATTCCATCTCTTTGGGATCGAGTCATGGATAACACCAGCTACTCAGCATGGATGGTGGGCACATCTGCAATGAACCTTCAGTGTGGGGAAAGTTATAGATAGAGATTTCTAGGGTTCCCTATTTGAAAGCACTGCTGCCAGACCAAGTAAGTAGTAAGAGCATCAGACTGACCTAAAGCTCATCACACTCAAGAGTCATGAGCTGATCGAACAAAGGGAAAAAAAAGAAGAAAGAGTATTAACGGTGTGTCAGGGTTTCTGAACTGAAAAGAAGGTTCACACCGAACCCCCTGCAATTGTACATAGTACATACAACAGCTCATTTGGACACGGGACAACAAGAGTATGTAATACAAGCAATAAACACCAATTGTTAGGGCTGGAGTCAGGGGATCTTTTTTTGGCCTTGCCTACCAAGGCAAGGATATTGTGTTTAGAATCATTATAGAGTATAGTAGCTTATTTATTTTGGCCCCTAGGTAATAGGTCTATTTTTATATGAGGAATTTTGAAAGATGATATTTTGGCTTGTGTTGAAACTTGAGATTAGTTATAGTTATAATATCTTGAAGGATTTTTGCTTCTTTTAGAGGATTTTTTGAAGATTATATTTTTGCATGGTGAACTATTTGAGTTTCCATAATTCTTCTTTTGCCTCAAGATCCGAGTAAATGGCAAGGCCACAGTGTGACACACCCCTTGTTTTTTTCCTTCCAATTTCGTGATGGAGCCACACTGGTGATCATCTGCAAGAGGAATTAGCCAAATTTGGCTACAAGTCAGAGAGGAAAGTAAATTTTTTCAAAAAGAATCTTGCTGTGTATTTGGGGATCTTCTGGGGCCTATTGTCTAAATATGGCAATTTCAGAATTTTTTTTCCCTCCAAATCTGGTGACTTTGGCATGAACTTTTAAAACAAAAATCTCTTTGTATGAGTCACAATTAATTTTCTTGGGTTGCCAAGGGGTGAAAATTCGCCAAAAAAAAACATTGGAGCTGTCATGAAAGCCCTGCTATATACCTCCAATTGAAGAAGTGTCAATTTTGGCCAGAGTGAACCAGCAGCCTCTAGGGCACCATGTGGGATGGATGGCAGGTGGACAGGCCCATCCAGTTCCCTAACTAATCACTGTGGTTAATTCAGTTGCTGCTTTTATTACCTGCCTCCACTTGCCCTACCTACATACTAACCATCTACATACTTCTACTTACCTTGTAGTGGCCACCTATTCTCCTACATACCTACCTACCTACAAGTTCGTCCCTTTACAGGATAAGTTATGCAGGTGAAACCTGACATCAACTCAGTTGGGATGATTCATACACAAGTGAGTTGTAATGGGCTTCCAATGGATGGTTCTTCACCCAGCACACCATGCAGGCGGATGATGTGTGAACAGAAAACATTTTTTTCATTGCATTCCTCTCCCATAGCCAACCATTGTGGTTAGCTATTTACCAACCATCCACATGTATCTAGTATCTACCTACCAAGTAGCCAGCAAAGTGCCTTACCCTCCTCACCTACCTGCATAGTAACCACTTACATGAACGTATCGGCCTCAGAGCGGGGGTGTTCACGAAGTAAGTGCGCTTCAGCTTCACCTTTGGTGGACACTTACTTCAGGAATGCCCCTGTAGGGTAATGTGTAGGGCATTACCCTACACATATTTCCTGACTCCAAGGATTCTACAAGCAGGACACATTTCATCACGTAATGGCGTTGCATGTTATGGCAAGTTCAAACTTCAAACCAGCAACAGTCAAAATAGAAAATGTTCCATGAAGTTCCCCAAAAGAATGAACTCACAATTCACAGTAACACTTGGTGAACATTTCTCAAAATGTGGGACCAAATGAAAACTACTTGTCTCTCTCCCTTTGAACAGGCAGAGCCCCTAAAAGAGTTGCTCCGCCTGAGGACTTGGATGGATTCAGCATGTAGGCATGTAAGGTAGCGAGAAGTAGTAGTAGTACCAGAGCAGGAAAGATTCAAACCGCTAATTTATTTTTGCAGGATCATGGTTCTCTGTCTCACAGGGAGTCCAGTCAGTCAGTCAGTCCATGGAAAATGTAGGAAAACTTGAGGAACTGTCCTGCTCCCAGTGGGGCAAACCAGGAACTTGAGGAACTTGGTGTAAGAAGAGATGGTAACCAAATTTATTGAAAGAAAAAAACTTTCCTACACACCTTATAACACAGTAAGGTTTTGCAACCTTGGAGTGTCAAGCATTGAGTCAGAAAGCACCCTGAAAATCACTAGCAAGGGGATGGTGTTTGTAGGGTACCTGTATTGGCTTAGACAGTGCCCAAGGCAAACTGGCTTAGCCATAGGAATTGTAACAGTTTGTTGAGCAGCAGATGGTACAGGAAATGTATCTCAATTGGCAGCACTCAAGCTATCGTTATGTTCTCCTGCAAGGGGCAGCCTCGACAGGTCACCATTTCTTTTGTACATGCCACCCCTGAGTAGCTGGAGAATGACTAGATCCAAGCCAAATTTGAGGTCTCAACCTCTTATTCCACCTGCTCAAATTATGGTTTTCTGGCCCCTCCTCCAAAAATGTGTGCCTACATTGTCAGCCCAGGCCAGGGGAAAAATATCCTAAATTGAATGGGGAAGTGCCACACTCTCAGGTCAGGAATTGTTAACAATATATTCTCCCATCATGGTAGCTTCCAAGCTCTTGCCATTTCCAGACAGCACACAGCTTGCAGGTATCATGCCATTGAGCCCATGAGTGAGTGACCTTGAATTTGCATGTGTTGGTGATAGGCCACTGCTTCCATTAGAGATGGTTTGTTCACCTGACAAGTTTGCTAAACCACCCACAAATGCATCTGATTCCACCATGTTTAGTTCACTCTGATGTGAGACTTGCATGTCCAGGTTGCTGAATTGTTGTTGCTGGTATTCAAAAGAACTGGAGGTTGTAGTCTGCTGCTGCTGTTACGACAGTGACAATAATTAGTGAAAGGATCATGCAAGAATGTTGTTTACTTACAGAAGACATTTGGTGTAATCTAGCTGACGATTCCCTGTCCTCTTGATGCCTTCTTAGAAAATTACCTCATGTATTCCAGATTTTCAATCTTTCATACAATATGTATACTAGTTTTTATGACCTGAAAATTATCTGATTTGGCATGCTGGGGGCACATCTATCTTTGGTAGTTAGTTAGTCAGTTAGTTGCAACAGAATGCATACCAGAATGTCAAACACCTTCACCCATTCTAGAAACCTGAAAATTCCTTGGTAGAGAGGGAAATTCCATAGAATAGTGGAGGATCCCTTGCAAAATTGGGCACTGTTTGTAAGGGCATGGATATGATATGTGAACATTCTAATATCAAAAGCAGGAGAGAGGAGGCAGATACTCAAAGAGTACTAACCGGTTGTTGCAACTGTTGCTGCTGGTAGAGCTGCCGAAGTATTTGGAGCTCTTTCTTCAGTGCCTCATTGTGTGCTGCCATTTGATCAACCAACTCACTCTCAGAATCATGATAGTGCTGCATCTTACTGTACCTGGGGAAGCAAGCTAAGGCTTCTATACTTGTTGTCAAATATGCATAGAGACTCCAGTGGGGAGTGGCTGAACCCCATAAATTGGTCTAACATGGAGGTTACTCTGTCATTCCTCCAGTCCAAGGAGCTCCAATTTCAATTTGAGAGACCTTGTACTTCATGAAGTCAGACATTTCCAATTGCATTCAATCTCCATATGTGGCAATGCAATGGAAATTGTGTGCTGGAGGACTGAGGTTGCCTTTGTCCAAGGTGGAATAGGAAAGGGCATAGTTACTACATACCATCCTTGAAGTGCTGACTTTGAGCAAGCGCTGCCATCCTCTGCTTGATTGTGTTGTTGTCCATGTTCAGGACAGCTCTACGATGCTCATAGAAAGCAACCTGAGGAGCCATTGTGGCAACCTCTGTCTGCAGTCCACTTTACAGATTTAGGGCAACACTCACAGGGAGGCACAGAAAGGGTTCCAGATCAAGAGTTGTAGAGAAAATCTGCACTAGACAGACAAAGTTGATACTGTAAATGCTGTAAATTAGAATGGTCAGACATTTGCATGCTAAGCATGCTATCTATGCACAAGAAATGTTGTAGTACAAAAATCAGGATCTTGAATCAGCATCAAAGACAGTAATATGCATAACATCTCAAGGAAATCATGACCTGTAATGGATGCAATTCCTTTCTCTCTCTTTTTCATATACAGCAATGAGCAGATTGTATGACAGCTCTGACTGTGCTCACAAGGCATGGTGATTGGTGCAGACTACAGACTTCCACAGCGCATGTTCATGAAAATACCTGTAAGGCTGCCACACTTCTCTCCAGCTCAGAGATGTATTGCAGCTTTCGAACACGTGAACGCTGTGCTGATTGCCTGTTGGCCAATATTCTGAAAGCACAGACTACCCATACTTATCAGACCACTTTACATTACCAACGCTTCATTTGGGTGGATTTCAGTTCCACCTATGAAACCCCTCCAAAAGAAACATTTCAACTGTGACCCAGAAAGCAATGGACACATAGATCTTCTTGCCTGTCAAGCAGTGGGGGGTCTATGCAAGGCTTGGAAATAAAAACTTTAAGAATCACAAATGGTAGATCAGATCTACATTGCTGTTTTGTTTTCTTTCTTGCTCACCTTTTGGCTCTTTTTGGGTCTAGACTGGAATCAAGCCCAGCCAATGCCTGCTGCAACTCTCCTTTGGAGAAAGGCTGGGTAAAACTGTCCCCATCCCTTGTACTTTGCACTTCTGGTTCACCCTTAAGCTTTTCTGGCCCTGCTGCTCTCACCTCCTCATTTGACACCTCACTTTGGCTGTTACTGTCTGAGGGAGTTGATGGCTTCTCATGTTTTGCTGGAGCAGTTAGACCTGATGTCTGGGTGTTGTTGTTCCCAGAGCTACAGCCTGCAGTGTTTGCAGACACTGCATTAGTTACAGAGTCTGACTTGGGGTTCTTGTTAGCCAGTTGTTGCTGTTGCTGTTGCTTCTGCAGTGAATTGCTGTTGTTCCCAAACATGGACATGAGTTGATCTTCATCAAGCCTATGAATCAAGCAGGAAAGTCATCAGCAAATTGGCTCACAACAAGCCCATCTCCAACTGCAAATTTCTCTGACACCTTCATCTCTGGTTATGACAAGCCAGATTCACAAGGGAAAAAACCAACAACAGTGCATTGCAAATGCAACTTGCCAATGCAAGCTGTAGTTGTACTGTGCAGTGAACTAAAAAGTAGATGCAAGTATCATCTAGAACCAAATACGACCAGTAAAACAGGGAAGAATATATTCACTGATTGTGGCAACAACAGATTTCTCTTGATCAAAGGTGATTATCCCCATCCTCACCCCCAACAATCAATTAGTCACCACTGAAGACTTTCTTGCTATACCTGTCAAAGTCCAAAGAGCCACCACGAGAATGCATTGAGGCTGCACTTTGAGAATCGAAGTCCTCCTCTTCCATAATGTTTTCATCAGCAACCTTGGGAAAATTGGTGTTGCTGTCCAGAAAGACCATAGACTCACTAGCAGACCGCCGATGGCCCGAACTCCTTTTGAATGCACCCTCAGGTGCATCCACTAGCTCATCAATCCAAGATGTTTGTTTCTGCACATTGTGAGACTTGTGATGATTAGCCACAGTCTCAGTAGGGCAGAGAAAATAATGAAAAAGGCAGAGTATCAATCAGCAGCAGTTTGGGCTTGGTTGGAACTTGAAACAGGCCACATGATCCAGGGTCAGTCATGGTCCACACATTTATAGCAAAAACCAAGTTGATATCCCTAACAGTAAAGATAAACTCTCTAGTGCTCTGGAATCTCTTCGAGTTTCTCTATCATCAATTCCTGCATGGAGGTTAAACAAAGAACTTTGCTGTGAACTCTCAAAGGGCCCCTATCTGTGAATCAGTCAACATTCTGAAGGTGTAGTAGATGTTGGCTACTGGAAAGCTGAATGTGGAAGTGCCCACTATCAGGCTTACTGTGGAGATCTGTTGTTGAGCACCCTAACAACCACACCAGGAACTGAATCTCACACCTTCCATGAATTATGATATGGCCCTTTCTTCAGGATGTCTGTTGTGCCATCCAGAGAGACCATACCTACGATTCTGATGCTTGCAAGTATCCAAAAGGAGCTTCACATCTTTGAAGGCTTCCCATGTATGTTACAATGTTTTCCAATAGAGCACTAATACCAGAACATGGGCAGTAGCCTGAATTCATGTAGAAGAAGATATTCAGCTGGAAATGGGAAGGAAAGTTGAGAATATGAAATACTACCTGTGAGAGATACCCAGCTGATGGAGTGCGCTTGTAGACCCCCCCACGAATTGACATGATGGAGCCTGAGCGGCCAGCAGCGTTGTTGGACTCAAGAACAGGACCTGATCCAAAACTTGGAAATGCAGGGCTCTTGGGAGGAAGTTGTGATGGGTTCATAGGGAAGGACCAGTTCACTGCACGTGCATCCCCTTGACTTGGGTTAGCCATTTGATTCTTGCTTGCTTGCTTTCTTGTGTGTGTGTGTCTCTCTGCTCGGCGACCCTGCTTCGACCAGCTCCCTTGAGGCTTTTTCGATGCAGGGACGTGGTTAAACTGCCCTAGAAAAACTCCAGCTCTTCAAGATTTGTCCTGGTGCATTCACGAGACACACACACAAACACACAAACAAAAGAATCAAGTCATATGGGTCTTCACGGAAACCATTACAACAACTCAAACTGTAGATCGAGGAGCAGCTTCTGTAGCAGAGCTTATATGCACAGCTTGCCAGTAGCTCCAAGAGTCTGTTTTACAAGTGCTACATTGTCTTGCAAGGTGCCTAATGATTGCTGCTGATTCCTCTACTTTAGGCCTGAAAATCACCCAACAGTCTGAAATCGGATCAAGAGAAACGTCGCTTTCAAGAAGTAGTTCAATAAACAAGTCTTCTTACCCGCATTCTTCACTAGTCTAGGTTTGGATTACAGATGATGATGGTCGCAGCTAATCCATTGCTCGATCTCTGGAACTCAGCGATTACATTCAGTGAAGCACCATAATCCTCATCTTTCTCTGCGCACAAAATTCGGTAAGAAGAATTCACACATTACCACCTTGTATATCACCATTGTATTGATCCCGCTTCATCAGTTTCTTAGCTACTATTCTATTTCTTGTTTCTTATGACTTCTCTAGTGCTGAGCTCTTTCCTTCTTCCTCTAAAACCCCTTGAGAACTTATCGAGATCCTTTCCTTCAAGTGACATTATGTCCAAAAGTGTGGTCACTGTCCTCAAGGCTTTTGTTTGTGCGACTCAGGTCGAGCTGTCTGTCTCTAAAGAAAAAGGCAAAGGCAAGTACTACGCTCCTCCAAGGTCCACCTACATTTCAACCACGCGGTAATCCAGAACTCAGAGATTGAGAATGCTGATGTGAGGAGCAGAAAGATCTCCTGAAGCTGTTCACGTTTTAGAACTCGACGAGTTTTCGATTTCAAACATTACTAGTTAGCGGAAAGACCGTCGAACACTGATACGACGAGATCGTTTTGTGCACAGTTGAAGACATTTCTGTAAGATTCGCACTTGAAAACATTCACGTTTCAAAAGAAGTCGTGACCAGTTGATGAGCAAAATTCTGGCGTAACCACCTCACACGTACAGTACCGGATGATCCCGACGTACGTAAAAAGAACTGTGACATTACAAGAAGTCACAGTGACAAGGAAGATTTGCTTTCCGAAGACTTACATCTGAGCCGCTAACGGTACGCCACCGGTTCATGGTCCCGAGAAATAAAGAATCCTAGTCGTTTTTGAAGCCACACCAACACGGTCACTTCATCTTGGAGGCCGAACGTTTGCAGTTCTTGAAACTCTGTGAATAATAATACTCCAATGCGGGCTGCTCGGCAATATTGCGACTGTGTCCGCCGCCAAGTCTAGACTGTACTCGATCTTTGATCTATTTCGAAGAGTGGTCGCGGAAGGAAGGAATCGCTTTTAGTAGCTAGAGGCAAGAAGATCTGGCGGAGCTTACTTACGCAGTAGTTTTCTTAAACCATGGAATTTGTGTGCAACAGGAACATCCGCCGCGACTTCTGCCTCCGCATGCTGATGATCTTCTTCTTCAAGACACCATTCTCTAGATTCAACAAAGAACCGTAAACTGTGTCCCCGGGAGATGAAGTTACAGATGAGCGATCATCATACCCGACTCGACCTGTAGACTTGTTGCATTTCCAGGAAAACAAACAATCGCAAGTCTACAGAATCGCATCCGCATCGCCTTTGCGAGACTGAACAACAAAGGAATTTACGCCGGATCGGAAGAAAACGCATCAGGCATTGCACTGGATTCGCTTACTACTACTGACTCATGTCGCATAGTTTCGCGACCAGCGTCGCAGTCCTACTACTGCGACGATCATCCAGGGCACAACAACAGGGCCTGTAACCCGCCGGCACAACTTCTTCCCCAAGTTCCCCCCCCACCCCCATAAAAACAAAGATCGAACAAGCTCGCGACAATCGGACGCCGCAACAACAACAACAACAATGTAACAACACGTGACACAAGATATTGAAAACAGATTCCGAAAGTTTTACAATAACATCGATCGCAGGATCAAAAGACAAAACATGACCTCAATGCGGTGCGATCGCCTTACAACAACCAATCTTCAGCTGGCCAAGGGGCCAAAAAAAGAACCAAGACAAAACCAAAAAAAAAAAAAAAAAACAGTATCACTGCCTACAAGCACCCAAACCAACACCAAAGGACATGAGATCTGGAGATACGGTGGGATGACTACTACCAGCTTGTGTCCCCCGCCAAGCAAAAACGAGGAAGATACCAAAAAAATGCGGAAAAAAAAAGTAGAGAAAGTGGAGATGAAAACTAGCACTACCGTAAAAAAGAAAGAACGAGAAAAAAGAAAAAAGAAAACAAAGAACAAGACGAGCAGATGCGCGAGAAGCTCGGGTTGGAAGGAGAAGATGCAAAGCGGGAGGAGCGAGAGAGAGAGAGATAGAGCGCGCGCCGGCGAGCAATGCGCTGCAAGAAAGAAGTCTGCTGAAAACTGGGCTGAATTTGCGACCACCAAATTTTACTGCAGTTACAGTGTCGTTGTTTTGTGGTCATAATGACCACGTGGTGAGTCCTTAGTTCCTGACTGACTGACTCACTCACCTCTCTTGTCGTGGTAAAAGTAAAAAAAAAGTAAATTCTAGTACCTACCAGTTTCTTTTTGTAACTTCTCTCTCTTATCATAATTTTATTTTTCTCTCTTTCTAAAAGTTCTCTGCTCGCTATCTTTTCTTTTCTTTTACAACACTGCCCGTACTTTTTCCTTATTTTGACTACATTAGTAGTAGTAGTGCCTTGGCTGCTTAGACTCATGTTTGTCGAATAATTCCTTCATTCATTCACTTTGAGGATTCCATTTCCACAAATGAGGCATATATTCCCAAATATTCCATCAAATTCTTTTTTTTTTTTTTCAAAAAAAATATTTCCAACAAAAAAAATGCAAAGTTAGTGGAATTTACACTAGATTTTTTCAAAATAATTTCCTTTTTTTCCCCCTTTTTTTGGAAAAAAAGGACAAAATTTGTCGAAAGAAAAACGCTCGTGAGCTTGTGTTGTTGGCCTAAGTGTGAATTTGTTACCCAACCAAATTTTCCTTTCTCATTCCAAATGATTCTTTAAATTTGAGTACATCTCTCTCACACCATAGGTCTAAAAATTATGGATCACCTCCCAAGAAATCAAAGTCATTCATGAAGGCTTTCCAATAGTATAAATAGCACGCCTCGATTTCTTGAAAAAAATTAATCTTGATTTTGTTGAATTTTCTTTCACAAAATCATTCAATATTCAAGAACTCCCACCCCCCCCCCCCCCCACCCCCCCCCCCCACAACA
>Ga0116227_10008670_pt1 | contig 18987 bp, 15 predicted proteins | sample S1TSphgellanicum_FD_89693 | JGI IMG/M metagenome (GOLD analysis project Ga0116227, IMG submission 89693) | Host-associated microbial communities from peat moss isolated from Minnesota, USA - S1T2_Fb - Sphagnum magellanicum MG | ecosystem: Host-associated > Plants > Peat moss > Unclassified... | reverse complement strand
GCGATCGTGGAACGCCCCGACGACAAGCCAGCCCCCGCCATGGGTGGCGGCGGCATGGGCGGCATGGGCGGGATGGACTTCTAAGGAAGCCCGAACCACCCTGCCACCCGGCACAAGAAACAGGCCGGAAGGAGCGATCCTTCCGGCCTTTTTTGTGTTTGTTTTTTGAGTTTGTTTTTTGAGTTTTCAGGGACCTCCGGCAAAGAAAGACCGGGCCGCCCACTCAAGAACGACCCGGTCTTTCACACCGAAACAAGCGTGAAATCAGAACCCGGCGCCAAACGTCAGGAACCACTGGCGCGGTGCGATCGGATAGACCGAATAGCTGTTCGTCGCCGACCCGATCGAGATCGTCGAGGCGCCGGTTTCCTTGGTCAGGTTGGTGACGTTCAGGCTCAGATCGGCTTTGGCGAGGTGCAGTTGTTCTGCGGGCAGATGCACGGTGATTCGCGCCGAAGCGAGGAAGTATGAGGGAACGCTGGTGTCATCTGTATAGGTTGCATAACGCTTGCCGACATAGTCGCCAATCGCCTGGAATTCGACGGGGCCGAAGTTGAGCGAGGCGACGGTTTTGTTCATCCACATCGGGGTGCCGGGAATGACTTTGCCGCATGTCGGCACGACGCCGTTGGTGACAGTGTAGCCGCCGTTGCAAGTGCCGGTGGCGGCGCCGATGCCGCTCGCCGTCGACGTATAATCGCTCTGATAGGTCGAGCGGTTGTACGACACGGCATTGTACAGCGAGGCATGCGGCCCGGCGTGGATCGTAAAGCCGGCATCGACGCCGTCGGTATGGACGCTGCCGACATTGACGAGGATGGCAGTGCCCCCGGTGATGCCGCTGCCGGCGATACCGCCCGGATTGGTGTTGATCGCCAACTGGCGGTTGCTGAACGTCACGTGGTAATAATTGACCTGGGCTTCGAGCGCCGAGATCGGGCCGTCAAACGTGCGTTTGGTGCGCAGGCCGACTTCGTAAGTCCAGCTTTCTTCGGGCTTGCCCTGGCTGGCAAAGCTGTTGAACGCCGCCTGGCTGCCGGTGAACCACGGCGAGAGCGAAGCGCCGCCAAGATAGGTCATGTACTGGCGCAGGTTTTTCTGCACGTTGACATACAACTGTTCGTGGCTGGTCAGGTCATATTTCGCGCCGAATGCGGGCAGGAACCACTTGGTCGTGTTGATGCGGCCCTGTGGCAGGCCGCCCGACAGGCCCGACAGCGAGCCGGCGACCGGCTGGATCGGATAATAGCCGTTGGCCCATTGCGCGCTGGTCTTGAACCCGGCTTCGATCGCCAGCCGGTCGGTCGCGCGCCAGTTGTCCTGCAGATGCAGTTGCAGATCTTCGACGCGGGCTTCGCCCTGGTATTGGGTGAACAGCGGGTTGGACGGACGAATATAGGGGGTAAAGCTGTTGGGGTTGGTCGCATCGGCGCCATACCAGCGGCGCCATTGGGTCGCGCTGTTGTGTTCGAACCAGCCGCCGAATTCGATCTGGTGCGCGCCGAGGTCGAGGTGCAGGCTGGATACGACACCTTCGCGATCGATACGGTATTCGGTGGTGCGGATCACCTGGCCCGAGCCGCCGGTTGCGGCGACCAGTTGGGCGCCGAGTGCGGCATTGGCTGCAGGGTTGCCGGTGGCGGCGATGCCGTTGCTGTTGCTGGCAAAATGCGTGTCGGTGGCGTAATTGGGGTCGAGATAGGCCTGGATCACCGTGATCGACTGGCCAAGCGGCCCGGCGACGACGCCAACGCCATCGTCGTGGTGGAAATAGCCCTGGGTCGACCAGTTCAGCTTGTCCGTCAGATGCGCTTCATACTTCAGATAGCCGAGGTAATCGGTGCGCTGCGCATCGGAATAATAGTTGTTGTAGTTGCTGCCCTGCGCCGCCGGGGTGTTGCCAAATGGGCTCAGGTACGACGAGTAAGCCGCATAGTTGGGATAGCCATAAGGGCGGATGTACGGGGTATAGGCTTGCGCCGCGGTCGTTGCCGGAATGCGAAAGCTGGTCGCGTCTTCGTTTGGCTCGGTCTTTTGCGAATAGTCGAAATAGGCGGTCAGCTTGCCGACGCTGTCCTCGTGGACGAACTTGCCATTGACTTGCCAGCCGCCCTGGATGCCATTGAAATCCCACGCGCGGGCGCGCTGGCGCGCAACCGCGACGTAGGCGGTGTTGTCGCCGCCAGGTCCGAATGCGCCGCTGTCGATGCGGCCATAGGTGCGCGATGTGCCATAGCTGCCCACGGTTTCGGCGATGTCGAGCCCGAACACTTTTTTGGGATCGGACGTGAATGCTTCGATCGCACCGCCCAGGTTGCTGGTCGATGCGGTGCCCAGGTCACCGGCGCCGGTGGACACCACGACGCGGCCAACCACTTCGGAAATGACCGCGCGCTGCGGCGACAGGCCATTGTAATTGCCATAGTTCTGGTCACCCAGCGGCAGGCCATCAAGCGTGTAGCCAAGCTGCTGATAATTGAAACCGTGGATGAAAATTTGAGCGTTCTGCTCGTTGTTGCCCCACGGATCGGACGAAATGTACAACACGCCGGGCAGCGTTTCGATCGCCTTCAGCGGCGAGACACCCGGCAGGATTTTCTGGATTTCGGCGGCGGTCACGGCGGTTGCCGAACGCGTCTGTTTGGCCGTGACGATGATTGCTTCGCCTGCATCGGTTGGGGCGGCATCGGCAACAGGGGCCGTATCCGCGGCGGGGGCTGGCTCTGCTGCATGGGCCAGGCCGCAATGCGATGCCGCAATGAGGGCGATCGGCGACAGCGACGCGCGAAGCGTGTGCGGGAATATCATGGTATGCTCCCTGGGGGGTAAAGGGTGCCGTCTTGCGCGGCGCACCGGGCCATTAGGCAGCGGCCATGACAGAACCGCGACAGTTTGAAGTCAGCGACTGTCTTATTTGGGGGCGAATATAGCCGGGTCGAAGGGTATTCCGCCGCGTTGCAGCAGGAACAGCGCGCTGCCGTCGTAAGTCTGTTCGGCATAGACCGCAAAGCCCAGCCGTGCGGCCAGCGCAAGCGAGGCATGGTTTTCGGTATCGATCATGCAGGCGATCCGGCGGTTCCCGTGCACCTGGTCAAACCAGGCCAGGGCAGCGCTCGCCGCTTCGGTCGCATACCCGCGCCCCCATACAGACTCGGCAAAGATCCAGCCGATCTCCGGCGTATCGTCAAACCCTTGACCAAACCCGCGCCAGCTATGAAACACGCCGCAGATGCCGATAACGTCCGCGGCGCCGCGCTCACGCACGATAAAATTGCCATAGCCATACAGCGCCCAACTGCCTGCATTGCGCGCAAACCGGGCATATTCGTCCGCCATATCGACCGGGCGGTTGCCCAAAAAGCGCCTGACCGCGTCGGGCGCGACGAGCGCCGCGACACCAGCAAGATCGGCCGCCACGGGCTGGAACAATGCAAGGCGTTCGGTTGTCAGAAACGGGCCGGTCATGCCCCGAATGCTAAACGTAGTGGTCCAGCGCGTGCAATGCCAATCCGACCAGCCCGCCGACCAGCGTGCCGTTGATACGGATGAATTGCAGATCGCGACCGACCGCGCTTTCGATCCGCCGCGTGACCGTGCGCGCGTCCCAGCGCCGCACCGTTTCCGACACGATCCGCACGATATCAGCGCCATGACGGTTGGCGAGCCCCGCCAGCGAACGGCGGGCAAAGCGGTTGACCATCGCGCGCAAGGCGGCGTCTTCGGCCAGAGCGCGCCCCAATCCGTTCAGGCCAAAGCCGGCCATCGATCCGCCTGGCGCGCGCAGCAGCGCGATCAGGCCCGAGCGGCTGCGTTCCCACAACGCGTCGAGCCAGGCGGCAAAGGCGGGATTGGCCAGCGCGTCCGCCTTGATCCGGGCAACGCGCGCGCCCATCGCGGGATCATGCATCAGATCATGCGCCAGAGTGCCCAGCGTTTCATCGATCCGCAGGCGCAGCGGATGGTCGCGGTCGACCACGGTTTCGGCCAGCAGCGCATAGACCGCATCGAGCAAGGCATTGGCCAGCCGGTCATCGAGCCGGGCCCAACGCATCAGCGTGCTGGCGCGATCGCGGATCATCGCGCGCAGCGCGGGCTCGTTCGCCTCCAGCAGCAGGCCCGCGCGGCGCAGTACGCCCTCGATCAGCGGCATGTGCCGCCCATCGGCGATCATGCCCGCCAGCACCTGGCCCAGCAGCGGGGCAAAATCGATCCGTTCGATCTGGTTTTTGAGCAAGGCCTTGGCCGGGCGGCCGACTTTGTCGGGATCGAGCGTTTCCAGAATATCGGCGATCAGGCTGGACAGGCTGTCGCCGATGCGTCCGGGCGTGCCCGCCTGCCCTGATATCGTCTGCTCTGCCGCGGCCGGATTGGCCAGATAACCGCCTAGCATTCCCGCCGCGTCCAGCCCATGCAGTCGTCGTGCAACGACTTGCGGCGTCAGGAAATTGGCGCGCAGAAAGATGGCCAGGCTGTCGGCGATGCGGTCCTTGTTGGCCGGGATGATCGCGGTGTGCGGGATCGGCAGCCCGAGCGGTCGGCGGAACAGCGCGGTCACGGCAAACCAGTCGGCCAGGCCGCCGACCATCGCCGCCTCTGCAAATGCGGCCAGATAGTCAAAGCCGGGACGCCCCGCGCCAAAATGGCGTGATGCCACAAATAGTCCCGCCATCGCCACAAGCAGCGCCGTCGCGACCAGCCGCATGCGCCGACCCGGATCCGCCGGAAACAGCGGCGCTGAAAACCGTTTGGAGACTGCGTTCAGCGTCACTCAGCAGGGTGGATCGCGGGCGGAAGGAATCGCGTCGGGCCCGAGGCCGGCATCGGCAAGCCTTCCACTTTGCTGTCCTGCGACAGCAGCCGTTTTGACAACCACGGACCAACGCGTTTTTCCAGTCCATCGGCCAGGCTGAACCCTGCCGGCACGATCAGCAGCGTCAGCATCGTCGATAGCGACAGCCCGCCGATCACCACGATCCCCATCGGTGCGCGCCAGCCACCATCGCCGCCAATCGGCAACACCGTCGGAATCATGCCCGCGACCATCGCGACCGTGGTCATCACGATCGGTTGCGCACGTTTGTGGCCGGCCTCCATGATCGCTTCGTGGCGGTGTTTGCCCGCGGTCATTTCCTCCAGCGCAAAGTCGATCAGCAGGATCGAATTCTTTGCCACGATGCCAAACAGCATGAGGATGCCGATAAACACCGGCAATGATATCGCATTGCCGGTGACCGCCAGCAGGATCAGCCCGCCGAGCGGGGCGAGGAACAGCGATCCCATATTGACCAGCGGCGAAATGAACCGGTGATACAGCAGCACCAGCACCGAAAACACCAGCAGGATCCCTGCGCCGAGCGCGGCGCCGAAATTGCGCGTCAGTTCTTCCTGGAACCGATCTTCACCGGCCGCGGTGTTCGACACCCCGTCGGGCAGATGCAGCATGATCGGCAGGCGATTGATCTCCTCCATCGCGGTGCCTTTGGACACGTCGGGTGGCAGATCGGCGCCGATGAACACCCGCCGGCTCTGGTTATAGCGCTGGATCGAGGTCGGGCCCGACCCAAAGCCGATCGTCGCGACGCGCGACAGCGGTACCGAATCCCCGGTGACGGTCGGCACCGGCAGGTTTTCCAGCGTGGTCATGTCGCGCCGCGATTCGATCGGCAGCTTGACCCGGATCGGGATCTGGCGGTCCGACAGCGAAAACTTGGCGCTGTTCTGGTTGATTTCGCCCTGCGTTGCGATGCGGATGACCTGGCTCAAAGTCTGGGTCGTAACGCCCATCGATGCGGCGAGATCGAAATGCGGGGTAATTTCGATTTCCGGACGGCGCAAATCGGCGCTGACCCGCGGGCCCACGACATGTTTGAGCGTGCTCATCTGGGTTACCAGAGTCTGAGCGGTGCGCTGGAGCAGATCCGGATCGGACCCCGACAACATCACGCTGATCGCACGGCCCGACCCGCTGCCCGGCCCGGCACCGTTCTGGCTGGCAAAGCTGACGCGCGCATCGGGAATTTTTTGCAGCAAGGGCGTCAGATCGCGTTCAAACCGCACCGACGTGCGGTGGCGATCGTGCCGCAACTGGACATAGATCTGCCCGCTGGCTTCCTTGATCGATTCGAGTGCGACCGAAACTTCCTGCTGATGCTCGATCAGGGCGAGCACCTGATCGACTTTGGCCTCGGTCTGCGCGATCGTCGTGCCGGGGACCATCTCAATGTCAATTTCGCTTTCATTGACATCGGTATCGGGAAAGAACTGGGTCGGCAGCGCGGCCATCAACACCACGGTCAGCACCAGCGCGCCAAAACCGATACCCATCATCCACAGCCGGTGATCGACCATCCGGGCCCGCACCCGCAGCATGATCCAATCGAACCAGGCCGCCAGCGGCCCGCCGCCGATCCGCGCCAGCGCACTGCCCATGACGATCGTCAACCCGGCCGCCAGCGTGCCGCCCGCCATGCCCGCAATCACCGGCACCGCGCCCGGCAGCGTCATCACCGACAGCGGGGCATAGATCGCCCGGCAAACCACCGCAAACACGCCGAGCGCGAGGGCGATAATCGCGATCGGCACCGTCCAGTACCACCACGCACCGCGCCGCGCCATCACCCCGACCCGGCGCGCCGCCGCCTTGCTGGTATCCAGCGACCAGCGCAGCACGCGCATGTAGCGTTCCATCCACACCCCGTCCTCATGGTCCTCGCCGCCGTGCGAGGTCATGAAATAGGCCGCGACCATTGGCGTGATCATGCGGGCGACGAGCAGCGAAAACAGCACCGCAATCACCACGGTCATGCCGAAATTCTTGAAAAACTGCCCCGAAACCCCGGGCATCAGCGCGACCGGCAGGAACACCGCGACAATCGAAAAGGTCGTCGCAACGACCGCCAGCCCGATTTCGTCGGCGGCATCGATCGAGGCCTGAAACGGGGTTTTGCCCATGCGGATATGCCGCACGATATTTTCGATCTCGACGATCGCATCATCGACCAGCACGCCCGCGACCAGCCCCAGTGCCAGCAGCGACATCGTGTTGAGCGTAAAGCCCATCAGGCGCATGACCCAGAATGTCGGGATCGAAGACAGCGGAATGGCCAGCGCCGACACGATCGTCGAACGCCAGTCACGCAGAAAGAAGAACACGACGATGACCGCCAGCACCGCGCCTTCGACCATCGCCGACATCGATGAATGATACTGGTCGCGCGTATAGGCCACCGAATCGAACAGCGTTTCGAAATGGACGCGGTTGCCCTGTTCCTGCTGGATCTTTTTCAGTTCGACCATCGTCGCATCGAACACCGAGACATCGGATTCGCCGCGCGCGCGGGCGATGCTGAACGTCACGACCGGCTTGCCCTTGAACTTGGCGATCGACGTGATCTCGCTATAGCCATCGCGCACATCGGCGACATCGGCGAGGCGCACGGTATGCCCGGCGGCCAATCCGACATCGATCTGCGACAGATCAAATGCGCTGTGCGCATTGCCGAGCACACGCACGGCCTGGCGTGACCCGGCGACTTCGGCGCGGCCCCCTGCCGCATTGATGTTCATCGCGCGCAACGCGATGTTGATCTGGGTTGCGGTCACGCCTTGCGCCATCATCCGCGCCGGATCGAGCGTGACGGTGATTTCGCGATCGACCCCGCCCGACCGTTTGACTTCGGCCATGCCCGGGATCGTCAACAGGCGTTTGGCCACCGCGTCATCGATGAACCATGACAACTGTTCGAGCGTCATGTCATCGGCCGCGACCGCGAAATAGGCGATCGGTTGCGACGAGGTTTCGGCCTTGAACACTTGCGGTTCCAGAATGCCTTCGGGCAATTCACCGCGCACGCGATCGACCGCGTTTTTCACTTCGTTGACCGCGGCGTTGATGTCCTGGCCGATCTTGAACTGGACCTGGGTGGTGGCCGATCCTTCTTCGGTGGTGGACGTGATCGTATCCACGCCGGCGATCGTGCGGACGCTCGCTTCGATCTTTTGCGTGATCTGGTTTTCCATTTCGGTGGGGGCAGCGCCCGGCTGCGAAATCGAAACAATGACCATCGGAAATTCGATGTCGGGCGTGTTCTGGACTTTCATGCCCAGGAACGAAACCACCCCGATGATCGTCAGGCCCAGGAACAGGACGATCGGCACCACCGGGTTGCGGATCGACCAGGCTGATAAATTGCGGAAATTCATGCGCCCGTCCTTTCCACCCGATCAGCGCGCTGACGCGGCGGGTGCCTGACCCGGACCAGGTTGACCAGAACCAGGTTGCGCGGCCTGCGTATTCATGACCGCGCGCACTTTGTCGCCGGGGTTCAGGAACCCGCCGGCGCGCAGCACGATCCGCTCATTGCCCGACAGCCCTTTGATCACGGTAATGCCCGTGGGTGTGACATCGCCGGTTTCGACCGCGCGGCGCTCCACCTTTTCGCCCGGGCCCACGATATACACGAATGCACCATTGGCATCGGACAGGATCGCCGATTCGGGCAGCACTGGCGTGGTCGTCGTGCCCGACCGCAAGGTTGCGGTGGCAAAGCCGCCGGGGCGCAAGGCCTTGTCATAGGGCAGCGCGATCCGGGCGATCCCCTGACGCGAAATGGCATCGATCGTCGGCGCCAATTGCCAGACATGCCCGGTAAAATGCTGCGCGGTGCCCACTGGCACGATGTCGGCAGGATCACCCACCGCCATGCGCGCCAGATTGCTTTCCGACAGGCGTGCCTGCATTTCCAGTTCGCCATCCTTGGCGATGCGGAACAACGTGCCGCTGCCCGAACTGACGATCTGACCCGGTTCGACCTGGCGCGTCAGCACCAGCCCGGATTCGGGCGCCACAACGTTCAGCCGCGCCGCATTGGCGCGCAATTGGGCCAGCGCGGCGCGGGCCACGCGCACTTGCGCATTGGCCGCATCGCGCGTGGCGACCAGTTGTTCGATATCGGCATTGGAAATAAACCCGTTGGCGACCAGTTTCATCGATCGATCGAGCTTGCTCTGGGCCAGCCGCGCATTGGCGTCTTCGACCTGGACACTGGCGGCCTGGCCCGCGATCTGTTCGGATTGAACCGAACGGTCAACCACCGCCAGGACTTGCCCTTTGCCGACCCAGCTACCGGCATCGACCATGACCTGGACGACGCGGCCGCCTTCTCCGGCGATCCCGACCGGCAAATCCCGCCGCGCCGCCAGCACCCCGCTGGCCGTGACCGAGCCCTGGACCGTGACACGGCCGGGCACAATCACCGTCACCGTTTGCGCATTGGCGTCCGCGTTGACCGGAACCGCCGGCGTCAGCAGCCGTTCGATGCCATACCATCCGCCACCGAGCGCCAAAGCCGCGGCAAGGCCGATCAGCAACAGCCGGCGTGATGGCGAAGGTGGCGGCAATTCGGCCAAGTGATCTGACGATTCCAGCATTTGATCCTGTCGCGCCTGATTGCCAGCGCCAGCGCCGTCTGGTTCCGCAAGCGCTGCAGACCGTAGATTGCCGGCTTTGCTTGTCATCGTTTCCACCAACCCACCCCAGTAGCGTGTCGCGCCCAATCGCCCGAACAAAGCGCGGCAAAAACGCCCGAATCAGATCAGCCGTGGCCCGAACGGCACCGCCAGATCGTATCAAACGCCACTAATCCAGCCTTCGTATTGTCATAGAGCCCGATCCGACAAGTTGCAATTCACGGTCTACGAACAACTTCGTTCGCAGCCAACAAGCGACGCAATTGCAACAGGGCCAAATGCGCCGAGGCCGGATACGACAAGGGTCGCCAGTCGATGGCGACCGGCGACCCCGTAATTCGTCTTTGGATATGCGCGCCACCCCCCATCCGCCGATCAGGATCGGCAGATGGGCGCAAACGCTCAATACTTCTGCTGGCGCTCGTAAAGGCCGCGGTAATGCTGGATGCGTGTAACGCGCAGGCCCTGCATCCCCGAACGATCGACCGCTCGTTGCCAGGAGGCAAATTCTTCGAGAGTCAGATTATAGCGTTCGCAGACTTCGTCGATGGTCAGCAGCCCGCCATTGACGGCAGCGACCACTTCGGCCTTGCGCCGGACGACCCAGCGGGTCGTTTCGGGTGGCGGCAGGCTATCGATCGTGAGGGGTTCACCCAAAGGCCCGATGACCTGGGCAGGACGAATCTTCTGATTTTCAATCATGGCGGTTCTCATCGGCTTGGCGCTCCGCAAAAGCGCTTAGCGAGGGTTGGCGGCTATCGACCGGTTTGCCCTGATTGCCTTTTCCAGACGTTGAAGAGTTTGAGTTAACGACGCGGTTACCTGTATCAAAATGTTCGAGCATACGCGCTGTTCCACCGTGAAAGCTGCCCGGCGCACCACCTGAGGTGATTCCAGGCTGGGTGTCGGACCCCTGGCCGGTACGCAATCGGTGCGCAACACGGCCACCCATTTGCGGAACATCCAGCCCGGCCAGACTGCGCCGGTAATCCTGCGCCGCAACCAGCCGGGCACACAGCTCGCTCCAGCCGAGCGGCCGCAGGGCCGTTTCGACATCGGTCGCGTCAATGGCGTGTAAATCGTGCAATCCCATTTCCATGAGCCGGACTTACGCCCGGTGTGGCTAAGGGACGGTAAAAGCCGCATTCACATATGGTTAGGCATGATTAAGCGGATGATACTTCTGCGACCGCAGTGTCCACCAACGGGACAACCAGCCATGGCGCCAAGCGCCAAAAACGCCTATGGAGCGCGCATGTCCGCGCCTCATTCCCCGCTTTCCGCCGATTCCCCGTCCAAATCTGGGCCGATACCCGGGGACGCCAGTTTGGTACCTTTTTTTTCCGGTGCGGTCGCAGATCCATCTCGATTGTTCGACCTGCCGCGCGCCGCAAACCTTTGCCGCATCGTGGTTGCGATGTCCGGCGGGGTCGACAGCTCGGTTGTTGCGGGGCTTGCCGCCGCCAGCGGGGCCGAAGTCATCGGCATAACATTGCAATTGTACGATCATGGTGCCGCATCCGGGCGCAAAGGGGCCTGTTGCGCCGGCGATGACATCCGTGACGCGCGCGCGGTCGCCGATCGGCTGGGATTTGCGCACTATGTGTTCGACCACGAAAACGATTTTCGCGAATCGGTGGTCGATCGCTTTGCCGACGATTATCTTGCCGGCCGCACACCGATCCCGTGCATCCGTTGCAACATGGGTCCCAAATTTACCGATCTGTTGCGCATGGCGCGCGATCTGGGCGCCGATTGCCTGGCCACCGGGCACTATGTCCGCCGTCTGGACGACAATGATATGGTGACTCTCAATCGCGCGGTCGATCCGGCGCGCGACCAGTCGTACTTTCTTTATGGCACGACGCCCGAACAATTGGCGTTTCTGCGTTTTCCGCTGGGCGGACTGCCCAAAAGCGACGTACGCACGATCGCCAAAACGATGGGGCTGGGTGTTGCGACCAAACCCGACAGCCAGGACATCTGTTTTGTGCCCGATGGCGATTACGCCCGAGTCGTCAGCGCGATCCGGCCACACGGCGCATTGCCGGGCGATATTGTCCACGCCGCGACCGGCGCGGTGCTGGGCACGCACAAGGGTATCATCCATTTTACCGTGGGCCAGCGGCGCGGGCTGGACATCGGTGGCCAGCCGCAGCCGCTATATGTGATCGAACTCGATGCGCCGGGCCGCCGCGTGCTGGTCGGCCCGCGCGAAATGCTGGCGGTCGCGGTCGCGCATCTGGAAGACACCAACCGGATCGGCCCGCTGCCGCTGGACGTGCCGCTGACCGCCAAAGTGCGATCATTGGCCAAACCGGTCCCGATCACGCTCGAAGGGCCACTGGGTGACGGGGCGTCCGTCACGATCCGCTTTGCCGCGCCCGAATACGGCGTTGCGCCGGGGCAGGCGGCGGTGATTTATGCAGGCGACCGCGTCGTCGGCGGCGGATGGATCGAGCGGACGGAAAAGGCGATCAGCCTTTAATGCCCACCTGTCCACGGCTGTAACTGGCAGCCCCAGCCTTCGCGATAGGTCGCGGTCTGGCGGGCCAGGAACAGAAAATTGGCCGTCACGCTGCGGCTTTGCGGATCATCACTCAGGCTGACCCAGCTCGTCGCGCCCTCCATATCCTTGTGGCAATCATTCAGCGTGCGCCCGCCCAGATAGCGGCACGAACAGGCGACACGCGCCCCGTACGAGGCGCCGGTCTGCGCATAACGCTGCGCCGGGTTCCAGATCCACGCAAACCCGGCCACGACCAACAGCGCCAGCACCAGCCACACCGCGCGGCGCCAGCGCCGACGCGGTTGCTTGACAGCGGTTGGCGTCGCGTCTGATTCTCGTGTGGTGCCGGATTCTCGTTTGGTGTTTGTCATTGCCTGGCGCGCGAAACTCGGTGAAGGGTCGGGTAACATGATTCCCGACCGGCTGATCCTTATCGTTCCCCTTGCGCTCGTGCCAGCGCTGATCGCCTGCCATTCGGCGCCGGTGGCTGTCCCGATCAGCCCCGCGGCACGCGCGGCGGTCATTGTCGACCCGGGCGTTACGACCAGAGAGGCGCTGGCGCAAAGCATCGATGCAGTGTTCACCGCGCCCGATATGGGCGAAACCCGCGCGCTGATCGTGTGGCACGACGGCAAGATGGTCGCCGAACGCTATGCGCCCGGCTACGATCGCAACACCCGGTTCATTAGCTGGTCGATGGCCAAATCGGTGACCGGGGTGCTGATCGGGATGCTGGTGTCCGACGGGCGTTTGCGGCTGGATTCGTCCGTCCCGATTCCCTTGTGGCAACGCCCGGGTGATCCGCGCGGCGAAATCACCTTGCGCCAGTTGTTGCAGATGCGATCGGGGCTGCGCCATGTCGAGGCGGGCGATCCCCCCTACACATCGGACGAAGTGCGCATGCTGTTTCTGGACGGGCGCGATGACATGGCCCGGTATGCCGAAGCGCAGCCCCTGCAATACGACGCCGGGCAGAAATGGGTATATTCGACGAACACTGCGGTCATTCTGGCCGACCTGGCCGCGCGCGTGCTTGCGCCGGGCGCCAATCCCGAAATGCGGCGCCGCGTCGTGCTCGATTATTTGCGCACGCGGCTGTTCGATCCGGTGGGCATGCATTCGGCAGTGCCCGAATTCGATGCCGCAGGGACGATGGTCGGCGGCAGCTCGATCCACGCCACCGCGCGCGATTGGGCGCTGTTTGGCGAATTCCTGCGCCATCGCGGTGCGGCGGGCGGGGTGCAGCTCGTGCCGCGCCAATGGATCGATTTCATGACATCGCCGTCTCCGCGCGAATCGCAATATGGCGCGCAAATCTGGCTCAACCGCCCGGCGACCAGCGGTAGCCCTTCGCTGTTTCCCGGCAAAGGTCCCGCCGACCTGTTCGCGTGCGAGGGGCATCTGGGTCAGTATGTGCTGGTTTCGCCATCGCGCCGGCTGGTCGTCGTGCGACTGGGGATGACGCCCGAGGATCATACCGACCGCGTTGCCGCAAAGCTGGGCGATCTGGTCGGGTTATTCCAGTAGCGCTCTCGGCGCGCCCTGCGCCATCAACGCCGGGCTTTCCCCCAACAGATCCTGCGCACCCAGCGCGTCCTCATCGACCAGCCCTTCGGGGTCTGGATGGATCAGGATTTCGGTGCCGGGAAATTCGCGGCCCAGCGCATCCTCGATCTCGTCCATCACATGATGCGCCTGGGTCACGGTCATCGCGCCATCGACCCAGACATGGAACTGCACAAAATCGCGATTGCCGCTGGTCCGCGTGCGCAAGTCATGAATGCCTTTCAGCGCGGGATGGCGGGCCGCCACCGCCAGAAACCGTTCACGTTTTTCCACCGGCCATTCGCCGTCCATCAACTGCTCGATCGCCTGTTGCGACGCTTTCCAGGCGCCCCAGCCGAGCCATGCGGCAATGGCCAGCGCAAATACCGCATCGCTGCCCCGGATATGGCCCCAGCGTTCGATCGCCAGGGCCGCGATCACGGCCAGATTGAGCAGCAGGTCGGCGCGGTAATGGACATGGTCGGTGGCGATCGCCACGCTTCGGGTGCGCGCGATCACATGCTGTTGATACGCGACCAGCACCAGCGTCGCGCCGATCGCCAGGATTGAAACCGCAATGCCGAGGCCAGGATCTTCGACCGAGGCATGGCCAAACATCTGCCCGATGGCGCGCACCGCCAGGCCAATCGCGGACAACGAGATCAGCACGACCTGAAACATCGCCGCCAGCGCCTCGGCCTTGCCATGGCCAAACCGGTGGTTGTCATCGTCGGGAATGGCGGCAATCCACACGCCGAGCAGCGTCGAGAGGCTGGCGACCAGGTCGAGCGCGGTGTCGGCCAGACTGCCCAGCATCGCCACCGACCCCGTGGACAGCGCCGCCCAGGCTTTCAGCCCGAACAGCAACGTCGCCACGGCAATCGACGCGAACGCGGCGCGGCGGTTGAGCCGTCCGCTGGCCGCGGCATCCAGATAGGTGGGGCTGGTGTCCGTCATCCCCGCCGCCTTTACGGGTAGAGCATGGTGCTGGTCCAGTCTGCTGTTTCACCAATCCGCACGAAACGACGGCGTTCGTGCAGGCGGAATTCGCGGTCCTGCCAGAATTCGATCGCATCGGGGCGCACACGATACCCCGACCAGTGCGCCGGGCGGGGCACGTCGCCTGTCGGATATTGTGCGCGCAGGGCCGCGACCCGGTCGATATAGACATCCCGGCTGGCGAGTGGGCGTGATTGATCCGATGCGGCCGAGCCCAGCTGCGATTCGCGATGCCGGCTGGCAAAATAGGCATCGGCCTCGGCCGCGGTCACTTCGCTGATCACCCCCTCGATGCGGATCTGCCGGCGCAGGCTTTTCCAGTGAAACAGCAGCGCGACATGGCCATTGGCCGCAAGTTCGATACCCTTGCGGCTTTGAAAATTGGTGTAGAACACAAATCCGTCGGGGCCGTGGCCTTTCAACAGCACCATCCGTACCGACGGATGACCATCGGGGGTCGCGGTAGCCAGCGCCATCGCATTGGGATCGTTGGGTTCGGTGGTTCGCGCTTGCGCAAACCAGGTTTCGAACACGGCAAAGGGGTCATGATCGGGAATGGCGTCGGTTGAAGACATGAAATCGGTGATCCGTCGGTTTGCTGAAGCGATACCCTAGTCATTCGCAGCCAACCTGCCCAGCCGACCTGATGGGAAGACCGTTTGTCTTGCGCCATTTCCATAACGAGGGAAAACTTGCAGGATCGGGGCCGAGAACCTAGCTATCACCATCATGGCAGATCCTTATACCATCCTCGGCGTCGATCGCAGCGCCACCGAAAAAGACATCAAGTCCGCTTATCGCAAGCTGGCCAAAGAGCTGCACCCCGATCGCAACAAGGACAATCCGCGCGCGACCGAACGGTTTGGCCAGGTCACCCAGGCCTATGACTTCCTGTCCGACAAGGACAAGCGCGCGCAATTCGATCGCGGTGAAATCGATGGCGATGGCAATCCTGCAGCGCCGTTCGGCTTTGGCCGGGGCGGTGGCCAGGGCGGATTTCGCCATGACAGTTACGAAGGGTTTGCCGGCGGCCAGCCGGACGGCGGCCCCGACCTCAGCGATTTGTTCGAAGGGCTGTTTGGCGGACGCGGCGGCGGGGCCGGCGGGCGGCGCGGCCCGCCCCCGCGCGGGGGAAACGTGCCCTATCGGCTGGTTGTGCCCTTCACCGATGCCGCCACGCGAGAGGCGCAGCGGATCACATTGCGCGATGGCAAGACCATCGATCTGAAATTGCCCGCGGGTGTCGAACACGGCCAGCAAGTCCGTCTGTCCGGCAAAGGCGACCCGGGACCCGGCGGCCCAGGCGATGCGATCGTCACGATCGAAATCGCGGCCCATCCGTTTTTTGAACGCGACGGCGACAATATCCGCGTCGATGTGCCGATCACGCTCGACGAAGCGGTTGGCGGGGCCCGCGTCAAAGTGCCCACGGTCGACGGCGCCGTCATGCTGACGATCGCGCCGGGCACCACCGGCGGCAAGACGCTGCGCCTGAAAGGCAAAGGGTTCAGCCGCAAGGACGGCGAACGCGGGGACCAGCTTGTCACGCTGCAGATCGATTTGCCCGCCGACGATGCCGATCTGAAACGCCGGCTCGAAGGGTGGCATGACACGCGCAATCCGCGTGCGCGCCTCGGTATTTGACGCAAATCGGGCCCTTGAAAGAAAAGTCGCCCGATACCGCTCCGGGCGATGTGGTTGGTATTGAGCCGATCAAGGCCGCAATTGCCGAAACCGGCAGGGCCAGTATGTCGCCCGAGGCGCGGCGCGAATATGCGCAATACGGGCAGGACCATGACGAGTTCTTGCGCCAGTATTGGCCGGCGCGGTCGCGGCGGCGGGCGGTCCGGGTCGTGCGCCGGGTCTGGGCCGGGGTCATCAACGATGGCACGATCCATGCGGGCAACTTTGCCTATATGGTGCTGATTTCGCTGTTTCCGTTCTTTGTCACCGGGGCCGCGCTGTTTTCCCTGGTCGGGCGGGGCAGCGCGCGCGAGGCCGCGCTGGCCACGGTGCTTGCGGCATTTCCGCGCGATGTGGCCAGCGTGCTCGACCCGATCGCCCGCAAAGCCCTGGCAGCACGCACCGGATCGTTGTTGTGGCTGGGTGGCGCGGTCGGGCTGTGGACCGTGGGCAGCCTGGTCGAAACGATCCGCGATGTGTTGCGCCGCGCCTATGGCACGCGCGTAACCCGCGCCTATTGGCAGCGGCGGCTGGGTTCGACCGGGCTGATCGTCGCATCGGTGGTGCTGATCCTGCTGTCGATCACCGCGCAGATCGCGCTGGCCTCGACCCAGGAGGCGCTGCTTGTCCTGGCACCGCATCTCGATGGCTGGATCATGACGATCGCACTGTCACGGTTTGCCCCGACACCCTTGTTGTTTGGCGCGCTGTGGGTGCTGTTTGTCTCGCTATGCCCCGGCGCCTATCGCGGATCGCGCTACCCCAAATGGCCCGGTGCGCTGTTCGTCACCGTGTGGTGGCAGGTCATCGCCCTGTTGCTGCCAAAGCTCATGCGCTACGTATTCACGTATGATCTGACCTATGGCAGCCTGGCCGGGGTGATGATCGCGCTTTTCTTTTTCTGGCTTGTCGGCTTAGGGATGGTGGTGGGAGCCGAACTCAATGCCGCGCTGGCCGAAACGCCAGAGGAACGCGATGTGTTGGGCCAGGCAGACAATTTTGAAACTGAGGGCGCATGACCGGACTGATGGAAGGGAAGCGCGGCCTGATCATGGGCCTCGCCAATGACAAATCGCTAGCCTGGGGAATTGCCAAACGGCTGCGCGAAGCGGGCGCCGAACTGGCGTTCGCCTATCAGGGCGAAGCGCTGGGCAAACGCGTGCGTCCGCTGGCCGCAAGCCTGGACAGCGATTTCCTGATCGAATGCGACGTGTCCGACATGACCGCGCTCGATGCGGCCTTTGCGACCCTGGCCGACCGCTGGCAGACGATCGATTTCATCGTTCATGCGATCGGCTATTCGGACAAGGCGCAATTGCGCGGGCGTTATTACGACACTTCGCTCGACAATTTCCTGATGACCATGAACATTTCCGCCTACAGCCTGGTCGCGGTGACCAAGCGCGCGCTGCCGATGATGACGGCCGGAGGATCGATCCTGACGCTGACGTATTACGGCGCCGAAAAGGTCGTGCCGCACTACAACGTGATGGGCGTTGCCAAAGCCGCGCTGGAGGCCAGCGTGAAATACCTGGCCAACGACTGCGGCCCCTTGGGTATTCGCGTGAATGCGATTTCGGCCGGCCCGATCAAGACACTGGCCGCCAGCGGGATCGGCGATTTCCGCTATATCCTCAAATGGAACGAGCTGAACTCGCCGCTGCGCCGCAATGTCACGATCGAGGATGTCGGCGGAGCCGGGCTGTATTTCCTGTCGGACCTGGCATCGGGCGTCACCGGTGAAGTGCATCATGTCGACGGCGGCTATCACGTCGTCGGGATGAAGCAGGAAGATGCCCCGGACATCGCGCTCGGCTGAAATTGCGCCCGGGCGCCTTATTGGTGCCCGGGTTCCGCATCGGCCGGCGGAGTGGCAAGCCCCGTCCCGCGTGCGGGCGTCGCCGGAGGCGTGACGGGCTGAACGTCGTCTGCCGTGCGCTCTTTGGCGAGCTTCGCGTCGTATTGTTTTTCCAGCGCTTCGACGCGGACCTGTTCGGCGGCGGCATCGCTATCGACGCTGTCCAGACGTTTCGCACGCTCTGCCTCGATCAGCTTGCCAAAGCGCACGCTGCTCGATGACTTGCGTTCGGCATAGGCATTGTTGATCAGTTTGCCGAGGCAGCCGGTGTCGCCACCCAGGCCGACCGGCGAACACGAATTGGTCCCAAATGCGCCGACCGTTTCATAGGCCTTGACCCGCTCGGTCCACGCCTGGTTCGAAACCTGGTTGGGATTTTCGCGCAAATCTTCGGGAATGCGGTAGCGCTCGCCCTCATCCTTGCGCGCGCACACGGTGATTTCATTGCCGGTCGATGCCGGGCAGGGGTCTTTGCCATAGATGATCAACTGGTTGACCTTTTCATCACCCTGTTCTGCAGCCGCCGGCAATGGCAGGGCCAGCCCAAAGCCTGCAAAGGCACAAGCGAGCAAGGTGGGCACGATCAAGCGGTTCATCACGGCAAACTCCGAAGGCGGTTCAACCCCATATAGGGTGTTCCATGCGTGAACGGTAGGTGAAGTGAGATCCTTGGCGTTAAACCTGAAAATCAGGCTGATTACAGCCGGCTCGACAGCCGGATCGCGGCGCGACAGCCCAGGCGGATCGCGGAGAACATCAAAGGATAGGCCGGGGCGCGTTCAGCCCCGGCCTCAAGCGCGGCATCCAGATGTTCGCGTTCATCATCGCGAAATTCGCGGATCATGGCAGACAGTTCGGCGTCGCTGTCGCCCAATTCATCCAGTTGCTGCGTATAGTGGCGATCGATCTCGGTCTCGATCGCGGC
>Ga0116227_10008669_pt1 | contig 18987 bp, 16 predicted proteins | sample S1TSphgellanicum_FD_89693 | JGI IMG/M metagenome (GOLD analysis project Ga0116227, IMG submission 89693) | Host-associated microbial communities from peat moss isolated from Minnesota, USA - S1T2_Fb - Sphagnum magellanicum MG | ecosystem: Host-associated > Plants > Peat moss > Unclassified... | reverse complement strand
TTGGGGGGGGGGGGGGGGGGGAGGAAGGGGGGGGGGGGGGGGGGGGGGGGGGGGGGGGGGGGGGGGGGGGGGGGGGGGGGGGGGGGGGGGGGGGGGGGGCGGGGCCTGTGGGGGAAGCTGGTGCGTGTGAGAGAAGGAGTGTGCGGAGTGTTGCTCTTGCTGTTGTCGTTGTCGTGGTGGTGGTGGTGGTGGTGGAGGTGCTGCTCTGCTGCTGCTGCTGCTGATGGCTGCTGGCTGCTTTTAGGGCACAGCGGAGTTGGCGGGAGTTGGTCATGGGCAAGGAGGAGGAGGAGGAGGAGTGGGACGCGGACATGGAGGAGTGCAACAAGGACATCACCGGTACAGGTGTCATCAAGCAGGCAGTGACGAAGTGGTGAACGGAATGGGGGAAGCAAACGGGATTTGTGTGAAGAAGAAGAAGAAGAACTACAACAACAACAACAACTACTGTTGCTACTACTGTTGCTACTACTACTACTACACAAGAAGGTGCAGAGGAGAAGGACGAGGAAGAGAAGGAGGAGTGGGGTTTGAGAGAAGGGGAAGGATGACGACGAGGTTCTTAGACTTGGTATGTGAAGCTGCGGTGATGGGTGGTGGTGTTAGCTGTTGTTGTTTTGTTGTTTTGTTGAATTTTTGCTTGTTGGGTTTTGGGTAGATTGTGGGGAGATTGTGGATAGGTGAGGGAGGGGGGGAAGTAGGGGAGGGGAGAATGGGGTTTGTGGGGGATGCGAGGGTTTCTGACTTCGGTGGCATGGTGGACTCAGGTATCGGGTGGAGGAGGTGGATGATGATGAGGTGCTGATGATGGTGGTGTTTGTGATATGATCATTGTGTTTATGGAAGGAGGGAGGAGGTGGTAGTGGAGTGGGCATCGTCTTGGAGTGGTTTTGTACTGGATGGTGTTGAATTTTGGGTGCTGGAGCTCTAGTCCTATGAAGTTTTAGAAAGAAAAAAAAGGGATTCTGGATTGCTGCAGTGGCGTGGCGTGGCGGGGTGGTCTGGTTGTGTGTGTGTGTGGTGGGTTGGGGGTTTTCTTGGAGGCAGCGAGGAAGAAGATGGAGAGGAGGGGCAGGGATGGGGGTTTTGGGGGGATTGGTAAGCTTTGGACGTTCTGATGTGATTTAGGTCTGGATTATTGTGGTACTGGAAGGTTTCATTGTCAAGACTCTGAGGGAGGAGAGTGCAAATTGGAGGGCTGGGAAATTTTGCTGGTGTTTGCAATGGGGTCTAGGGAAGAGTACCATCATCATCATCAGCAGCAGCAGCAGCAACCTATCCGATCACCTTCAGATGATGGTGATTCTGGCAGTGAGGATGAAGAGACAACAACCTTGCATCGTAGAGCAATGTTTCCTGTCCCGCACTCCCATTGGTTTCCGCGCTCACTTTCGTTCAAGCCTTGGAATGGAGTTAAGACAGTGAGGCACCCAAGTGGAGGAGGAGGAGGGAGAGGTGGTGTAGGAGGAGTACCAAGAAGTCTCCGCATCCAAGTCTCACGGCCGGTACAACTCTTCACCTTCAATTGATACACACTTCTTCACACCATATCACAGAGTGATGCCTTTTGAGGGCATGGATTGCAATTCTGAGATATGGGTGCCTCTTTTCAAAGTGTGCTATCAGGGGTTGTAGCATTCTTGAAGCTTTTTACAGACTGCAGAACCTTTTTGCAGCCCATTCTTCTTTTCTTTCAGAGCTCTCTCTCTCTCTGCTTTTTGTTCATTTGATTTGAAAGTCCCTAGCATTCACCAAGTTTAGCTTTTTGGAATAGGAATTTGTCAGCATGCCAGGTAGCCTTGGAGTTTTTCTTCCCTTTCTGCATGCCTATGAGGCATGATCCATGAGGCACTTCTCTTTGACTTGCTGCAAGGTCTTTAAGTTGGCAGGATATCAGCCCTGAACAAATGCAGGTTCGTTCTCTGCATGTAGCTTTTCAGAGTGCATCCAGCTGTATGTTCATCTGCCTCATGCTGCTGCTGCAGCTTCTTGCTGCATTGTAGGCTCTGTTAGCAGAAGAAGGCGGAATGCTGGGGAGAAATCTCAGATTTTAAACCTCATTGTAGGCTTGTTGGTGCATGCTGGTTCTCTGCTTCTCCATTAATGCTTTCTCACCTTGTGAATTGGAGCTTTATGTGTCTAGGAGAGCCTTGCTGAAAGCTCAGCTGCATACCTTGTTGGCTTGTGTTATACATCTATTGTGTTGGTGGTGCACAGTTTTAGTAGCTTGTACAGTAGTGTTCAGCAAAGTGCACCTTGACATGGTTTGATTTCAACGATTGGAAGACCATGGTGGTCAAATTTTAAAGTTTGTTCAGTTCATTTCTAGCTCAGATTCTGGAAATCCTGGCAATCAAAACTCACTTTGCTCCATTTGCTCTCATATCTCTGGGGGGTTTGTTGTCATGGGTGCAGTTGCCAGTGAGAGTGACTAAGGACATTGTTGAGACCTACCAACTCTGCAACCCAAGCTTCCAACACTCTGAAAGCTTAAACCCTAAGCGCTACCTGACGAATCCATCAGTACCAGAGTTCAACAATGGCTGTGACAATGAGAACCATGATCTCATTCTCTACTATGGTTGTGTCCTGGTCAATGAGAACAGTACTCGAAGGTAGGCCCTGCTCTGGAGCCACAACAGGCAGAGCTATGTGAGAAGAGTTTGAGCTAGGAGTTCTCAAAGAATTGCAGTATGCATGTTTCTCTGATCAGAACTCCATTGACCATCTGCTGGGTTTGTTGAATGCATACTTTACCTAACTGGTTTTGTCTGTCAACAACACTCCAAGCAGTATTTTCTCACTCTTCAGGTGGATCTGAACTATCGATTATTGCTTTCTGAGCTGGCACATGGTGTGGCAAGAAGGGGCAATTGTATAGTGACAAAATTGATATGGTGATTTGGGTTTGCCATGCAGATATGTTGTGAAAGAGTTGGTTGGTCAAGGAACCTTTGGGCAAGTGGCGAGGTGCTATACAACTGAGACAAACATGAATGTAGCTGTCAAAATCATTAAGAATCAGCTTGCATATTACACACAGGCCAAAGTTGAGATTGGCATTCTTCATGTGGTATGATTTGCTCTCTCGTATGGATCCATCCTCTTTTCTCAGGATCCAAAGATTTGATCCTGGATCTTTGGATAATGGAATAGTGGAGGGGAGGGTACTTTGTGGTTCTTTGCAATAGAAGTTCTGTTCTACTGCCAAACACTCAAATTATTTCAGTGCAAGACCATACCCTGAAGCAACAGGCTCTATGCCCTTTAGTCCATTCCATGATTCTTGCACCGACTGTGGCTTCTGAGGGTACTCTCATGATCAAAATAGATCCCAAGTTCGGGTACCCACACTTACTATTACATATGGTATCAGGAGGTGGGACAAATAGCAGATGCAAGAAACTGCTTGCTGTCTGACTCTGTCTACTTGACTATTCCAGCTCAACACAAAGCATGATCCACGGGATGAGCATCATGTTGTTCGGAGCGTTGATCACTTCAACTTTCAAGGGCACCTCTGCATTGTCTTTGAGTTGTTGGGCAACAACTTGTGAGTTTTTTGTTCTTGTCTTTCCATGATTAATCTGATATTCAAACATGTGAATTCCTTGATAGTCTGTTGCATGGCCTTTGGGATTGCTGGATGTGAACTGATCTAGCTTTTGAAGGCCTGTCACCCATTTTGTGTTCAGGAGTTGAGTATGATCAGTTCAACTATACTTTTGTGGTGGCTTGTAATTTGTGTATGTATTTCCTTGTTTGATTTTAGGTTTGAGCTGCTGCAGAGGAATCAACTGAAGGGCATTTCCTTAAACTTGGTTCGGATCTTCTCAAAACAGGTGAGACCAAGTCCACTGGATTGTCGCAACAGAGGATAATGACTTTATCCCATCTGTGGAAATGTTTCCTGTTGTTTTTGAGTTTGATTCTTGCATGATTGTTGGTGTTCCAGTTGTTGAAGGCTCTCACACTTTTGCGAGATGCCAATGTGATACATTGTGACCTGAAGCCAGAAAACATACTGCTGACAAGGTATGAATTCAAGGGTGCAACCACCTTCTCTCTGACATTCAAGTCAGGCAGCATCTGTATCAGGTGCATAAAACAAATGGCATTTTTTGGCTTGAGTCTGACTAAATCAACCTGTACCTGAACTAACTTTACACTCATGTGTTCAGGACTTGGTAGGCTCATATAGCTGAATATGGTGGTTTTTTGTGCTTGTTTGTGCATGTGCTTCATTGGGTAATAAAGTAATCAGTCTGCAAATATAAAGCTGATTGACTTTGGATCGGCTTGCATGGAGCATAACACAGTCTACACATACATACAGGTTTCTCTCTCTTTTATGAAAACAAATTATTTTTCATTTGGCCAGTACTTTTTTTCTTTTTCTTTTTTTTGGGCACGTGGCATTTCCTTTTCCTAAAACCCCTCAATTTTTTTTGACAAAGACATTGTGATCCCCTCTCTTTCTTCTGTCTTGTTCTCTAACCTTGAGTTTTTTTTTGTGTGTGTTCTTACAGAGCCGTTTCTCTCGATCACCAGAAGTTCTACTCGGGCATACGTATCTTCAACCCAACATCTTGTAGGGACTTGCTTTTACAGCTGTGTTTCTTTTCTCCCTTGTGTCTTTTTCCTTGCACGTTGTCACTGGGGATAATATCCTACCATCAGTTTTATTATGACAGAAAACTGGCCTTAACTTGAAGTACAGATACACAACAGCCATCGATATGTGGTCACTGGGATGCGTGGCAGCAGAGCTTTTTCTCGGTTGGCCATTGTTCCCTGCCCAGTGTCCATATGACCTGCTTCTGTTCATCAAAGAAAAACTCCGGTTTGTTTCGGACCCATCTAAGTATCCTCTTCGGTTTTTTTTGGTCAAGGAATATCCTTTTAAAGGAGAGACTGTTTCTATTGTTTACACTTAGTCCATTGAGGTTTCCTCTTGTTGTGGACCAGATTAGGGCAATATCCTTATGTCCCCCTTCAGCATCATGTGCATGGCTATGTTTGTGGGCTATGGGTCAAAATTGTAAGAAACTGCATTCTTTCCCCCCTGTGGTATGTATTGAGAAGAGTTTCTCTTTGACTGTGCAGGAGTCAACCTCCTGACTACATACTAAAGAAGGCCAAGTACACAAACAAGTATTACAAATTGACAAGTGCGGCCCCACATCCTGGACAGAGCTGCTCAAATGGACAGCCATCAGCCTATGAACTTCTGACCCCTGAGGAAAATGAGGCTGTAAGCTCCTCAGATTATTTCCCTGAATCTCTTGTGATTTTTGTTTTCATTTCGTATAAGTCAACCAGGTCATGCTGTCATTAATAGAGCAAATTTCTCCTTTTGATTTGCAGAGAGAAGGAAAGAAGCCTGTCATAGGAAAGCGGTACTTTGCAGGGACACTTGAAGAGATGATCATGGACTACCATCTGAAGCAAATGTCTATAGCAGAAGAAAAGAAAGGTTTGGTCCCTTTTCCTTCTTTTGTTGTTCTTGGCCCACTCTTCAGTAACCCGACTACCTTACTTTGACCTCTCACTACAATAGGCTCTTAGCAAAGAAAAAAGAGGAATATACCCATTCTCTGACCTTGTGCAAGGTTGTATTTTTCCATGTGAAGTTGGGTTACTGTAATCAGTAACAGCAATGGGTTCAGTCCCCCTCAGTGAAAATCCAGTGTTACCATACCTTTTTACAAAAAGATGTTTTGTTGCATTTTATCAGTCAAAGTTCTTGCTATAAATGTTCCCCTTCTTGCTTCTCTGTGTTCTCTTTGTGCTTTCTTTCTTGGCTTTTTTCCATTTGTCTTTGCTTTTGTGTTGACACTTTGTTCTTGGTTTTTTGGTCTTCTTGTTATCTTTTATGTTTTGTTAAGCTATCCAGCATCATGGTGGAGTTTCCTGTTACTGTCAGTCATGTTACAGAAACTCTGTACTTTGGATTAATGTTTGGTGCATTATCCTCCACTGAACTAATGTTCTTTTGTGTGTTTTCCATTTCTCTTTTCTTTTGTGTTAACTCTGGGCAGTTGGATCAAAATGATGGCAGGATTTTGCTTGTCCTGCCTTCCACTATCAGAACTGAAAGTTTTGACAATGGTTACTTTTGTTTTATTTTCCAGAATTGGAGGCTCGGACGATCTTTGCAGATTTCCTTAGAGGTCTTGTGGAATGTGATCCAAACAAGCGATGGACACCATCCCAGGTCAGAATTGTTGTATAACAGATTTTCACCTTAATATCTGGCATTTCGTGGTCTCATATTATTGGCATTTCAGATGTCATTTCTCTCTTGGGATTGATCAGAATTTGAATGGTGGGTTGGTTCTATTGCTCAGTTTTCTGAATGTTTTATTGTCCTTTCAAGGCTATTGTTTGTATTATACCTCATGTACTATAAGGTCTCAAGGAAGCTCATATGCAAGCTCGGCGAAGAATGACATACTTTGATGGGGTAAGACATGATTGTTGTTCACGAGACTACAATATTGACCTGCCAATTTGCTATCAACAGGCTGCACAACATCCTTTCTTGACAGGGGAGCCCTTTGATGGCCCTTTCAAACCTCAGCCTGAAATACCTCGCACTGTGAGTGCCTACAATTTAGTTTATTTTGGTTGTGCATCTTACTCACATTTTGTTACATTAGTTGTTAGGACTACAAGGATAAGGTAAATGCTGCTGGAAAATTACTGTTTGGCTAGTCAGTACAGTAATGAGTGGGTTGATATGAGCTGTGTTTAGACATGCTGATTCATGCTAAACCCTAAACTCTATTACCTTATATGTTGGATAATAAAGAGGTGGATGTGAATTCAGGCTCTCTTTTTTGACTGTCATTTCTTTGATGTCATTATGAAACTAGTTCATTCTGTTTTGGCAGCCTGTCAGTGAGGGATTGGCTATGGAACACAGGGTTGGTTCAGGCCACTGGTTTGGTGCAGGCCTTTCACCACAAGTAAGCATGTTTAAAATCTGACTGTGTTCTGCTGTGCCTGTGTTAAAGTCCTGTAGATACATAGTTAGAACTCAGAATGCCTGAAGACCCCCTTGAGTCTCCTGATCTTGTGGGATGAAATGGTGACAGTTATTAACTGAGTTCATTGACCATGTAGGTTGGAAACTTGAGCTTATATGGACCATTCAATGGTAGCCCACAACTTCAGGCAACACCTTACTCATTAGCAAGCAGCCATGGCAGTAGCTTTGACAGCTACGGGGAAAATGGTGCCCTTGGCAGCAGCTTTGGCAGCTATGGTGATGGCACAGGGATGTCAGTGAGTTACCCAGCAGCATTGAATGGACAAATGTCTTTGCTTGGTGGATCCCCAGATACCAATTGGCGGCGGCTATCAGGTCCACATATGCAGGGAGGACTGGGGCAAGCTCCTGGACAGACTCAGCTTGGCATGAGTCCATCAGGAGGAGGCTGCCGGTCCTTATCTTTAGGTGGTAGCCCCTCTCATCAGTTCCCAGCACAAGGTCCTCACTTTCCAGTATCTCCAGGTTCCCAGTACACTGTGTCTCCAGGTTCACAGTACCAAACTTCAGGTATGTTTTGTACTTGTTTTTCTCCCCTGATAATTAGGAAACAATTCTTCAAACGAGGGGTCATTGTTGGTCACCTGTTGTCTTGTTTCTGTATATGTCAAAGAGCTGTCTAGGCTACACTCCTGGTCGCATTCGGATGTTGTGACTAGTGATATATCGAGGTCTTCATCAATGCTTGGGTTTCTGTATAGCAACAACTAGATTGGTGGCTTTTCTTTGGTAATGTTTTTTGTGTACAAACAGTTGATCAGTTTGTGATTCTGAAAATTCTTCCCATTCTCCTCAGGTAACTTATACCAAACATCGCCAGGGTCAGCATTCCAGTCATCAGCAGGATCAAGTTTCCGGTCCCCTAGTTCCCCATCACAGGGGTCACCTAATCGGCATGGGCCCACTTCCCCTGCCCATGCTGTTAGGGAGGCTGCAGTTGGAAGGTATAAGCGGCGTGGGCCTTTCCCAATTCCTGCACCTTTAGGTGGGGCTAGTTTGTCACCTCATGAGAGTGCTCACTCCACAAGGCTCCAACAAAGTAATGCTGCTGGTGGGATCATGGAGCTCGGAAGTGGCAATAATTTCTTGCATGCTCAAGGTGGGGTTCGAATGATTCCTCCATGGCAGCCAACCAGAAACAGTGGCAATGCAGTGGCAATACATCATCGAGCATTGGGCTCGGTTTTGGCTTCCTCGGATAGCTCTGTGGATGGTGGGGATTCAGAAATTCTTGCTGCTGGGCCTGGTGATTGGGATGCAGATTTCAGGTAAGAGAAATTTTAGCATTTTTGTCTGTAGCTTGGTTTTAGCATTACATGGCATCTTGGGTGTGCTGAGAATCCTCCAGTCCTGGCATGATGTGTCTTATGTGTTTAGAACTGACAGCCAGCTGAAGTGAACTCTTGCAAAATGGGCTCAAAGATAGGAAAGAACTGTAAGCTGTTCTTTCCAATTGTGTTCCTGCTGGTACAACCAGTTGGTACTTGTTTGATATCTGGAAGAAATTATCTGCAAGGGAAGTGTTGTCTGCTGTAGAAGAGATGAAATCAATGTGATGGTCTTAAATAGGTGTCTAAATTACAAGAAGATTTTCAGCAAGAACAAATTCATGAAATGAGTAATTGATGTCCTACTATGGTTGTGGTTGGTTGGATGCCAGAGATGAGCATCTTCTGGAGGATGATTCATCAATAGATTCTGGGTTTGGAAGCTCTGTTTCTGGGATGGGGCCACCAGATGGAGTGATGGGAAGTGGGGGTGCACGGTTAGGGCCTGGCCCTGGATCCAGAGCATTCTCTGGTCCAGGCAATGGCCTTGGTCCTGGTTCATTCATGGGGCACCCACACCCCCTTTTACAAAGTGGAGTAACCAGCAGCCACACTGTTTCAAGGTAATTCTATCTGCAGGCATTCTTACTGTTTTCACTTTTCTTATATCAAACTACAGTTGTACCTGAATAGAAAAATCTGTTGGTGGTGGCTGGGCCTATTTTACTGAAATGTATTTGCAGGAGATTTGTGTTCAAGCTTTTGTGTCTATTCTTGACTGTTGTGCACTCACATGTCCAAAACTGCATTTTTTTCTGTTGTGTTCTTATCTCAGGACAGTACAGTGCCAAAATGGTGATGGCAGTCAAGTGCTGCTCCAGAACTCCTCTCAAGGTTTCAAATCAGGCTATGGGCGCACCAATGTGGCAGCCAACAAGCTTGGTCCCTTTTCTCCAAATCAAACCTCTCCCAGCCGATTAGGCCAGCAGCAGCAACAACAACAAGTAACACAAGCTGCACATCTTCAATACTGGCATCAGCAGCAACATGCTCACTTGTATCCAGCTAACCACCCTCAAACTCATCTTCACAATGCTCAACGTGCCAACACCTTTCAGTCAACAACAAACTTCAAGGCATTGTCTTCTGGACCTGTGGGCCAGAGGTATGCAGCTGGGGAGGTTGTTAGTAGTAACTCCTTAGTACACCCGAATCTTCAATTTCACCAACAGCAGCAGTTCCTTTCTTCCCAGCAGCAATCTGCAGACCATCAACCTTTACCCAACTCACCCAGTTCACTCTCCCAAAGGTCCCACATACCTGTTGAGGTGGACAGTATGTGTAACTCTCCTGGTGGGCTCTTACCATCCCCGCAAATTGAGTCTCGTTGGGGGTATGAAAGTAGTTCTTCTACTGGAGCAGGATCATCATCAAATAGTGGTGGTTATGGAGGAGATGGGAGTCCTGGCTTTGCTCACCAGGCAATCTTCCTTCCCCAACACCATTTTTACTCGAACAACCTCTTCAATGGTGAGTACCCTATTTGACTTTTTCTCATCTTCTGTGAACAGAAAAAGAGCATACTGTATGTAACTGCTGCTCTTTCATTCTGTTTGAGCTGCCAACTGCCAGAGAACTTGGGATATCTTAAGGTTTCCATTTCTTGTGATGGTTCAGGCTGGTCCAATCCTACTCATAGCTTATGTGTGTGTGTGTGTTTTTGGGGTGTGGTAGGGCGAAAACCAGGCCTGCCTCTGGTTGGAGTTGTGCGTCCACCAGTTGCACCAGTTCAAAGAGATTATCGGTTTGCAAAGTAGGCTTTCACTGAACCACCAAAGGGTCTACTTTTTGTTGCATTAGGCCAAAATGAGTTTGCTGTCAACTTTTCTTGGGGTTTTCTCACTGGGAGGAACAATTATTTACCTTCCCTGGCAACTCACATAGTTGAATTAGGGAAAGGCGCATCCATTATTTGGATATCTATTTGAGGGCCATTCTACAAGGGAAAAAAAAAAGCTTCAGAAGTGGGTTTTTATGAGCAACAAGTGGTACTTTTCAACTCTGGTTTTTGAATTTGTTGAAAACCCAGTTGTGCTTACAAAATGTGGATTTGCGAACTACTGAAAATGGTGTATTTTCAAGGAGTGGTCTTTCCATAAGACAGGTGCTGGCAGCAACAGAATCTTAGCTGACAAATGTTCACCTATTACTTCTGGATTGAAGAAGGTGTCTCTCCTTTTGACTAATGTCCAAACAACTTAGGAGTTTCAAAGGGGGATGAATCCACATGGTCTCAGTCTCATGCAGTCTCATTATGGTATAAGTATTTGCTCAGGTCTTAGGATGCACCATTTAACCAGCCTGCTCATGCAAATGAATGTGGGGCTGTTAAGAGTTTGGAGACTACATTTGGAAGACTTACATTCTAAAATAGTTAGCTGAAGCAGCTGGGTGAAACAAAAAAATTATTTTCTTTAGGTATGACAGCTATTGATCTGAATGGCATGGTGCTCATTTCCACATGTCAGTAGTAGTGTAAGCTTGGCAAAGTTTTGAATCCTGATGCGAAGCTAAGGATGAACTTTTGATGGCCCTCCAACTTATGGATTTGGAATGCAACTCAAGATTTCTAGGCTTTTTATAGCCCCCGACATGAAGATCACCTTATTCTTTGAAATGGTTTTTTCAGTCTCTTATGCTAGGGGTAGCATCTGATGCAGTGCTAGGCAGCACTCTCATATTTTGATTCATTTGTTGTGTATTCCATTGGGAAGTCTCGTTGAATGGGTGGTTGATTGGTGTGGTTAATTTGTCTCTAATCTAACTTAGGGGCTGGCTTCCCAAGTCCTTGGTTTGGTGATCATGTTTTATGTTAGGTCCTTTTGGAGCAGATTGTCTCACTGCTGTCGTTGTCTTAAATGTCCCATGTATCACAAGGAGAATGTAACATATTGGTGGATGGAATTCGGTCATCATCTGCGGACACAACAACTATGTTGATCTCCTTTTGCTTCAATTTCTTACTTAGATCAGATCACCTTCAGATTGATAGATCTTTAAGTAATTGGAAAGATCTCAATGAGAGTTATAAGAATGTAAGAATTGGCTCTTTGCTATATCAATTACATTTACGTTTTTTGTATGTATGTATGGGGATTTCCTAGTTTGTGGGTTGTAAGTTTTTCATGAGTAATCACTAGATTTGATGATTTGATTCCATTATTATTTGAAATCTGAAAAGCATGTGTTTTTGTCTGGTATTTTGCATGACTCTTGCATTGATTTCATTTTGGGTGTTGTGTGAATCCAAAGACACTCGGGTTTATTTGCGAGTGTCTTTGGATTCTCATGAAACCCAAAATGAAACAGGAAGGGTGGTGGTAATATTGTGGTGATTGTTTTTTGGGTCTGGAAATAATTCAAATCCTTTCCAAATGTGGGGCCAAATTAAAGCTGCATCACTCTGCACTTGGCAAGAAGTGAAAGAGAGGATATTTGCCCCTTATTAGGGGAATGCCCCCACCTGTGGTACACTTGTGGGCTTTACCCTACAAAAACATACCTTTTGAATCAGGCAACACTTATGAAACTCTGAAATGTTTGTTTTGTATACCAACTCTAAACAGTGTCAAAGTTCTAATATTGTTAAGCACTTGAAGGTTCCAAGCCAAAATTTAGATACAAAACCAAATCACAACCAATTTTTGATGCAACCTTGCAAAACTTTATTTATAAACAAATTGTAGATTTGGAAAATGTACAAAGGAATAAGAAAAAAGAAAAGGGAGAATTTATAGGATGTTAAGTTAATTAAATGTCAAAATCTCTCCATGTCAAAAATTGACTACTTTTAGCAGGTCGGTCATATTTCTCCATGTCAAAAATTGATCACCTGCAATAGGTCAACCGTGGTGATGGATGTGTGTTTTGAAGAGGTGGAAGTTGGGAAGTAATTAGGCTAATGGCAACCGCTCAACTTTAAATGGAAGATGCTTACATCTTTGCAATATGATTGAAATTTTTTGATGAAAAAAGTAGCCAATACAAAAAGATGAAGGCCTTTTCAAGCTCCAAATGGCATTGGCATAATTGTGTAAAAACACAGTGTAGACATCCAAATACTTCAATTGCTAAAGGGAGGAATTGATCAATGGGGTGTCAATCGCAATAATTCTTTTCTTTGGCTTGAGTTGCATTGGATGCAACAAATCTTGGAATTGCATAAGATTGGGGAAATAAATTCATTCATGTTAGGTCAACAATGACAACATTGACTAGGTTGCAAATGTCATCTTTGATTAGTACAATATCAATTCATCAAGGGGAGATGTTAAACATGGTTGAAGGAAACACATGCAGTTGTTCTCATCCCACGCAAAAGTCAATATCTTGCACAATAACAACAAAAGTGTTGTGAATTGCATCATGGGTTCATGTGTATATAGTATAAGGCAAATGTAATCATTTTTTTTTTAAGTGATGGCTTAAATTCATAAGAAATGGACTAATTCATAAATGTTCTCACTAGTCACAAGTGGTATTCATGTTTCTTTGATTTTTTATGTTTTAATTTTGCTACAAGAATGTGAATATTTAGTGTGGTGTGTGTGATCACAAATATTTGACAATCTAGGTTGTGGGGATTGAAAAATTGAATCACCTTATTTTCGTTATCAAGAACTAGCCTAATGACATTAGTGTTGGGTGTGATGGAGTCATGAAACCTAAAAACATGTCAAATTACATGACATGTGAGGCAATTATGATTAAGGAGCCCTAGAAGGTCATTGAGGAAAAAGGTTTATTTAAAGAAAATAACTTTGATTTTGACTAATTTTGGCTAGGTTGTTTTTCCATTCAAATTGCATGCTACATTTTATTTTGAGTTTAATACATATATGGTAGACATTTGCAGCTTTCTTATTATTTTTCTTTGACTTTGTTGTGTGTTGATTTGTTCTTGGTGGGTTTACAATTAGGGCTAAAACTATAGTTTGGTGGTTGAAAGGGATTTCCTACTATGTTGTGAATTGAGAAAGAAATTTGAAGAGGGGGTGTTAGTGGTAGACTAGAAGTTGAAGACTTGTCATTATTTCCTTGAAACCCCAAACCTTTCATTCATCTCTATTACTTTTTCTTGTGATGAAATGGGCATTAAAATGAGGAATTGTGATGAGCTTTAAGTTTTTAATGAGGGTTACGAAGCTAGTGTGTTGTGAATTCTCGCATGTTTCTTTACATGTCATTTATGTATTGTTGTGCTTTTGTCATGCACATTGGGATTGAATACAAATACGATGTTGTTTATTGCTTGTGGTTATGTAATATATAGTTTTTGATGTGAATTTGAATTTTGTCAATTATGGATTTTTCATATTTTGTAGTCAAGGTTTGATGTGTGTGTTGGGGCACATGTCATGTGTGCCCTTTGCACTTTGAGATGCCAATGCTTGGATCTTATCAACTACAAAAAATTTAGGTCCCATTTGTCAATTATGCATTCGTTTCATGTTGTGAATTTCTCATGTGTTTCCTTGTTTAAATTTTAAGTTTATCGATTTGTTGCATATGAATATATAAGATGGATTTTTTTGTGTTGTGAATTTTTCAAATGTTTTTTTGTTGGTCAATTAAGGTCAAGTGTCATGTTTGTTAGTTTGTTGCATATAAGATCAATTGCATATTTAAGGTGCATTGTCTCATGTTGTGAGTTTAATGTCACATGTTTCCTTGTTGGTCAATTAAAATCAATTGTAAGGTCTATCGGTTTGTTGCATATAAGATGAGTTTTATATAAGGTGCATTATCTCATGTTGTGAGTTTTTTACATGTTTCCTTATTGGTGAATTTAAGTCAAGTGTCAAGTTTGTTAGTTTGTTGCATATAAAAGTAGTTGTATACAAGGTGTGTTCTTTTGTGTTGTGAATTTTTCATGTGTTTCCTTGTTGGTCATTTGAAATCAAGTGCTAGTTTTATCAATTTGTTGCATATAGGTTCAACTTTATGTGTTTTGCCATAAAGTTAGTTTGTTGTGGTATCAGTTATTTGTGTTATGAATTTATGGTGTCTCATACCTTCTATGGTATGGTTTTATTCCCAAGCATAAAATGATTAGTGGGTTTGATGGGAAATGTTTACAACAAAGATTTGTCTTATTAAAAAATCTCAAAACAAGTGAAAATGGATGGAGAAAGGTGAAAAATAGTTTCCATGTTAAGGAAATCCATAGGGTAACATTGCATCTTGCTAGTAGTGCATTAAAAATTTGTGTATCATTACATAATTCCATAGTCAATTTAATTTTAATTTAAGTAGCTATGGTGAAATCATGAGCATAAGTGGCCCATGTCATGTCCATGATGCATTTCTTAAGGTTTAAAGGTGGCTATGGTTTGCACTTCTTGGATTTATTTTCTTTTTCACTTTATTTGTAAACTAATTATGTTGTTGCAATTTTTTTAATCTTTAAGATTTGGGTGATGGATTTTGTTTGTAAACTAAATGTTTTATTGTGATGTCTATTGCATTCTTTTTGGTGGGTGTTTATGTAGTTTCTTATGTGTTGGAAAGTTAAGGAATGAGGAAAAAAATTTGGTGTTTTGTAAAGAGGAGGATAAAAAAAACAAATATTAGGCACCCCTTCTCTTTCCCTCTCCCTCCTTTTCTTCCTAGATGCCTTTTTTTTTTCCTTCAATAGTAATTTCAAACATAAACAACTCCAACATTCAAGTTACTTTTGAAAGTCAAGTAATGATAAACATGTGAAGGCGAGTGATGTTGTTAATAGGATATTATCATATTCATTGCTGATTTTCTTAAAGCAATTTCATTGTTGAATATGTAAAATCATCCATCATTTCAAAGGTATTAACCAAATAGGTAATTGGACTTTATGCAATTTGAGTGTAAGATATTGCATTTCTTCCTTCGGAAATCAATGAATTGAACAACAAATTTAAAAACATTTGTTTGTCATTTTGAAATTTGTATGAACTTCAAATAAACATTTGGGTAACCAATGTTTTGTGCATATTGCAACTGACCTAAGTTCAAATTCACATTGTGCAAATGGCAAGCAACCTGAATTCAAATTCATATTGTGCACATCGCAACCAACGTGAGTTCATGTTTACACCCATGATGAGAAAGATAAATAAAAGGCTATCATGCAATGTATCACAAGTAAAATTCAAATTTTTTATGTTTGTTTCAAGTTCATTTGCACATGTATTGAAAGGAAATCTAAACATTTAATCAATTTTTCATTTCTCACAACTTGGGTCAATTCATGTTATTGGAACTAATAATCAAGTAAAAGGTAACAAGTTGTGTGATTTCTTACAACAATCAAATCAAAAAAAATTGTGATAACAAAATTTATTATAAGATTTCCTTTGTTCCCCACCTACATATTGTCTATAATTTGTGAACTTGGTTATTTGTTACATGTTCACAAATGTATTGACAATTTTGAGAATTTGTTATTTCCTTATATTGGTGATTTTTTTGTTTCAAGCTTTTATTGTGTCAATGTGATTAGGTCTATGTATTAGAAAACTGATACATTGTAATCCATTGTATTGATGTGGAAAAGCTTCTTATGTTCAATTGTGTGGCATATATTTTGATTATTTCCATTGTGTGAATTTATTTTGAATCTCTTCCATTTTACAACCTTGCGGTACACTTGCAAAACTTATAAAATGTGTTTTTTAGTACTTCATTATATTAAATCCAATGTGCAATTGCTTGTACATATTTTCTCTAGGTTCTTAGCCTTTTTATTCAATTTCAAAATTCAAAAAATGATCCCTAGGAATGGAGGAATGGTGGTTAATAATGTTATAACTATAGTGTAAAATTGTAATGAAATAAAGTGAAACAAAACAATTCAAGAAAAGAAGAAAATGAAGATGATTTTGACACATGAGCAGACATTCATGCACCCCATTGTGCTTTCATAAAATTGTGTGAATTTGGATCAAATGAGAACGTGGAAATATCATACAAAACTTATAGTTGTGGGACATCCAAAAGACAGTTGTTCATTTAAAACCAACTCCTACATCAACCATTCATGCAACATTTGATCATTTAATACCGAATCCCAAATCAACCATTCATTATCCACAACATTTGATCATTTAATACCAACTCCTAAATCATCCATTCATTATATGCAACATTTAATATTAAGTCTATGAACCATTTTCCCCTTCAAATTATGTAGTTTGTGAAATTTTTATCAAATTTTCTAAGGTTTCCATGTAGGTTGAAAAGTTCAATGTTGGTCATCAATATTAAAATGTCAATGTATCAATGTTATAGTGTATTAATGTTTAAACAATATAACATATGAACAATACATTATGTAATACACTTGATGAATTAAAAATGTGACGTTCAATTCTATTTTTCATTGGTTTTTTATTGTATCAAGTTGCATTGTATCAATATATCAATTTAAATAATGTAGCATGCTGCACACCAAATTAGAGTGTATAATCACAAGTGCAACATTTTGACTTTAGTAACTTACTTGTTTTGTGTTGAATTTGTTAGTGTAGATCTTCAGTGAATATTGGAGTGCCACATTTGACCTTTAAAATTGTCAAAAAATAAATTCAAAAATTCATCGAGGAACATGAAATGAAGGATAAAAGAAGTTGAAGCTATTTGATTAGGGCAATTTAGTGGCAAATGTGCCCAATTTAGAATGGATATAACTATCCCTCCTAATACACTTGAGTTGTTTGAAAATCAAACTTCAATTTGAGTGAACTTGGATATTGTTGATTGAATTTAGCAATGCATTGCTCAATGTAACTCACCCTTCCTATCCAATAGTCACATGTATTGTGTAGTGTGGGATTCTATTTTCCATACATTAAAATATTGAAATTGTTGTCATGGTATAGTTTATTGAAATTTTAATGGTCAAAACATTGAGGTGCAACTCTCATAGCTAACTAATTCCATATTACAATGTATAATGACATGCTCTATTGTATAATATATTCTTCAAATTGACAAAGCTTTCAAGTTGATTTTGTGGATCATGGACTTGTGATACTTTCATATGCAATTCTTTACATGATACATTTCAAAGTGTCGTGTATTAAAAGTATCAAAATAAAGTATCTATGTCTTGGACATAATACATCAAAATATCAGTTTGTTAGTGCATTAATATATCAATGTATTGATTGTCATTGTATTAATCTATTAATGCATCAACGTGTCAATGTATCAAGGGATTTTTGGGTGATATTGATTGTTTAATTAATGGTTCACATGTTTAATTATAAGAAATTGAAATGATCATGCATGACAGATTTTGGAATATTTGCTCAAGAGGAGATTAAATTTTTTAAATGGTAATTATGATTGATTTTTGAAACAAGATTCCATTATGATGAATTTTTTTGGGAGATATGGTGATTACATATGAATTTGATGTTTTGCTATACAATTTCAAATTTTAGAAAATGCAAGTGGTAAATAACAATTGGTTACAATAAAAAAAAATGGTGGGAAACATAAATTAAATGTCAAGTTTTCATATGTAATCACTATTTATCAAATGTGGAATAACGGTAATACATTGAATGCATTGTTCACATCATGCGCCATTAACATTTTTTTATTAAATAATATATTATTTTACCCTACCCATAAACTTGGAAACATGACAACTTCTTGTCCATGTATTTTGAAAAAAAAATTGCCTTGTTATGTTTAGACACACATGCATGTCAACTTTCAACTAATTGTTTTTAGTGTGTTAAGAAAATTTAGTGTATCAACAAACTTTTAGTGTATTAAAAAAAAACATAGTAAACAATAATTGGTTATAATTGAAGTGGTGGGAAATGTAGATTAGGTGTCAATTTTTGATATGTAGTCATATATTTGTCATGTGTGGAAAAGTGATAATACATAAATAATATTTGTTCACATAAGGTGAATATTTTATTGGTATTTTTTTATACATTAATGATTACTTTATAATAACCATAGACTTGGAAACATAATGACCTCTAATCCACGTATTTTGAAAAAACCATTGCCACCCTTGCTATGTTTAGGAATGCACAACTATTAATTGAAAAAAAATTCAATGTGTAAAATAAATCCATAGTGTGTGAAAAAAATTTCAATGTATTAGTTTTTTTTTTACAAATAAAAAATATTGGTTATGGTTGAAAAAAGGTGGGAAATGTAAACCATATGTCAATTTTTGATATTTAGCCATCTATTTGTCATGTGTGGAAAACAAGTGGTGATATATGGAGTGTATTGTTCACAAATGTGTGAGTAGTGTATGGTTATTTTTTGATACATTAATAGTTATCTTACAATAACCGTAGACATCAAAATGTGGCAGCCTTTTGTTTTTGTATTTTGAAACAAATTCCCAACATGTATGACAACTTTCAATTGAACATATCTTAATGTATCAACAAATCCTTAACATATCCAAAAAACTCATGGCAAATAATAATTGGTTATAATTCAAACATGATAAGAAATGTAAACTAACACTACTAGAAATTTTGTCTTTTGCAACTTGTCTTATGCAACTAAAAAATCTCACATGCAACTATTTTGGAGTTGCATGCGACATTTTTTAGTTGCATAAAACAAGTTGCAAAAGACAAAATT
>Ga0116227_10008668_pt1 | contig 18987 bp, 14 predicted proteins | sample S1TSphgellanicum_FD_89693 | JGI IMG/M metagenome (GOLD analysis project Ga0116227, IMG submission 89693) | Host-associated microbial communities from peat moss isolated from Minnesota, USA - S1T2_Fb - Sphagnum magellanicum MG | ecosystem: Host-associated > Plants > Peat moss > Unclassified... | reverse complement strand
TTATTTTCTTAACATGGCATGGCTTGACATTAAAAGCATTGTCAAGCTTATCAAGTTCTCCTTCCATGTGGCTCTCCAAGTTCTTTTATTTTTTCTTTGGCCCCCTTTCCACCTGCAAATGGCATGGGCTTGGATTTTAGTGTTAGATCCTTTGATCGCCTTCCATTTGAGCCTTCTTTGGCCGAGTTTATATTCGTGTGTCCCTTTCATTTTTTGGCAAGAGGTGCAACTTACGTTTTGCCTTCCTCTTGATCACCTAACATGTGATCTGTTAATTGATGTGGCAACTTACCACTTATTTTTATTATTCCTTCAATGTTGTCTTTCTTCTCCCCCTTGTGGGGATATAACTAGACATAAAGATATTAAAGTGTGCCTTTGACAATTCCTCTTTAATGATTAGGAGAAGCTACAAGCGGAATATCTTTTCGTTAGCATAAGCATAGGCAATAACCTTGTCTTTAATTATGGGCACATTTTTAGCTTTGCCCAATTTTGATTTTACTGCTTTAGCACCCCCTCGTGTTGATTAGGACAAAATTTAACCTCGAAGTACACTAAGGAATTTACACATGCTGCTAAAGCTCTTGCCCCTCTTGCCCTAGCTTTTGCATCTTTAGAGGTAGTTAGCATGTTGCTAACTTTGCACCCATTGGACATAGACTCCCCCTATTCAAATTCCTTGTTGGACTTTTAACTTGATTCAAACCTTGAGCTTTTCATGGACTCTTTTAGGTCAACTTTTTTGTGCATGTCTCACTTGTCGGCCGATGGTCCTTCTAGCATGGTCTTCAAGCATCTTCAAGATTCTTTTAACTTTGAAGATTCAACGAATGGTTTCATTCAACTCCACCAATTATGTTCCCATGTGGCCATCGATCACATCCTTGGGTCTATGGTTCAAATTCTTGGGGTTAGTAAGCTTTTGGCTTTGGCTAAGTCTTTTGGTGGCATCCGTCTTATTGTAATGGGAAAAGTTTCTACTAGCTACTGAGTAGGGCTTTATGCTTATAATTTCGTGATGCATTTGTTTTTCATTTGTCACCATATTAGTTTGCGATTGTGGTTAAAAAAGGTTGTGAGGTTGTGGTCCATGGTACTTGGGCCATTTTGGATGCCCATCCCGATTGGGTGGTGCTCCAAGTAGACATTGCGAATGTTTTCAACACCATTTCACATAAGACCATCTTCTAGGAGCTTCAGGTAGTGAGGGGTTGGTTGTAACAACTTTTTCCTTTTGATGGTTTTTTTTATGACCTTTAGGTTCCTTTGTATTTCAATCATCAATAATCTTCAAAGGCTTTTTCTATCATTATTTTTTCTATGGGCATTCGTTAAGGCGACCTACTTATAGGGCCTTTTTTTACCTTGGTTCATTTTTGCATTTTGTGTTGTTTTCCAAGGGTTTTTCCTTCTTGTCTCTTCCCTTTCTTAACCAATGAGACCCATATCCTCGACCCTGCCCATGTTGTCTCCCTCGCCTTTGATCATTTTGCTTCCCAATTGGCTTCTATGGGGTTGTTAATTCAACCCCACAAATGTTTAGCTTAAGTTCCATCTAGCTTGCCTCTTGGGTTTATCCCCCTTACAAAGTTCTGTTGCCCCCATGGTGACATCAAGATCCTTGGGGTCCCCTAAGGTTTTGCCTCCTTCATTTCATATTTTTTGCAAGAGGTTTTAATTGAAGATGTTTGACATGTAGATGTGATCACGAAGTTAGGGGATGTTCAAGTGGCTTTTGGTATCCTCTCTTAACGTTTCACCCAAAAGCCTTCCTTTTTATTTCATTGTTTCCCCCCTTTCCAAGTTTTTGAAGTTAGTTCGTTGTTTTTTATTCCACCTTTATGGGAGTTTTTGAAAGACTTTTGGATTTGGGCTCATTGGAGTGCCTTGAAGCCTTTTTAGTTCATCAATAGGTGGTTTTCCCCATTTCTAATGGAGGTGTAACATTGATTTCCTCGAAGGTCATTGCTCCAACTGCCTATTTAAAAAGTTGGACCTTAGTAGCCCCTATCATAGCTTCCAGGTTTTTGTTGGATTTTTGCCCATTTTTGTTAAAAGCGATTAGTGCAAGCAGTTTTAAGCCACTCCCTTTCCAAGCGCATTTGAGATCAAAGCAAAAGCTTCTCCGCCCAAGGGCTATAACATGTGTCCCTCCTTTTGAGTAATTGGCTGAGAGAGGTGCAAATCGTTTTCAAGATAATATTGTAGAAAGATTGCACGACCATTCTTTTATTAACATCCTTTTTAATTTACCATCTCATTTGCATTGAACACACTTGAGGTCGTGTGTAAGGGGGTGGTTGGATATTATAATGCACCATTATGGAAATCATAATGACAATTTTTCTTGGATTTGATAAATGTTCTTGCATATAATTTTTAACTTTTATTAAATATAACAAAAAGGGACTCACTTATGTGAAGCTAACACATAAAGTTTATAAACATTAAAAAAAACACATCAAAATCATGAATGTTCAATTAGTAATGGACTTTACAACCTTGGTGAAGTAGAGTGTCACGAACTATAAAACCTTGGATATGGACTTTTATTTCACAATGTGTTTATGTAATGTATGTGAAACTTTGGGATATAAAATATTTGAAGTTTAGGGCATTAAAGGTCCATTTAGTGAATGAAACATTTTTTTAATTTTATGTTCCATAACATTAAATATGCAACCCTTGAAATATTTCGCAAAGTCCATAAAGGCATAAAAAATGTTGATTTTCCTGATTTTATTTTAAGGAATACCTTTTAAATGGTTTTTAACATGGTGGCCCCAAAAACAATTTGGAAAAAATTGAATGTTTGGAATGAAAATTACATGGTCAATTTTAAGCTAATTTCAAATACACTAAAAATGGACTTTCGAAAGGGACTTTGATTTGCCGGTTTTGGTCCACTTTAATATGCTTTCACCTAAGGTTGGGTGCTAGTGCTTGGTTGTTAACTCACCTAGTCGTTCCTTTCTTCCACTTGCTTTCAACTATTTTCTCCATCGCATTACACACTAAGTTGGGTCTTTCCCATCCTTTAGTCCTTGGGGAGTAACGTTACATTTGTAATCAAGCTTTGGATCCTATGGGGATCCACCTTTTTCATTGTGTGCATGGTGGGGAAAAGATGGCTTCACATGATGTTGTGTGAATTCTTTTTGTTACCATTATAAGAAATGTGGGATTTCATGTTTCACGAAAGCAAACCCATGTCCTCCCCCCCCCCCTTATAGTCTTCACATTGACAAATTGACATTGTGTTGATAGTTGATGGTGTTTGCACATTGGCAGACGTTGTCATTGCCAACCCCACTTGAATTGATTTGGTGTCATGGACTGTTCTTTCTGGTGGGGTTGCAACAATAATCATGATTCATGCGAAAGATTTTTCTTTATCGTGATCGATTTTGGGCAAACATGTTTTTGGATGTCTACACCAGCAAGCGGACGAGTTTTTTCATTGATGTGTCAACATGGTGTGGGGAGTGAAAGGCACCGAATGCCTTCTTCTTTCAATTTTACACGCATTTTATAGGCATAGGGTGTCAATGGCATTACAACGTGCCCATGTGGTCTCTATTTGAGATGTGTTGTTACAATAAGTGAGGGTTCTTCTAGGCTAAATGTCCTTTTAGGGGATCCTCCCCTTTCATTATTTGATATGCTTTTCACGATTGGATGGGTTCAGGAACTTGATGTTACATAGTGGTTTGCCCTCTTTGGGTGGTTCTTTTGTTTTCTTGGACATGGGTTCTTCCTTTTTTGTTCCTTGTATTTCCCCCCTTTTTGGGTGCTTTGATTTATTTATGTTTAGCAAGATTTCATCACTAATGTTTGAACCACCAAGGCCCACAATATGTTCATGAAATAAACAGAAAAAGATTGTTAAAGCCTAAACCTTAAACCTTGGAGATGAATGTCATAGCAACAACACATAGTTTTTCTTTGATGCTTTTGGTACCACCATCATCAACCAAACACTTAAAGTTGCAAACCCTAAACATCACAGCAATCCAAAACTAGCCACACATAGATCTTTTTTGAAGTTTTTGGTATCACCATCATCAAGTAAACACCTAGATTTACAAACCCTAAACCTTGTAGCTAACTTGTTGCAAGTCAAAGCAAGATCTTGACCTACCTTAGAGGAGATTCTATAGTGCTAAATTATGGTGAAGATAGTGGAGTAGCCAAACCCTAAACCTTTCGATCTCCTTTGCACTCAAACCTTGAAACAATGCTTCTCGGGTTGAGTTTTCATACAGATGCACATGGAAACACAAGAAGAATGCCAAGAAATCCAAAAATCAAGCAAGCTTTCAAAAAATTCGCCCTGGCCTTGGACAAGAAGCTACTTTAGCATAATAAGGTATTGTTGAATCAAACTCCAAGAGAATCCAACACTCTTTCATTATCAAGGAAATGTGACCATAAACTTGAAGATTTGCCCATATTTGTAGGGCTCGAAGATTTGTTCCTAGAATCTATGTACCTATGGTGGTGGAAAGCCACAGTGCTGTAATGTTGTCTTTGTTTCAAGAGCTCTGGGACTTTGAAGGATGTCGTATGTGATGGCATTGACATGGTGAATCACATCAGGCTTTGAAGAAGCTGTAGATTTTTCAGTGGGTGCCTTTCTTGACACATCTGTGTACATTTGATCTTTGGTTTTGTTGTATTGGATTCACTAACAGAATGAGACTGTGGTTCTTACTGATCTGGGGCATAGTGAACAAGAAGCTGAAGCAGCAGCTGGTTGAAAAATAGGTTTTGATTTGAGGAGGCTCGTGTGACAGCATCCAAAGTTGAGCAGGTCAGTATCTAACTCTTTTTTCTGATGCTTTCTGCAACTATGCAATGGAACTCAAGAGCTTTCTTCAGGTTGAAGGATCTGAAGGGATTTAAACCATTTTATGCACTGTGATGTTAGTGGTTATTACCAAGTGAAGGAGGGTACTTAGAAACAGACGGTTTGGAAGACACCTGCCACTTCAGTCTAGAGTCCATTGTAAAAGAAGTTGATGTTATGAGTGCAAGGCCGGGCTTTGAACTCCATCTTCCAGGTCAGTTGTTGTAGTATAGAAAAAGTTGTTGTGCTCTTTCAGCTGATCTACACATGCCTATAAGAGTTTCAGCCCTTTCTTTTTGGTTGTATGAATTGCCGATTTTCCCTGCTATTGAGTTTGTTTGATTGAACTGTTTGTGATGTACCACCATACAGAGCTTGAATCATCCTTTTGGTTTGGTTTTAATGTTGCCATCCTCACTGAGTGCGAATGTGTGCTGAACAAGTTGCAGACTAGCTCCATATGTGCAAGATTACACAATTCCAGTGGGTGTGATCTGGTACTAGCTGACTGCAAGGGTCATCTAGCCATCTTGTCATGGAGCTGCAGGTTGCATTGCATTTTCCATGATAGGATTGCCTGAACATGATTTGGAGTGTAGGCATTTCCCATCTGATGATTTCTTGGTGTCAACATCTGGATCAGGTGTCTGAATGTTTTGCTGCATTGCCATTTCTTATGATTACAGATTAAATTGTCTTGGTAACTGGCAGGTGATAGAGACTGTACGGGATGTGAAGTCTCTGCACAGTGAGCTCTTCTTTTGCCATTGCCCAAAAGAAACTTATGTTTTGAAAACTCCTACTTTGACTGCTGTGGTGGATGTCAGATTTGAGAGTAGAGTTTGTCTATAATGTCAGCACTTTATTGCAATGTGTACAGTTATCTGGTGATTGGAAACTGATCATTAGTTGTTGCTAAACTGTGCAGGTATACCTACATTTATGATAAGAAAGGCGTTGAAATTCATTGTCTTTGGATAGGACTACACCTTAACTTCCATCCTGGCTTTCTTTACTATGTCTATTTTCCACTAGGGCCTTTGCTCTATTTGTTTGTTACAGATAATTCCAGCTGCCCTGTCGTAGCTGGCATCTTACAAATTTGGCTCCAAAAGTTTCTCAACTAGGTTATTGGAGGAAGTACTTGCACAAACATATAGTTGTTCTTGAATGGCTGAGCAGACACTTAAATTGGAGTTTCTTCCACATCATTTCCTGTTAGCAGTGTGTGGATAAGGGAGGAGTATTGTGGCACCAAGATACAAGCACAGGACAAATGGTGGCACAACATAGAACTCATTTGGGGCATGGTGGTGTGATGTGCATGGACCCATACAATTCAGAAATGGGGTTGGGTCATAGTAATGGGTCTGTCACCATGTGGTCACCAAGCATGTCCACCCTGCTTGCAACTACCCTTTGCCAACATGGTCCTGTAACTGCATTGGCTTTTGAAATGGAGGGTTTGCATATGGTCATAGGAGGTATGGATGGAAATGTGAAGGTGTAGGATGTGAGGAAACTGGTCCAACAACTCCAAAGTTGCTTGATATCAGTCAGAAGGGGCTACTTGGTGTTGCAATTGGCTCCAAAATTGAAATATAGCAGGATGCATTGACCTCAAAACAGGTTGGCTTAGTAGTCTTTTTATTGTGAAGCCATGCAAAAAGTTTAGCCAAATGTGATAACAGCCACCTGGGCCAAGATTGCTCAGCTATCTGCAGCCAAAACCAAAGTCATCACAAGAAAAACCTGTCAATGAGGACAATGACTCTATCGCAAGAACGTTTGCCCAATTTAAGCAGAAGGGATGAGCCTTGTATTGTAAGCTTATCTCAGAAGGATGTGAAAGAGTCTGGTTGCATGTCTCAAGCAAGTGTTCAACAATTTGATCATGTCATCAGCTATAATTTCGTTATGATTGATACTGGGGCACCAGTTCATTACAAGACTTTGTTTGAATTTGCTGAGTGACCTGATTGGCCTTCCCTGCATGGTCCTGTTTATCTCAGCCTTGTGAGGTTGGGTATGCCCAGCAATGCAATGAGATACTCAACCTGTATACATGGAGGAGCTAGGTGATCTGCCATCACAATTCCAGACCTTTCCTACAGAGTGAAATACATTGCACTTTGGTTTGGCAGTTGACATTTCAGGTACCGAAGGTGCTTTTTTAATCAGTGCAGTAGCTGAGTTGCAGTGGAGTTATTGGGTGCTGGCCCCTGAGTATTTTGAGCTCTGAGCCATGAGTTTACTAGGATTATTGGTGCTTTAGGGCTTTAGGACTTGACAGGGTCTGTCAGACCACTAGGGTATTTGATGCAGTCAGAGTGTGTAGTTTTACTCTCCACCAGGATATAGCAACATAAGAAAGTCTAGCCAACCAGGCAGGATCCTAGAGTCAACTCAGATCTTGCAGCCTTGCTGTCTGCACCCACAAATCCTTGCACCACAGCAGCTCTACTAAGTGCTTGCCAATTTTTAGCAGCACTTCTCTCCATGTAGTAGCTGTACAATTCCTGTTGGTGGAATTCTACAACTCATGATTCAGTGTTGAGAATTGAAAGGGCAAGAGGTTGAGTTCTTTTGGCAGTTGGAAACCTGGTGTTTGGAGCTATTTTGGGTAGTGGCAAAGAGAGGAAATGATGTTTAGAGAGACGCCTTTGTTAAAGCATTCTTTTTCCAAAATTTCCGAAATTTCTTTGTGAAGGGTAAGGGACCCACATGCAGTGGCCTCACACAGGTTCTCGCCCCTGTTCACTCAGGGCTACTGCCCCTGGTTCACAGGACTCACTCAAACCTGTGAAGCCCCCATGCATGGATGCCTTACCCTTCATTTTTTTACACCAGACTTTAGGTGCATTTGACATTATAAAAAGATGTGGGGACCTCTTTGACTGAGCTTAGTGCTAGAACCTACAAGCCTTGAAAGCCCACCTGGCCATGTTCTTCTGTTTCCAATGGCTTTTTGGGTAGCAAGTTGAAGAAATCAATTGTGACAAAAGGTGCAAAAGTGTAACTTCTTCCTCAGAATTTGTTGCTTGGGGCACTAAATCCCACAGATTTGAGCGACAAGGAATGCATGTGACAACAACAAGAACCTCTGCATCCATTTTAGCCATTCCTGCAGCTCACTGGATGCTGTTGTCGCCTTCTCTTAAAGGAGGGGTGTTTTGTTGATCCACACACTAGTCTTCTCCTCAGGGTGCATGGCCACAAGCTTTCACGTGGGGTGTGGGTTCAAAAGGCAACACAATCAAAAGTGTGCAAAAACTCAGTCATAATCATCAAAGTGTGGAAATCCATTCATTCCTTATACCTGGCTGCAATTGGTTCAAACTCGGTGGGCATGAGAACTTGTCTTCAAACCTGTGAGGGAGGGCAAAGTCTTGGAAAACTTTGATCTCTTGTGGCTCTGTTTTCACTCTTATGAACACTGGAAACTGGCAGATATGTCTGCTTCTGAATCAAGCAGCCACTCATCGCACAATGGGTGTCTGCCCATTATGGCAAATTCAAACCTGCAACAGTTAAAATTGTAAATGTTTCATGAGGTTGCCAACAAATGAACTCATATTCACGGGAAACAATATTCCTCAAAATGAACAGCAACAACACCTTGTGAACATTCCTCAAAATGTGGGACCAAATGAAATGTACATCATTCTGCTGCCACTGTTACCAATGCTGCTGCTGGTGGACATACTCTTACAGCCTACATTCAAACCTTGATCTAATCAGCACTAATCAGATGTTTGTTGATGAACATTAGAATTATCTGTAAAGTATCCCAAACTGGGGGGATACTGGGGCCCAGTTTGGCCAAAACTGGGGACAAATGAAAAGTCAGGATGAAAATACTACACATGAGAAAAAGAGGGGACCAAACTGGTTTGGTCACCTAAATTGGTCCTCAGAGAGATGAAACCCTAAACTGCCTTACTCTCTCTGTCTTCACTGATGCTCATACTCTTAGTTAAATCAAGTCTTGTCAGATTAAACTCCTGCAAATCTTGTGAGCCCATACCCAGTTTCATTAGATAGTACATTTTCACTCATTTTATTGCTGGATTCAAATTGAGGATGAAGCAAGGATTTACAGGGTCAAACTAGGGGTCAAAGATCAGGTGACTTCATGGATAACATTGGTAAAGATATTCACAAAAGGAAGAGGACTCAGGGTGAAGAGTAAAAAAAATTTCATTAAGGGGGTGAGATCAAGGTGAGATCAACACCTAAAAGCTAGAAAATAAAAATAAAAATACATTGATAATAAGCAAGGTTTGAAACTCATTTTTCTTCTTAGGTTGGTGGTAAAACAAGTTTCAACTTGAGTTTTGATTTTGCTTTCATTTTGGTATGAATGTTATGCAATAAATGTCCTTTTGTTAAAAAAACTATTACTGCTCACCCTCTTTTATGAGAAAATTGTATATTTTTGTGTAACTATTACTCCACGCCTTCTTTTATGATTTAAAATTTTGAAAAGTGGAAGTACATATTAGAAATTGATGAAATTGCCACAACAAAAGGAAAATTATAGTTGTTATGTTTTCACAACTTCATCATTCAAAGGCATCGTTAATTTTTTCTAACTCCCTTTCAAAATGTGCATTTGTTTTAATTAACTTTACTAAGTTAAAAAAAGATTTACAAGAATTCTACAATTGTTGAGTCAATTTTTGTTCACAAATATAAACTTTTCTAAGTTATCTAATTGCAAATGAAACCTTCTTAGATTAGTCAATATTCTAGCTAAAGAAAAAATCATTTCCATCTCAATTTTTGATCCAACAATCCTTGAGATTTTATGGACAAGAAAACCAATAGTAGGAAACATGATTTCATATTCCTCACACCATTTGAAAAGACACTTGATATCTTCCACATTCACTTAACACCATCTAAAAATCTAAAACTTTCTTTTGACAAGTTTTTTTATTAGTTCACTTGTGTTGAATGTCATTCCAAAAATGTGCAAGTTATAGTCTTCATCAATTCTTTAGTTAGCAAGGTCACTTTCAAATTCAACTAAATAATGCAAGTGGTGATGATAGTTCAAAGGCATAGAGCAGAAAGATTTTTTATCATATTCCTCAACAATATCCACGCCTTTCTCAAGGCAAACAAATGAAAATACTAGACAAAGGCTTTTGAATTGAATGGCCAACATTAAGGATAACATGGTATGGGGGTTTTTTTCAAATATTCTAGTAAGAAGGGAAGGAAAAATCCAATATTGCATAAACTTTCTTTTTGATGTTAAAAAAAACATAGCCAACTTAACAAAAATTCAAACAATTAAGTTGCCACAGGAAGGAAACATTTGAATTTCCTCCTTCAATTTCAAACTTATGGATATGGCAAAGTGTAATGCATCATTATGTAACCAATAGTCACAAGATTGGTTGAGAACACAAATAATAACAACAAGGGAAAGATAATCAACAATGATTTGGGACATGTGCCAAGTTCAAGGAGGTGGCACTCAACCAATTTCTTTCACAATATTTTTTTTGCAATAACAAAGCACATGCTAGAAGAAAAATCCAAATTTGTGAGTCAAAATTGTGATTGTTTTACAATTGCAAACAACATTTTGCAACTAATTATCACTTAGTCATGTACCATAAATTCTTAAAACTACAAAAAAAAATTAACATGATGATTTTGCCAATAAATCTACAAAAACAACTACATATATTATTATTCCAAATGGCAACAAACCTCAAAAGAAAAAAATTCAAATGCAACAAAAGTTGTTAAAATTGAAAATTGCCATATTTCATCATATTTTCACTAGGGTTTTTTGTTTCCTTGGGAAAAAACCAAAATCAATGGAGTTTTTATTCCACTCTTGTATATATTTTCTAAAAATTTTGGACCAAATTCTGCACTTTTGCAAATTTACTTGTGAAATTTTAATAAAAATGTATTTCAAACCTTTACAATTTTTTTCATTAGATGTAACATATCAACATGCTTTAGAAAAAACATTGTCAAAACATTTGCTTTAAAAACTTTCCTCTAGACTTAATGTTTTACAAGTCAAAACTAATTTTAATGCCAAAATCATTGCATTAAAATTAGACCCTTCATCTTTTAAACAAACAATGATTTTTTCCTTTCAAACCATATTGTTCCAACAAATCAATCAAATTCAAAACTTGTCTTGTAGTTTTTATAACTTCAAATTTTTTGATGGTGGTATGTTTAAGCTAACTACCAATCAATTCAAAAAGTTAATGACAAGTTCAAAAACACCATGAACACCTTTTGACAACCATAAATCAAAATTGATAATTGTAGAATTACATTTGCCAAGTTTGGTAAAAGATACATTTTTTTTCCCCACTAGCTTAAGAAGAATCTATTGTGAAAATTGTTTTCTAAAAGGAAACACAACTCTTGGACACAAATGACAAATAATAAGATGCTTGAACTAAACATTTTCCACAAGCTACAGAGGTAAATGGTTCTTGATAATTAAAAGGTCAAGTTTTTTCAAATTTTTTTTTTGTTAGTTGTCTTTTTACATTTCCTTTCAAAGCGTGTTCATTTCCTTTTCAAATTTCTTTGCAATAAAATAATGGTCTACATCTATGTATTCTTCAATGTTATTATTCCATTAGTTTTGTAGTGTGAGATTAATCCTTTACTTGATTTTGTTATTGGATTTTATGCATCTACTAGACCTTCAAAACAAAAGATAAAATGGATAATTTTTGCAACAAACATTCACTTTTACATCATCATTTACACAAAAGAAATACTAACAAAATGAATTTATGTTATGAGCTCTCCATGTTTTTCTCTGTGCACATAATTTTTGTGATGCACCCCTAGGTTTGGCAAATGGTATCAAGGGTGAAAGAACTTGTCAATTCTCAAATTTTTAGTGGAATGCAAACCTAGGACACATTTCCTAACTTCAAAAAAAAAACATGAGTGGGATATATGGGATGGGACTAGGAAAAAATTTAGAAGCAAGAGTTCACAATGGGATGAACCTACACAAAGAAACAAAAAAAGGACAATTAATGTAAGTTGAAGTCAAAATGGCGCATAAATAACATCAAAAACAAGCCAAACTCACAAACACACCATGGCCCAAACTTGAAAAGGAACCAACACTTTTCCTATATTTTGTAAACAAACAACAATGGTTGCATCAAAGTGGTAAAAATTCTTGAGAATCCTAGGAGGGAGTTTCCAAAATTCTTGATTTTGCCAAATTATGAGTCTTGTGCATTTTTTCATGTTCATAAACTTTGCATACAAGTTTTGATTAAAGGAGCTCCCAAGGACAAAAAATGCCCTTGAAGGATTTATGTTTTACAACTTGTTATATACACAATTTAAATGTCATTTGAACAATGTTTCTTGGGTTTTAATGGTCAAGAATCAAAGTGCCAATTTGATTCCCAACCAATCTTTTGTGCATAATTCCTAACCCATAACTCCAAATGGAAAATGCAAGTTCATTTTTGATATTTAGGCCTCAAGACCTTCAGTTCCAATGTTATATTAGGGGCCCAATGTGAACCACATGTACTACTCACACTTTTGTTTTGAAACTTTGGAACCCGCTCATGATTACACTCCTAAAGCGCTCATCATTTAAGATTGGTTTGGATTCCCTTCCTTACATTCTTCCACACTTGTGGGAGTGTGCTTGAGTCTTGGGACATTTTTCCTACCTACTTCAATTATCATATTTTAACTTTAATTGTAAGCCCAAGGCTAAGGTCACAACATTGGAAATTAACTTTCACTACTTCTTTTTTATTTTCTAAATTTTATTTTATTTTTGTCTATAGACAAATGATTTTCAATTTTTTTTCCAAATGTTTGTTTTTCATACTCCATTCATGAACACTTCAATTGTTTCGTTTTCACCTATTTTGTTTTCATTTTAAAAGATTGTGCCACATTCAATACTCATAAAAACTTTCTCTCAAGGAAAAGGAAAAATAAACAATCTTATGTTATACCAAATTCCACTAGCTTGAATATCTAAATGGAGAAATTTACAAAGCAAATATAGGATGGGCCAAAATATCATAATGCAAGAATTTACAAGCCAAAGGTAGGATGGGAAAACTTGAAATTTTCACTTGTTTCCCTTTGATTATTGGGCATACAAATGGAGGTGCAATGTGAATTATGTATTCAATTTATGAAACTTAAAGGTTGGTATCACAAATTTTGCAAATAAGAAACAAAAAAAACATATTGGAATATGAACAAAAGAAATTTGAACCTAAGAAATACAACAAAAAGGAAACAAGCAATCAAATAAAATGTGTAAACAAATATGCAAACACACAAACAAGCAACAAACCAAACATGCATTAAAAAATAAAACAAACTAAAAAATTACAAGCATGATTTTTAAAATGCATTAAATAAACTAAAGAAAAAAGCAAAAAACTTACAAGAAATAAAATGAAACAAAAGGCACTTACTTGAAAAGGACAAATCAAAGCTTGAAACAAATTTCTCCAAGCTCTTGGCCTCGCACCTTGCACATATAAAAGGGTGGGGGGGGGGATACTAAACACATAGTAGTGATGATGGATTGGCTCAAAGCAATAGCAACAAACCAAGAACAAAAGGGCATGGTTAGGGGCTAATACTTGAACTCAAACAAGCAACAATGGCAAGTCAAGTTCAAAGTAGTAATAGCAAAGATCAAGAAGGAATGGGAGAAGAAAAAAGTTCATGAAGAAAAAAGAATGGAGAAGGAGGGAGAAAGGAAGAAGAAAAGTTGAGCTCAAGTTTCAATAAAACCTATAAAAACCAAACACAAAAATAAACAACAAGAGCTCCAACAAACACAAACAAAAGAAAAGAGAATTTCAAAGCTAAGAGCAAAACAAAAAACACAAGAGAGAAAGTTTGAGCAAAATGAGAGGAATAAAGTGAAGAATTTAAAGAAGTGGGGCCCTTTACCATACACATGTAGCCATTGTGCATCCCTAGTTACATTGGATTCTCTAAGTTCTAGAAACCTTACTTAACCTTTGGATTCTAGCTATTTAAATTAGATTCCACTTGGACCCCTAGAAAATAATGTGTGAACCAAATTCAAGTTAAGCCATTAAGGTGACTTAGGTCTCATTAGTTTGATTTTAAAAATTTGTACCCAATTTTCAAGGTCTAGTTTTGAAACTAGGTTAGGTATTAGACTAGATATCACATAATGTTATATTCACTTGTTGTCATTAAAAGAACTAGATAGGTTTATACACTTGGCCCTCTTGTTGTACAATTGGGAGGGCCTACCTTGGGAAGGGATTTTTGGTGAATGGAAAAAGCCTACCAACAAGCTTTGAGGGTCCATTGTCCAAACTCCATATTTTAATTAAGCTAAAAGAAGTGATTCTTCTAATCAAAGAATTGTAACCTTCATAAGGTCTACATTCTTGCACCACAACTTCTTTAATTTGGTTTGGTTTATGTCAAGGAGAAAAATCAATGTTTTGAAATTGCACTTGTAATTGGGATTTCTAGTTCCTTGTACATTAGCCCTATTTTTATACATCCATTAGAAAAAAACCTATGTCAACATTAATTTTGGGCATTTATGACAAACATAAACAAACCTTGAGTGGTTATCAAGGCACTTCTTAGGATTCATAATTGTGATTTTCAAAAAAAATAAATACATGATTTTGGTATATAACCATGGTTACAATTTTTTGGGAAAAGTCAAATAACTAGCCATAAAACAATCAATTCATTGCTACTAGTTTTTTCATGAAAATTGGAAGTTCTTTAGGGTTTTGAAATAATGAGACTTGCAATTCTTTGATTCCAAAATATTGTTAATGATTGGAAGCATGGAACTTGATGGTATCTTAATTCAAACTTTGAAAGGAAATGAAATATTCCTTATAGATGTATGAATTAGTCCTAGTCTTCTTAGAAAGTATCATGAAAGCTAAAATTTAACAAAATTGTTTTAACATAATGTGATTGTGTAATATTAGTTAAAGGTGAATGTAAATTATAGTGGTTCAATTTTGGTGTCATAGAGGCAATTTTTACAAGGTGCTTTGTGTTTAAATGTTTATGATGAATAATTTAACCTTAAATACATTAAATGATGATTCATTTTAAACTAACAAATTGATCATGAAGACATTTGCAAAATTATTTTTCAAAAATAAGGCATTCATTATCAATAGTAAACTTTTGAAATAAAAAATATGGATTGGTCAATTGGTTAAATTGTTAAGAAATTCAAATTTTTGTATTAAATTTCACTCCAAATTGTTTAAATTAAGAATGGGTTGAAGAATGAAATGATAAAGTTAAGTGTAAAATCATTTTTTGAGAAACCTTAACCAAATGGTAGTTATGAACTTTTGAAGGGTCAAAATTGGACCTTATTTTATAAATTTTTTTGAAACGATTTCTTTTGTGTTTGTCAAAATTTCTGTGCCCAATGGGTACATAATTGAAATATCTAAGTGAGGTTCTATTCTTATGGATTTTATGGGTTTTTCTTTTAGGATTTGCAAAGTGAATTCACCATACCAATTAACAACAACATTTCTCAATATGGGCTTTCACCTAGTTTTAGGAGGTTTCATAAGTGAGTGAAATTGTAGTAATAAAATATTACACTAATGAAATTTTAGAATTTAAAACCATATCCATATGGATAACATATAAAAACATGCTAAGGATTCTTGGGAGTCCCACATCTACTTAAAATGAACCACTATAGCTTGCATTCACCCTTCAATTAAATGGTGAATCAATATTTATCAAATAGTCAATATGATGGACAATCCTCTTTCTAAAAGACCTTAAGATTAATTTTTTGTGTGCATTTTAATTCATTCAACAAAACTTTCTTATTGGGCAAAGTACCCACACTTAAACACAATTTTAAAAATATACACAATCTTTGGAGGTTGCACATTTAAAACTAATTAAAGAAGCTCATGTACTTCTTTCCACATAACACCAAGTATTTCATCCATGATTTTTTACCATTTTGTTGGGTTAAATTAGCTTGAATATATGCTAATAAACTTTCCCAAGGTTTTTTTGCCATGTAGTTGAACCCCCTAACAATATCAAATATTTTGGCACAAGATTTTATGGGATAACAATGCCTCAAATAAATACAACATGGTTCAGTCCTCTATATTTGCTATCCAAACTCCCATGCAAAAGAACATTACACATGATACATGTGCACAATGCATGTAGAAAATGAACATGGATCCATCATTAAAAGTGTTGTCAAAGGTCTAAACTAAACATCTTAGTATACTTTTAATGTAGGTAGTCTTCACATCTCCTTGCATGCCTCTTATCACCATCCAAGTAATGAAGAAACTATAGAATGATGTGATTTTTTCATTTGGTGTTGCATTTTGAGGAATGTTCACCAAGTGCTTTTTTTAAAAATTGAGTTCATTAATTTTTTGGGAACATTGTGGAAAACTTCTATGTTTATAAATGTTGGTTTGAACTTGTCATAAGAGGTCAATCCATTTCATGAATTTTTTGTTGGATTAAACCTTTAGATAAGGACTACACATTCAATTGGGTCTATGACACCTTAATGCTAGAAGTAGCTTGCCCATTATGGATAGAAATAGGTGATTTTAAAGCACAACTATAAGATTGTGAATGATGATGTCGTAAAATGAAGGAGGTATTTGCAAATTTATGCTTTGTGGAATTTTCTTCCTTGCTTGTTTAGAATTTAACGAAAGAATTAATGATACAATTTGCAAACATCTCTGAGTAGTTATAAAAAATAGGGTTTTGGCAAGAATTTTAGCAAAGCAAGGTTCAAGAAACAAATACATTACCATTAAAACTAGTGATATAAGATTACTTACTTCAAACAAGATACCATACTTGTTTACATAATGGAATTAACATCTCCCAAAGGAAGAAAACAATGTCAAGGGAAAATATATACCTAGTTTTTTGGTTGGCATATAACATGGTAAAAATAATAATAATAAGGATCAAACTTGTTTGGTGTTTGATTATGAAATATTAGGGGATAGGGAAAGCAAGATAAAATGGACAATTTTTGTACCTTGCAATCAACCTAAAAACAAAACAAAAAGTAACAACAAAATTCATCAGAAGATTATTATAGATTGAATGTTTTTAGTTCAATGAATTAAAAGAAAAATTTTCCCTTTTTTTATTTTTTATTTTCACATTGTAAAAGTAGGTTGAAAGTAGGTTTTTAAAAAGCAAGTAGATTTTGTAGTATATTTTTTGTAGGGTGAATTCATATTAACTTTTTATCAAATGCATTCTAAAACAAATAGAAAGTGGAATGAATTTTCAATGGGCATGTCAAAAATACAATGATTTTTTCATATAAGGACATTTCATCAAGTATTTGTCTCAAGAGCTCCCTAACCATGAAATTATTAGCTAGTAATTGGGGATACTTTTCATCTATTTAAAAAACTTACTTGCTTTTAATTTTTTGGAATTAGATTCTTATAAATGTAATAGACATGCCCCAAGTATTTTTGTATTGTACTTCCAACCATGTCGATGTTATTTTATTGTTTACATATGCATGATACATAGTAAAAATGGATAAATGTGGGTATTTGTACTTTTTTGTGTATTTTACCATGCTTTCACCTACCAATACTAAAACAATGCACTAGTTGAAGATGAATATTCAAAGAGTAATGTTATTTACTAAACCAATTGATATGGGTTGATAAACTACTTTAAATGTTTGTTACAAGTTCTTTTATTTTTGTTACATAACCAATATGAGCTAACTATGAATGTTGTTAACATGCTGGCAAGCTAGGAATGATAAAACGTTAAGGGGCATCCAAATATGTTATTAGAGTTTGAGTTCTTATTCCTTAGATGTGAATCGATTGTTGATGTTAACATTGCAACTTTATTGAAATTTTATGAAACATGATCATTTAAAGGAAAAAAGACAAGAGGGTTTGAATAAAAAGGGAGGAAGGTAGAACTAAGTCATAATGATATTACCAACAATGCAAAAAAACTTAATGAGTGCATTCATGACAAAAGGAGCCAATGGCACAATTTGAAAATCCTAAAATAGTTTTGACATGGTGACATAATAGCTTAGGGTTTGTTAAACAACATTAAAATCATGTTTATAGTGTTGAAACAATGTTAAAACAATGTTTTAAAACATTGGTCTCTCATGTGTTGTGGATTTGAAATCAATAACCTTAGATTGTGCATAGTTGACAATTTACACACTACTTGCATTACACCTTCATACACCAAACATCTTAAATACCCAACATCTTGACTTTCACATAAACAAACCATCTTGAATACCCAACATCAACGTTGTCAACAAAAAAAATTAAGCTAGTATCTCTTTCCTAACTTTCATTCCTTGAATATGGTAAAAAATTCACTAGGATTTGACCACTACGTTTTGATTCATACTTCCATATAGTCTAAAAATTCTATCCTTGGGTGTTTGCACACTACAATGACCTTATATGGACATCACAATGATAGTTTTTCATGTATTCCCTAGATACAAGAAAATAAATAAAGTAAAATTCATTGAAATAACAGAAAAAAAGACTCACTTATCTAAAGCTATCATAATTAACCTTCCAAGAATCTTACAATTTTATCACTCGATTCATGTTGTTTCTTTGTTTTCCTCGGTCATCAATCAAAGGAGTGACAAAGTTTGGAGTTGTTAGATATTTTAGAATTGTGAGCTACAAGATGCTTGGTAATTATGAGATAATCTAGAATGGCAACTTGTGTAAAGCCATGAAGGTCACAAAAGGTTATGAAACAAGGGTTCCAAAGTGAAACTTTTAGAGCAAAGGATGAAAGGTCTAAAAATAAAACCTAATAAAACCCCACTAGGCACCCTATAACTATCATAATTAGGTGGAGTTTTGGTTTAATGAAAAGAAAAGAAAAAACATCGACAAAACTAGAATAGGTGGAGAGGGGAAGTGACATGCCCTTCTAGGCAAACCTTCAAGTGAGAGGATTCACCTAGTTGGGGCCCATGTTCAGACCATTATAGGGCACCCCCCCCCCCCCCCCCCCCCCCCCCCCCCCCCCCACCCGCTCCCCCCCGCCCTCCCCACTCGTTCCTGCGC
>Ga0116227_10008667_pt1 | contig 18991 bp, 13 predicted proteins | sample S1TSphgellanicum_FD_89693 | JGI IMG/M metagenome (GOLD analysis project Ga0116227, IMG submission 89693) | Host-associated microbial communities from peat moss isolated from Minnesota, USA - S1T2_Fb - Sphagnum magellanicum MG | ecosystem: Host-associated > Plants > Peat moss > Unclassified... | reverse complement strand
TTTTCAATTCTTTGTTGGGATGTATTATGATGTCTATCTGTTGAGTTTTTTTGTGCAGGCACATTATGATTGGAGTTAAACAGTAATGGAGACGTATGGGAGAGAGGTTGGAAGAAATGCGAGGGCATGTTTGTCACTATGTGGTTGGCATAATGCAACTTTGCAAGCAGAGAACTGTGGGCTCAAACCACTTAGATTGTTAGTGGTACACATAATCATTTACGTTATTGTGATCCATATTCACTTGGGCTCTGTACTATTGTGCACTACCAATGACCATCAACTCATCAATTCAAAAAAAAAAAGAATTGATTTGGTGAAAATTAAGTTCCATTTGAGTGAAAATATTGAATGATATTTCATGTAAATTGAATTGAATTCAAATTCAATTGAATTGGATTCCAATTCAACAATTGGATTCAGATTCAATTGAATTGGATTCAAATTCCATTGAAGACAAATGAGATGATGCAAATTGATGGAGAAGGTATTGAAGATCTCCTTGTGAATATGGTGTTGGAAAATAGTAATTTAAAAGACACAAATTTAAAAACAACACCTTTCCATGCCTCCTAACTTGTGAATGGCTTACAATTTGAAATTGTCCAAATGACGACCCATGACTTATGGAACTTAAAGTTCTCCTATCGAAACCAATTCAATTGATTTTTTTCATTAGAATTAATTAGGGTGCCTTCCATATTGTGAATTTTTTTAAACTAACCTCTTTAAGTGGCTCATCACCAAAAAGTTCTAAAATTGTGGAGACTCCCCAATATAGAAATATTCAATCCAAATGTAAACACATAAGTCCCAATATTTGCGCACTCATATAAGTTCCAAAAGGACAAAGATGGGTAAAGCATATGGATCAAAGCTGGGGAGATGTTATTGGGAACATGTTGGGAACCCATTGGGTCATTGAGGGGAACACATTGAGATCAACAAGAATTCAACACCCTTGGTTCCCACCCTCCCAAGAAGGAAAAAACTAGGTCTATTGGGTGCATGATGTAGTTCCTCATTGGTGGAGAAAAATTTGTACATTATATTTATATAATATACATATTTTACATTATATACTATTATAATTGAATTACTTTTGAAAAAAAATTATAAATCTTATTTTTTTGCATGTAGTTTGAAAAGAAAATGGAAGTGACCTCCCAGACTTGTACATTTTAGGTTTAATATTATAAAATCACCTTCGTATACCATTATCCATTGAAGACTTTTTAATAGTACTAAAAGCACTAGCCCATCCTTGGATGGTACCGTTAGGAATGTCACACCTTGATTTTCTTGGATCCATTGAACTTTGAAAAATCATAAGAAACATTTAAATACATATTTTGATAATTTTTTAAATGAGTACATTTATTAGGTTCCATAGATTTTGAAATTTCAATAATATCAAGAATATTGTGTATTTTGATGTTCCTAATCATTGCATTTATAATTTTTTTTAGGGATGTAATGTTAGTTCTTTTCTTGAACTTTTTGGTTAGGAACACAAATTTGAAACATGGTTTGAGAATTTTCTTGGAATCTAAAAAAAATAAAATTGTAAAATAATTTTATTCTTAGTTTTTTTTAAGAAATCAATTGAGTAAGTATAATTTAGTTATGAATTTCCAAAGTTAAGGTTATCAATTTTTGAAAAGGCCATTTTAATTAGGAATACAAATTTTAATAATTTTCAATTTTTTTATTCCAAAATAAACTTCAAGCCATATATTAGTGCATGCAATTGATAAACACGAGAAAAAAAATTTATAGTTGTGAAAACATTTAAAGTAAAGAGCCTAGGAAAATGATTTGGCTGTTTTTGGTTCTTTAACCATTCCTTGAGGTGGTTCCTAGTGGTACCACCCAAGGATTGATTCGCCCAAGAACATAATCAACAACCTTGTGGTTAAGGAGATTTTAACATGACAAGGCAAACAAAACAAACAACTTCCTTCATAATATGATGGTTTCAATTGATTTTTCCCAACTTCATTTACACCATTTCTTTTTCTTTTTCACCTTCTTCAATTTTATGTGGATTATTTTTCACCCTTTTATTGTTTTAAAAAAACATGAAAGTGTGTGATCCAGAAGTGTAATCTTTGTCCTTAGTTTATTTCTTTGTTTTGCTTGGTTGTTTGAAAACTTGTTTGTCTTTCAACATGACTTTCATAAAACTAATAAAAAGTTCATCAAATAGTTGGTGACCATCCAAGTACTAGGCAATAACCTATGGCATTCATATGGTGGGACTCTTTATTAAAGATTGTTCCAATGCGCATAATTATTTCAAATATGTTAATACATGTTTTGACAATGTTTGCTATGTTTATTATGCCAATGCAAGTAATAAAAATAAAAATAAAATAAAAATCAATTTATATTCAATCTTACTTTTACTTATAGTTTTATTTTTTTGTATTGAAGATCACAATTGTGCAATTTTTTGTTGAAAATATAATTTATAATAAAATCCTCCAAATTTTTACATTTTAATTCAATGTGAAAAGGTATGACTTTTGTAATGCCCATTTTCACATGTTTGGATCTGTTTTTGAACTCATTGCAACTACGTGACCATGAGAATGAAATTTATACACTATTGATAGTTACAGTTTTATGTTTGCTAAGTTGCACTATGTCAACCACATAATGACATCCATGCTGTCACATTTCTTCCAACCTTTCTCTCATAATTAAATCTCCATTACCAATTAACACCAATCACAATGTGCTTTAACAAAAGACTTCAACAAATAGACATTATAATGCATCTAAACAAAAAGTTAAAAAATCACATCCCCATGTGGAAAGGCTACAAGTTATAACTTCATCCCCATTCCAAAACCAATCTTATTGCAACCGTGCCAAGAACTAGACAACATTTAGGGTTTAAAAAAGTTTAGATTAAATGTAGGTCTCACAAACAAGTGCCGAATTCAAAGAAACAAATTAACAAAAACAAACCAAAAAAAATTATGAAAAACCACCACTACAAGATCAGGGTACAACAAAAAGAAGCAAAATAAAGACAAAACACACCAAACAAAGTAGGAGAACAAGCCCTAGATCCACATCCATGCGAGCTACCAAAACCTAACACTTAATATCCATTTCCTCCTTCCCCAATTGTAAGCCCACCCCTCCCAAGGAAAAGCCAAACTCTAGAATTAGGGTTTTCCAACATACATTATCTCCATTCTTGAAAAGTACCCAATTCTTCCATACCCCATTAAAACCTCCTCCCTTCTCACCCAACATTCAAAACAACCCACATGAAGAAAGATTTCAAAAAATAAAAAAATAAAATACAACAAAACAAAAAGGGACATTGCACCAACTATTAGCCATCCACTTTTCCAACTAAGAATTACAATTGAAGTCACCAAGAAAAAGAAGAATTTCATTGGGTGGTTGCAACAAGTAAAAACTTTAGAAGAAATGAAAGAGGCCTAGAAGGGTGGTGGGTTCCTTATTCCAACAATAATAGGGGAATGCCATAGTTGCAATGTTCAAGGAATCCATGGCTAGAATAAACACCCACCACCTCCACCAACGCAAAAAAGAAGAACACAAAAGGAGTTTTTTTCACCTTCACTTTGTTTGATGTAAAACCCCATTGCCAACTAATTGACAATTAATTAGTTTCACATAATCAACTTAATTAGCCTCAATCCTAAATTTAATTTAGTCTTTTTCCTTATAAGCTTCCTCACTTACTTATTTAAGGTTTTTTTCCATTAGGCTAATTTGATCACAAAAACCTAATGGAAACATGTTTCTTGGTGCATGGGCACGCACCTTCCATTCAAATGGTATTTTCAATCTGCTATGAGTAGGTTTAGGAAAAAACATCATTTGAATGTTGATGTGTGAAAGTGGGCGTCCATGTTTGTGAAATGCACTATTTGTGAATCCTTGAAAGACTTGATATCCAAATTGGGAAATAATAGCAATGAGGTTCTAGAGTATGAGGCAAAGCTAAGAAAACCTATCTTGCACTAAGAATCATACTTGGAGGATAAAGTCAGTGCAACAAAGGATGAATTCCTATGCATTATTCATGACAAGATGGATCATGCAAAAACTATGTTTCCAAGGTTGTAGGTGTGCAACAAAATGATATCTAGGCTTGGACAATTGCCCATTACCTTCATGGGTATGATAGCGCATGGTCATGGGGATGAGATATATGCATAAAATTTTAATGAGTTGTGGCCAAACGATCCTAATTTCACAATTGGGTCCTTGTTGCGAGTCTTACAAACATCAGAAGTGGCCCCAATTTTAGAGTCAAAAGTTTTGTTTGAACACCCCCCACAAAATTATTTCTTTGCATATATGTTGCAAGGGAAATCATGTTGCATACATGAATTACACACCCTGGATCAAATTGTTGGTCTGAAGCCTTTGCCAAAAAAATTGTTGTTTCAAATGGATAGTTGTGTTAAAGACAATAAGAATTGACATTTGTTAGCATTTCTATCATTGTTGACGGCGAGGGATGTGTTTAAGGAGGTCAAATTGGGATTTCTTGTAGTTGGCCATCACATGAGGAATAGATAACTACTTTGGCTATTTGTCAAAAAAGTTGAGGGAGGAAAACAATTACATTTTAACAGATTTGATGAAAGCTTTCATGATCTCATAGGAAAAATCGTTCATTCCTTAATTGATTTAAGAGATTTTAGATTTTAAATCTTGGGTCCTAGGTTGTTTGAAAGATGGCCCTAAAACATTGGTTGGGCATATTGTTATTCATCTATTAGATTTTTTGTTGATTCATTAGGTTGGCCAATGATGCAATACAAAACTTCCCCCACAAATCTTGTCTGGAGTTTGATAGATGGGTCTTTGATTAGATTATGGAAAGCTAATTTAGACGATTCACCAAAATTGCCTACTAAAATCCCAAGCCCTGTTTTATTCTACCCAATTTGGGGCAATGATGTGTCAAGTTTAGTGGAGAGAGAAAAGTTTATAAGTTTTAGACTATCAAAATATGTGGATTTTTGGAAAGTGGGCATTGCGCAAAGTTCCACATATGAAATGAAGATGAAGCCGTATGTGGAGTACTAAGAAGATATTTTGTTGCATTTGTTAAGACTGTTACCACTTCAAACTACAATTCTTTTGGAAGGCTTCTGGCCTTCGAGCAATTGGAAGTCTAACTATGTTAGGGTTTCATTGCTAATTGTGATGTACGTTGTTGATCTAGAAGATCCAATTCAAGTTCCTTATTGTGGGCCAAAGAACATGAAACCTTTAATTGCATACACACCATTTAGAGATCTTAATGTTAGAGATTTTGTGCTTGTGAGACCACATGATCTAGATTTTGTTCCTTTCTAGATGGGAAGAGTAGAAGGTGATATTATCAGGGATAAAAAGAGTGAATATTTTAAATGGTGAGAGTTCAATGGTGGGTTCCTATGAAAAAATGATCAAATTTGGATGAACGACATCTATATGAAGATTGTTAGAATGGGAAGTGGAAATGTAATTTAGCAGGTATAGAATAATGGTTTAACATTTTAGCTATTCTTTTCTCTTTTCCTACTCGAAAAAATACAACAAACAAAAATCAAATTAGTATTCATGCTACTTATACTACTAGAGCTAAAGGTAATATTGATGCTGCTAATGCCCCAACCAATTTGTGAAGAATGTTGGTGACATTGATTAAATTATATTTGTAATTTTTTGATGTCTTTTGTATCATTGTATTGATTGGATTGTTGTTTTAAATCTTTTTTGGAATTTTTGTGTTGTATGGTTTAATAAAAGTATTTTTTGTCAAAATTTATGCATGTACCTTATTCTTGAAAAGTAATAATTAATAATCTATTTTGTTCAACTTGATCCCTGATCTTTGGTGGCCACCAAGTGTCAACTTTCCTACATGGTATGTAAAGCCCCAAAAATAATGTATTTGTTATAACATGAATAATAAAATTGCATGCATAGACATTATTATTATTGGTATGTTGACTTGTTTGTATTTTAGAAAATTGAATTTTTATTTATGTTTATTAGGAGCATTTACTCATGACTTTCTTATTTTATAATCTATTAAATGTATTATCACTTGCTAGGCACCAAGATAAATACTATTTTGATTCATTACAACAAAAGGTGTCCTTGTATGCCAAGTGATTTCACTAGATTTTGAGTGAATTCACTAGTTGTAGTGAATAGGGACTACTGAAATGCACCCACATTTTGTAGTAGTGATTATATACGAAATTTGAAATGTAATATATTTAATATTGTATGATTAACATGGATGGATCAAGTTGCCATTGTTAGAAATTTAGTATGTTGTCAATATATTAGATTCAAAACATTGAGTTCCTTTTTCTGACTATAAATGAGAGTTGTGTCATTTGGTCCTAATAGCTTACAATTTTTTATGTTTCACCTAGTGGCCACTAAGTGTTCAATTATATTTTAAAAAGTTTTATGGTGTATATATATTTGAAAAAATTAGTAAAATTTGTGTGATAATATGATGTTATAATTTTTCGAATTTGGCCTCTTTCTTTGTTTCAAATTCAAATGGTTGAATCTTTTGATGTCAAATGGGAGCACTAACATTTGGCTTTCAATCACCCATGCAAATTCATTGTAATCTTGTCTTAGATGTTTTAGATGTTTTTAACATAATGTGTACATGGATCTTTTTGGAATTGTTGGTTACAAAGTTGTTTTTTTTGGAAATAATGTAGCTAAAAAAATTTATAATATGACATTCATGTCAAAAATGATCATTCTTATGTTAAGTCTGGTGGCCACTAGGTGGAGTTCATTCCATTCACCAAGTTGTATAAATTCCTAAATTCAAATTTTAGTTTTAAATTAGTTAAATATGTGTTAATATATATTTATTCCCTATATACCTTCCTATTGGTTTTATTAGCCCCATAGGATCCAAGCCCCATTTCATGAAAGGTTGTTTTGGAAGAGTTGTTATTAACTTGGCCAAATTTTGCATAGCCAACCCTCTAGTGCACTAACATCTTTGTACATTGTGGGCCACCAATACCTTGCATCTAACATTTTCTTATTGGTGATTTCAATTGCAAAATGCCCTTTTACTACTCCTTCATGCAATTCTTTCATCACTTTTGAAACTTCTGTGGTTGACAAACACCTCCTCAATTTGTTGTCCTATCCCATCCTATACAAAATCTCATTCTTCATTGTAAAGGGTTCAACCTTCTTGGCTAATTGTTGCTTTTGCCCTAATGATAAAGACTTTTCCATTTGTCTTATTTGTAATAACATTCTAACATCATTCAACCATTTTGGTTATATGAAAAATAAACTAGCATTTATGGTCTATTTTGGGACTCCTGAGGGTTTTATTGCATTAGGTAATTTGGACAAAACATCTATATGAGTCTTGCTTAACTCGTACACCATTGTGAAATCATATTCTAGAAATAATAATAACCACCTAACTATTCTTCTTGAAACATGTGGTTTGTTTATCAAGTAAATTAAAGCCATATGATCAACATAAAACAAAAAATTATTTCCCAACAGATAATGGTACTATAATTTTGTTCTACATTATTTAAAAGCCTAGAAACGTACATTACTGGTTGATCATTCTTCCCTATTATATTTTATGCCAATAAAACTCCCATAACTAATAATGATGCATATGTGTGAACACAGAACTCCACATCCCACTTTGGTGGTATTAAAATCAGTGCTTCAATACACTTCTATTTAATCAACTCCCAAGCTTTTTAGCATTCTTCTATTCATAGAAATGTTTTTGTCTTCCTTGTGAGCTTTGTAATTAAAGCCGTGATCATTGCAAAATTCTTAATAAAACATATGTAAAATTGTGCCATACCATTAAACACTTAAATCTACTTTGAATTTCATGGTACCGGTATGTTTACTATGGCTTATATTTTCTTAGGATCTGATAACTTGCCTTCCTTTGAGATAATGAATCCAAGAATTACTCTAGAAAACACCATAAAAATGCATTTCTTCAGGTTTAAATTGATGTTGTATTCTTTGCACTTCTGAAAACATAATTTGAGCTTTTGCAAATGAGTTTGCATATCATTGTAAACTATAAAATCATTTAGAATTTTTTTCATAAAAATATCTAGATACTTTTGAATGCTTTTGTGACTGCTTTCTAAAATGTCAAAGGTCCATTCTTCACTCCAAACGACATTACTTTCCAAATAAATGTTCCCCAACTCTAGTGGAATGCCTTTTAGATCCTTTTATGTCCAAGGCAAAACATTCTTGTACTCCTTCAACAACTCCTCTAATTCCCACACCTTCTCTGGTTGAAGATTTGAATTCACTTTCACCATATGAGGTTTTGCTTGAGTCCATAGATTCAAATTTGTTAACTGTTATTCTTCTATGACTGTTCAGTTCACAATTTGCAATTCTTGAGCCTTGACTTTAGTTGAAATTTCATCAATATAAACATTCCCAAGCTAATGTTTATAATAAGTCTCAAGGTATATTTTATCCTCTAAAGCAACTTTTGGTCCATATATGTTTGTAGTTTCTCTTTTCATTGAAATGAGTTCTATACTATTTTGTTTTGTACTATAATTCTGAAATTCAGTATAGATGTGTGGGAATACTTTGTGGTTTCTATAGACTAATTTTTTTTTGGTAAACTGATGGTGCCTATGGAAACCAATCTTGGTTTTGTAACAAATATGATATCCTCCTCTTCATTTATGATACCATTTGATAATTGTAACATAATAACATTTTTGGTCATTTCACCTCTGCTCTTAGGTGCTTCGTTGCTACTATAATTCTAACCATACCATTCCCATGAATTGTCATTTTGTCGTTCCCTACTTTGGCATCCCTCAACCATGGTCTCCCTAATAACATGGAATAACTAGTGTCTATCACACTGTTCAACAATATAGTAAACGTAATAACATAGGTTATGTCGTGAACATATATCTTCAAATTGTGAATCACTCCTATTGGTTTTGTAGTAGTCTAATTTGCCATCCTTAGATTATATGGTGCTGGTTTAGGCTTTAGTAACCCCAACTTCAATCTCAACTAAACTTTTTAATAATATTAACCCCAAACCCTCCATCTAACAATACATCTTCTATAATGTTTTTTCTAATCTATACCTAAATAATTGCCATATGGTTATTAATAGTGACTATCGTTATTACTACTTTGATACTATTAGATGGTGTTGTTTTTTCTATTATTGTTTTAGCTAATCTATGGTTTACCTGGTTTCATTTTTTGCTAGAGATATTTTTTCAACTCAGGAGCCATTTTCAATAATTATCCCAAGTTCAAATTAAAACTAGTTTCCAACATATGTTTATTAATATCCTAAAATGTTTCTTTTATTGACATCAATTTACTTTGGGGAATTACAAATTTTTAAGGTTTCTAAGGTTCTATAAAAGGTGTAGTATTAAACATTCTTGGCCACATTGTGTTCCATCCTTCTATTGATGTAGAAGATCTTTCATTGGTAGCTTGTGTTTTTTGTAATTGCTAAATTGTCTCCACCATTGTCTTCTTCAATTTCTCCTCCTCCTAATCTATAGTAGTTTTGTTTTTCCTTGGTTCTTTCTCCTAGAACACTTAAATTTTTGTGATTCTACTCCTTGTAGCAACATTAACATTGATGACATTCACATTTGTAGTGATTGTCTTGACCTCAGCTACGGCTTTCCCTTCTAAGTTTGATGCATTCTTCCCTTGAAACATTTTTTGCATCTTTGCAAACTTGGGATAGTTCGTCATCTTATGTCCATTCAAACCATAGATGTGGTAAGCACATGAATCATTTTTTTGACCTTTCTGAGGTTGATTGGTAGCTTTTGTTGCTACTACAATGGGATCCTCCTTCTTCTTAACTCTACACATCTCCACATTGTGGTTGTCTCTCCCACTATTTGTATAATGTTTGCTAGTTTTTATTGGTTTTGTTTATGGTTTTGTCATTATTGCAGATTTAGACATTTGTGGTACTAATAGTGCATTTTGAGTTTTTGTTGGGGTCATCCCTTTTTCATATAATAGAGCTACCTCCTTATGCATTTATAATGTGGTATGCTTCATTCTTGTAGTTGTAATCCTTAGATAGGACTATAAACCTGCTCAAAACATAGTGGCCAAAAAATTGTTTGTGGTTGGTGTTTGCAATCCATGAGCCAACTTTTGTATGCACTCATAGTACTCTTCAACTCGTTTAGTTTATCCCTGCTTGATATTCTTGAGTTCCATGTAAATTTGTCCATCATTCTATGTCTTCCAATGACGTTTATGGACTATTTGAGTTAACTCAAAAAACATGCAGTTTGGAAATTCTAACATATAATTATGACACCAACTTGATGCAATCTCTTTCAATGTATAATTGAATACATTAATGATGTAATCCTTTGAAGTTTCACCATTCGTTTGAATAATTGCTTGAAACATTCTCACATAAACATTTGGATTTGCATCTTTCTTGTAATCTGGATATTTCAGAGCTTATCAATATGGTTTGGCCATTGAGCCCTTGCTTTAGTATTCACAACCGACCTAATCCTCTACCTTTCACAATTTAATGGAATCAGTGGTGGCCATCCCACATATCTATTAGCTTATGATGTTATGAACAGTGTTGTGTACACCGTTTGAGGTTTTGAAATGGGTATTGTTACCTTATTCTAATCTTCATAAATTTGGTCTATGTGTTTTCCAACTTCAGTAGTCATTGGTTTGTGATATGTTGCTTGACCATTTTCAAATTCATTCCTTTTTATGGATGGTTCAGCCTCTGTTCTAAGCTTACAAGCTACAATAGCTATTTTTGGCATCATAGATCCAACCAATTGTTCTGTGAAACAATATTAGGTATTTGAGGTATCCCACTCATCAACCTAAGCCTTACTAATGATGATGTAAACTTTTTGGACATCCTAGTTTGGATAGTTGTACAACATTCATTTACACTTTTTGTTGTCTAAAATTTGGTCTTAAAGAAAATGGTTCAACCCTAGTAATATTCAGAAAATTCCACTTTCAATTGTGCTTCACTCAACCACAATTCTTGCAACCTATTTTCTAAACCATTATGAATTTGTTCTTTCATTTGAGGTTGTTGTATAGAGTCTTTTTATAACATCTATTGTCCCACATATCTAACAAATCCATCCTTCACTTCATTATTAATCAGTGGACATTCTATGATGACATGTCCTCTAACTTTACAAAAAACACAAATTCTAAAACTAGTCTGAGCCAACATGGCTAAATATCCAAAATTGTAACTTCTACATTCTAGATCTCTTTCAAGTCTTCTACATCTATTGTTCGTTGGAATTGGTAATGCCTCCTCTAAAAAATGCACCTATGCATCATTATACATAGAAGTTCTTAAGTAATTATCATCTACCCATTTTCGGAATATTAGGATTAGAGCTATGATCCACTTCCCAATCTTCTATTGGGTCATGATATTTTGGCAATGCTGATTGGTACATAAATGGTATACTTGTGTGTTTGTTGTAGTCACTTTATCGAATATGCACACATTTTGGACTTGATGAATTTGTAGGGTCCACCAATAACAATTTGTCCTTTAGATTTATATCGTCCCCATGTTTTTGAATAATCAATGTTGCTTGGAAATTATGAATAACCCTTTTTCTTATATTTCAAACTTGATCCCCCTCACTAGAGATTGTTTTCTATAACTAGGACGTCTCTGTAGACCTACCGTCCATACTTTTCATTTTGTTCATGTGCCTATTGAAGACACCTAATGTCCTATAGGTCATTCTTCTATTCATAAGTTTTTGGGTTTCAGAACTATACCCCTATTTGGCGTTTCATGCACCTTTTGTTCTGCATCTTAATGTTTTTCAAGATCAAAAATGATGTTCTCCTGTCTAGCTTTTTGGTCCATTTGCCTCTACAAACTTTGAGTCACCATCCGATTCTTATTGTCATGCAAATATAAAATTCCCTTGGGTCCATTCACAGTAAAAGGAACCACAGGTGCCAAGGTCAAAGTCGTTACCAAGGACTACATTTTATTGTGCATGGATTAGTTTATCAAATATCAAAACTATATTCTAAATGTAATTTCTGGGATTGAAAATCAATATTGAGACCAAACATGACCCATACATATATTGCATGAAGACCTATATTATAGTCAAATGTAGACATTTGTTTTTACCCATGATTATAAATTTTGAACCTTTTGAACCATTAAGGACATTCAAAATCGAAATTAACAACATTCGTTCAAAGGATTCAATACATATGCATTTGAAAAATAAACACATGAGGCCTTTCTTATGAAGTATATTAGATACCATAATAAAATTGAGAACATTTGGTGAATGTTTGAATAATAAAAAACATGTTCAAATTTTATAGTTTTTAAAAGAACCCTATCAATAAGTGCTTTGTGTATGACATTTGAAGGATTCCAATACCATAATGAAATGATTCCAAATTTGTAGGATATCAATTTCATGAATAAACAAGCAAAACCCCAAAATATGAACAAATAATTCATTATATATAATTATTGGTGATTTTTCAAAGTAGTAAAGGTGCAGTTTTCACTGCAATCAATAAGTGATTTGGCTCCTTTTACTATGAATGAACCTCCTTGGTTTCATGGTGTATTTCTGACTTAAGTCCTTACAACTTTCATTGCTTAAATCTCCATCTTCTATTTGCCAAAACCTTTAGAAATCTAAATCTACCAAACAACAATATTTCCCCTTCCAAGTTGTTGAAATCTATAGAAAACAATGCTTTTATAGAACCCCAAACTACTCAATAATTATTTCTATTTTTGGCTTCAAAAAAGAAAATTGTCTTTGAGATGGTCACCAAATGCTAAACATGGATTTTATCTTAGAAATGTTCACTACCTATTTAAAACAATACAAAAGTCCATTCAATGTTCCATTTCAACACTTAAAATTTGTGGTTTCATTATGCAAACAATTCAAATAGGTTATTTCTACACAAATTTTTTATTACAACTACTGTTTCTTTTGCTTAGTTCTATTTCCTTAAACAAAATCTGTGGTCAAAATATGATTAAATATTTTAAATAAATCCAAAACACAACAGATATAAAATATAAATCCATGTTTCTTCATCAAATCTATACTACTCTCTTTATTCCAAATTGAACATATCAACAACCTGTAGATTAGAAAATAGAAATTAGAATTGAAAACATAAAAAATTTATGGTTTTCAATACCAACAGAATTTTGAACTAAAAAATATGCGTTTTTGTCTAACTCTAGTAGCTCTCATCTTCACTCCATGTGTAAAACAAAAACAACTCATAGATTTCAACAATTTTTAGAACCTCATCCTAAATCACTTCCTTCCAAAAGTAATTCAAAATTAAAAATGTTCAACAATTTTAATCCTATCTAATTCATTCATTACCTTGGTTAATCCCTACCATTTTCCTTATCTACTTTCTCTTTGTTCATCCTTGCCATACACCGAGTAACATAATGTTATTACATTAACATAAGATCATCACAATTTACATGGTTAACTTTGTTAATTTTTTGAAAGACAATGTTCAAATGGCAATAAAGGCTAGCAATGTGATGTAGAGTTTTTTTACATGGGTAGAATTTAATATATGCACAAGTAATAATTATTGAACAAAGAGGGGTCTATGAGAATAGGACCATTTTTCCATTTCAAAATAGATTTCTTGTAAGATCATAAATTGTGTTTTCCAATAGTTTCAACAATAATGGATTAACATTTTCAATACACCTCAAAACAAATATAACATTTTTCACTACAAGAATTTGAGGCTTTACTCGGAATGATCACAAAAGTCTTGAAAACTTTTTAGCTAGTATCAATGCAATTTCATAACATGTTATGCGTTCAATTCACATATTTAGTAAATATTTTTGTGAGTCTTGATTGCCAAATGTTCAATGTCAATAAATCTATAAAATGGAGGGTTTTTTGATGATATATTGATGAAAACATGTAACAAAAAATAAACAAAGAAACATGGCACATTAAAGTTGTGCATGATTTAGGTTGTTCATTGAAACAACGTAATTTGTCTCACACTTGATTATAAATTAATTGACATGTCTTAAAGAATGACTAATTAGGATCCAAAGTGCTTAGTTCAATTTCAACATGTCCATGCTTATTGGGCACAACATGATGAAACCCAAGAAGGTTTGAGAAATCCATCTCATGAATGCTATTAGCTTCTTTTGAAACAACCTCCATATCCACCCCATATAATAACATGGCTAGCACATGTGACATCAATGGACGTCTTGAGGCTGATGTTTGCACACATAATAATGCCACATCAATCACACGTCGTGCTTGATCATCCAATACGTTGTTGTTTAATTGTTGGTCAATAAGATCAAACAACTTATCTTGTTCATGTAAAGAATGTGCCTAAAAAGACCACCCGCCCATTTTGGGGAAACAAATTAGATTCACAATTTTTTTTATCTTATTAGTATTAAATATGGATTAGTGGGTCATTACTTGGATTTATTATGTATCCTTTTGTTTCAAAGTATTCTTTTGTTACTTATTTGTAATGGAACAAATGTCAATCCCTAGCTTTATATATTGATAAATGTGATAAAAATTTTCCATTAATAAATATATAATCTACTTCTAAATGAAACATTTAAAATTATATATTGGAATGATTCTCAAAAAAAATTTGAATTTGTTTGTGGACGTAATAATGTTTTTCCTAAAAATTTCAAATAAAATCTACTTCCAAACTATAAACAAGTACCTTGTTTTCAATTCAACATCATTTTCATCAAAATATAATGAGTGCTCTTGGTAAATTGGCATGGAAAATGGGCATATTGTTAATAATTATTATTCACCAAAGCATTCCATTTTAGATTATACAAAGCTTTTGATCAAAAAAATGAATTGAAGATGCGGATGTAAGTTATAAACCTAACCATATTAACCTACCCATTTGAGTGTTAAGTTTCAATTGCCCACAAATGTGAAGTCTAGATTTGTTGATTTGCCATCTAAATATCACCAAATGCTTCTTCAGTCCCTTTTATGGTTATTGGATTATCTCAATGACGGTAATTTAATATTTTTAATATGATGTAATTGGGGAAAATATGGTTGCCTAGTCCTTTTCAAAATCTGACACCAAATAACCTAGGTTTCATCTTTGTGATAATTTTTTTACTTATTGATCCTTATTAGCCTTATGTTGCATTTATAATAAATAACCATTTCAAGCAATGGGGCTAATGATTTAACATCTTGCCCCCACAATATTACATTATGTAATTAGGTTATTAATTAAAATTAAAAAAAAACTAAATGTACATACACTTACCCATTCAAGAAGGTAAATTTTGTTTGTTTCCAAAGACAAATCAATATTCTTGCGACCACTCACAATTTCCAAGAGAAGAACGCCATAGCTAAATACATCCACCTTTTCAGTGAGTTGGCCAAGAGTAGCATATTCAGGAGACAAATACCCCCTACAAAAAAAACAACTAAAAAAGTAAGAAGTATATTTAAATTTGTGTGCAAATTGTGGTGAAATTCTAGTTTCAATGGTGTCAAAGATTAATCATTCAATTTTTTTCAAATGACCCAAATGGGTACATCTAGTCATAGAATCATTGTAACATCATATGTTGGTTTTGATGATTGGAAAAATGTACATTGTTCCAGCAATATGGGCAGTTGACAAGTGGCTTATATCCTCTGGAAATAATCGTGCCAATCCAAAGTCTGCAATCTTTGAGTTCAAATCTTTGTCAAGGAGTATGTTAGATGCTTTAATGTCTCGATGTATAATGCGTGGTTGCAAATACTCGTGAAGGTGAATGAGGCCATGAGCAATTCCCACACATATGTTAAATCGCATTGTCCAATCCAAGAATAAAACATTTTCAATTTGTCGGTCTGCAAACACCAAAATGTTAACAATGATTAATCATAAGGTATTAGATTATCATACATGCATGACATGCAAACCATTAAGATATCATCAAAATTTCTATGACATGGAAATTTACCATGATTAAGTTGAAATGTCATACCCCATAGAGCTTCAGCAAGGTTTTTGTTTTCCACATATTCAAACACAATAAGTTGTTGTGTGGCTCGTAGAGAAAATCCTTTCACCTTCACTAGGTTCTTGTGGCTAACACCAGTCATGAGCACAATTTCATTCAAAAATTCACTTACCCCTTGATGTGATTTGTTCAATAGTTTCACTGCCACATTTGTCCCATCAGGTAGTATACCCTACAAAATAAATAGAAATATTTTTCAATTTTTCATCAATGAGGTTAAATATCAATTATCAATTGGCAAATCCTTTGAAATTAATCATAACCAATTTCATGTTAAAATGCATGAACTACAAGTTGTAAATATATTTGAATTATTATTTTAACATCAAAGATTATATATATTGTAAACATTTTAGTTAATTTCATTGAACTAGACATTGAATGATGGAAATACATGATGAATTTGTAAAGAAGTTGAAATATGAATTTACCTTATAGACTGCCCCAAAACCACCCTCTCCAAGTTTATTGGATCGATGGAAATCTTTAGTGGCTACTTTTAACACATTATATGAATATAATATAGGTTGCACTTGTTGTTTTGCAAATTCTGCCAAATTGTATGTCCAATTGTCATTCACTTCTTACACAAGTAAAGTAATTTACAACAAATGAAATGAACATTTAATAATCATAGTATTGGCAAACTTTTACAAACCTAAATATAAATGGGTCAATGAATGGGCAACATGATGTTATTACATCTACACATGTCTAAAAAAATTGAATAATGACTTTACTTGTCTAATTAATTATTTCAAATAGAAAAGAAATAAATAATGGAGTTAAAAAGGAAAACACAATTGAGTTTCAATGTACCTTTTTGAATTTCACGAAAATCTGACATATTTTTGTGGTACTTCCAATATATGATAATGAAAATGATTCCACTCACAAATACAAAAATGGGTAATATTGTTGACAATATCCAAGCCAACTTTTTATGCAATTCATGGGAATTATTAATTTTGATGAAAAGAACTGTTTCAAACAAATTATAACCTTGGGTCAGCAATTGAGTCAAACATGAATTCATCTTGTTAAAAACTTGAACAAAATGATTTTATTCAACAAAGTATGATTTGCCAATAAAAAATTATTGTAGATTTTTCCAAATACCATAATACTTTGGCGACTTCAATAGTAACCTATTGAATAATTAATATGTTTTGGGAATTTTAATTTGGCATCTTAGTTTTTATTTTGAAAATTTTGATAAGTACAAAATAAATATAATAAAACTACTACATTACCCACAAAATTCAGTTGTCTTTTTGGCTCGACTATCTTGGTTGACAAAATTTTAAAATTTTAATGTGTGCTGAAGCCACCAAGTTACCATAATAGTTATATTAATTTGTAACAAATTCACATTGTGCTACCCTTAAAAGTAGAATTGCCATAACGTTGTTTGAATAACTACAATAAAATTCACTAACTTTTATCATTCTTACATGATGACATTCAACACTATTACAACTATTTAAGTTTGAATACCATAAATGACAAGATTTTAAATTTGTATGTTGAAACCATTGTTATAGGATAATGGAAATGGAAGCAATATCCATGTATGTTAAATGATAAGTGATAATGTTGATTTTATGCATTCTTAGCTTTTCATTGTGTGTATTGAAGATGTGATATTAGTAATGCACAATCTTTCACTTTCCCATGAATGTTCAATCTTTGAAATGTAGGAAAATTGTTGTGGTGAATATCCCCACCTATTGGGATGGTAGATGAATTGTCACGGCAATTTAAAAATTCATATGGAGTTGGGTTTTTGGAGGCGACAATACTACAACATGGATTCCCTCCAAGCCTACAATGATACAAAATGTGAGTACAATGTTAAAAAGTTGTATATAAGTTTTGCCTTTCTTTAATTATATTTGAAAGTATTGAAGTTCATAATATAGGATGGATTGTGTCCCACCCTATTTAGGCTACAACATCATGTTAAAATATTCTGATTATAGTGTTTAAATGATGAAAATAATGAAATCCATGAGTTTGGTATTGGAACTTACAAGATTGGTGAATATATACCACTTTCCCAAGATGGGTTAAGTTGAATTATGTTGTTATTGACCAATGATATCAATGTCCCAAACTCCAAAAGTTTTGTCAAATTGATTTGTAAATCCAAGACTCCATTGAAGTTGTTGTCATCAAAATTGCTACATTGAGGCCTCAAAATGTTAGTCCACAACACAATTTGTATCTTAAACCTTAAATGTAATGAATTCCAATTTACAAGTTATAGTTTCAAGTTTAAATTGTTGTAGAATGGCAAAATATAATTGTTATTTAGAAAACATATTAAATTATAAACATTAATATCACAAAGTTGTTCAAGTTGTTAGGTTTTAAAATATATTGAAAAAATAGATATTATTATTATGCAAGAAATGAACCTAGTACCATTAAACAAATGGATGTTCATCCCATAACATATGGACATGAACACATGTAATTAGGTGTGAAGACAAAAAACTCACGCTTCTTGTAACATGAATGAACAATTGAATAAATTAGATGGAAATAAACCAGTTAATTTGTTTCCACCCAAGTTCCTGGGAGACCCATTTCATAGGTTAGATTTCAAATGACAAAGTCAAAATTGGGCAACACATAACATGCCATGTTGTTTTATAAATGACATAAATAAGTTAGATGACATGGAAAAGTTATGACAAATAAAAATTCACAATGTCAAATAAACTAAAGAAAATATCAATTAAATCCAAAATAAAATCAACAATAATCATATTCATCAACATTATAATCAATTTGTTGGAAAACTCATAAGATATACATTTGTATGTTATT
>Ga0116227_10008666_pt1 | contig 18992 bp, 12 predicted proteins | sample S1TSphgellanicum_FD_89693 | JGI IMG/M metagenome (GOLD analysis project Ga0116227, IMG submission 89693) | Host-associated microbial communities from peat moss isolated from Minnesota, USA - S1T2_Fb - Sphagnum magellanicum MG | ecosystem: Host-associated > Plants > Peat moss > Unclassified... | reverse complement strand
CCCGCACCTTGCGTTCGCGGCTGGCGCAAACGTCGGCGATCGCGCTTCACGTTCCCAAGCCGTTCGAGGGCTTCGCTTTCGACCAGGGCGCGACGAACGACATCTTCAGCCGGGACCTCCAGTCCTTCAGCTTTTCGTTCCTGCGCACGCGCGCGGACGTCGCAAACGTGCTGCTGCGCATCGAACCGCGCTCCGACGTGAAGGGCACCCTGCTCGCCGAAGACTTTCAGCGTGGCGGGCTCGCGCAACTCACGAACTCCTTCGCGCAAGAACTGGTCGATCCCAACGGGTTCACCGTCGACGAACCGATCAGCGGTCCGACGGTCGTGTCGCTCGGTCGGCCGGGGATCCCGTGGATGACCGGCGGCAGCGCCGGCTTGACCCTCGACGTGATCAACCCGCTGTCGGTGCCGGCCTTCGCCGACGTCGAGTTGCCGGGCGTCGTCTCGATGCAGACGGACGGCATGCCGCTTGAAGTGACGCTGGGCGAATCCCGCGCGTTCGCGTGGGCCCCACCGCGTCTCGTCCTCGACGTGCTGAACTACGCACCGAGCGTTTCGCTGCGCCACGTTTTGTTGCCGCTGGGCGTTAGCACGTTGCACGTCGGGCCCGCGCTCGAAGCGGCGGCGGCGAACGAACGTCGCTTCGCGGTGAGCACCGGCATCAAGATCACCAATAAGTCGCCGGCGACCCGCTTCGAACAGCGCTGGTCCACGCTGAACGTCGGGCTTAGCCGCTCCGTGTTGGGAACCAAACTCGCCCTGTCGGAACCGTATCCGAGCGGTCAGCCCGGGCACCGCCGTTTCCGCTTGATGAGCGGGCTCGCGATTCCGCTCGCGCAGCAGCCGCAGGTGTCGTTGCGCTACGTCGCGCCGCGTTCGCCGTACTCGTTACGCTTGGTCTTCGGGCTGACCCACGACGCGGATCACCTCGAGTTCAAGGTGACGGTCCCGCAGTCCAGCGACCTGATCACGACGGATCTCACGCCGTCGGTGCAGCGCGCGCTGGACGACCGCCGCGCCGAGGAACGGCGCGAGCACGCCCTCGACGTGCGATCGCTGGTCGAATTCGCTTCGACCGCGCATGACGATGCCTCGACCTACGTCCTCCACGACGTTCAACTCGAGATCGTCAAGGCGGGGAACGCAGCCGCGGCGGCTTCGACCGCCGTTATCCGCAGCGCGACCTTGGCCATTCCGAAATCGACCGTTGGCGCCCCGATCATCCGCGACGTCTTCGTTAGCGATTTTTCGCAACCGCGCTCGTTCGGCGGACTCAGCGTGACCAACGTACACGTCGAGCGGATCGACACGAGCGGCTCGCGCCTACACCTGAACCTGACCGTCGAACCACCGCCGCAGCTCGCTCTCCCGAACGATCCGCACCCCGGCGACCACGTCACCCTGCAACTCGCGAACGGCACGGCCTACAGCGGCACGGTCGTGGAAACGACGCCGGATGCGATCGTCCTGCGCCAGGGCACCACGACCGATCTCGTCGCGTCGACCGTCGGCATCCAGCGCTCGAGCATCGCCACGATCAGCCAGCTCTTACCCGACGTGCGGGGCGGCGTTGAGTTCGACGTCCCCGTTCGCAACGGCGATCGGGGGCGACAGCTCTCGTTTCTCCTGGCCGCCAATCCGCTCTTCGCGACCAAGGTCACGCTGCTGGTCCGCGACCCGGACACCCACCGCCTCTATTCGGTCTTTCCCCAGGACCGCGGCCTCTTACAATCGAGCGAACCGCGCATTCCGCCCCAATGGGTCAGCACGCTCACCAACCTCGCCGAAGTCGTTCCGGTACCGCTTGGCGTGCCGTGGTTCGCGGGCGACCGGCCCGATTCGCTCGAGGCGGTCGACTTCCAGCATTACGCGCTCGACTTGCCGTCGGTCTACGCCTCCGAACTTCCGCTCGTGCGCCGCCCGCAGCTCGTCGCGCTGCACTTGGAATTCGCGCTCTCCGGGAACGCGTCGGTCACGAGTCCGACGCCGGCCGACATCACGCTGGCCAACGTCGAGTTGAAACGCTGGACCTACGACTGGCTCTTCGACCGCGATCACGGCCTGCTGCCGAAGACGCAAATCGACGCACGTCCCCTGAACTACCGGCTGGCCGGCATGTCGCAAATGTACCCGACGCTCTTCGCCTACGGCCGCGAACCGGTCGCCGCGGGGCCGCCGCACGTGGTTTCGGCGACCAACGGGACAGACAGCACGATCGCCTCGGCGTTCCTGAGTTTCGGCCGGCCGGTCGAGACCCCGTTCGCCGCATTGGAAGCAGCTAAGTCGCCCTCAGCCTCCGAGGTCGCGGGCCGGCTGCGGACCGGCGGCGGCCTGCTGGTCTTTCCCAAGACCTACAGCACCGGCTGGCGGGCGGCGCTCCTCCCGCCCGGCGTCGCGCCGACCGGTAACGGACTGCTCGATCTAGCGCGGCTGGCTCCGTTCTTCGTCCGGCCGAGCGATCACGTCAGCGTCAACGACATCTTCAACGGCTGGTATCTACCGCGCTTCGACGGAACCGTGGCGTTCGTGTTCCTCCCGACGGCGTTCGGCGAATTGGGCGCCCTGCTCGAAGCGATCGTGCTGCTGGTCCTGCTGGGGATATTCGTGAGGCGCCGTGCTTCAGCGCGCTGAGTTCCTGTTCCGATGGGTGCCACGGCGCGCGCTACCCCGGCTCGACCAAGTTTTCTTGGTCCTGGTGCCGGCCGTGACGATCGGCCTCATCGACGCGCTGGGAGCGCTCAGTCCGTGGTCGCTCGCGGCGTTGGCCGCCTGCCTCGTGCTGTTGGTGGTCCTGGTCTGGCGCGGCGAACGCACGCGGACCATTCCGTTCGCCCGGACGTTTCTCTGGGCCGCCGTCGGGTTCGCCTGCCTGTGCGCGATCCTGACCCCGCTCGGCAATCCGGTGGTCTCCGGAGCCTCGCTCGCCGCCCTGCTTTTCCTGGTCGCCGCGTTCGCCGCGCGGGGTCTCGCCGGCGTGCGCTTGCCCCTTATGCGGCGTGCAGCGCCCCACAATCCCCCGCTAAGCTCCGCGCGCGAGCAGGCCGGGGAGGCCGCGTTCGGATGGGTCTACGCCGGCCTGGCCGCGGCGGCGGCGCTGGTCCTGGCGGTCGTCTTGGGCGGAGCGCTCCGCCCAGCGGCCGGGATCTTCACGATCGCGTCGCTCGACCTTGCCGTAGGCCGCAACGTCGTGTCGCTCGGCCTAGGCGCCGCGAAGGTCGCGATCCTCGCGGACTCGCTCGCCGGCGGGATCCTGGTGGCAGCCGCCGCCCGTGCGTTCGGAGCGCGCCGCGCGTTCGCGGTCGCAGCCGGAATTGCGTGGATTGCCGCCTACGCGCGGCTCGGTCCGGTCATGTGGAACGCGACGCCGACCTTCGTCGTGCCGTTGTACGTTTTTGTTCTCTCGCCGGGCTGGCCGGCTCGCCGGCCCTTGTACGCGGGAATGGTCGGCGCGCTCGGCGGGCTCCTGTATTGGCCGCTGCTCGTGCCGCTGAGCGTGCTCACCCTCGGCTGGTGGATCTGGAAGTCTGAGCCCGCCGAGCGTCGATCCGTCGCCCGGGGGTTCGCGTGCGGGGCGCTGGCCGGGGCCGCGTTCGCGCTCCTGGCGGGTTCGCTGATCCGGCCGCCGGCGACCTTAGTGGCCGCGCCGCTCGATGACCCGCTGCGCCTGGTGGGGGCGGACGGCGTCTGGCCCTGGCTGCTGCTCGTGCCGTCGCTGACGTCGGGTATCTACAGTGGGCTCGGGAGCCTGCTGCTCGGGGCGTCCGGCTTCGCGGGTAACGCGCTCTGGGTCACCGCCGCCCCGGGCTGGGCGCTGGTGGCGGCGCTGATCGCCGCCGGACTCACGCTCCGGCGCGCCGCGCCGCGCGCCGCGCGAGCCGCTTTGGCCGTCGTGTTGGCGGTCGTCTATCTCGCGCTACCCTCGCACATTTTTTCCGTTCCGCTGCCCACGCCGGCCGAGGTCACCTACCTCGCGGGCGGCAGCGGCTGGCTCGCCTCGAGCGCCGCGCTCGCCCTGGTGGCCGTAGCCGCACTGGCCGGCGCCGCCGCGATCGAGTCCTTCGCCCAGCGCCGGGGTCGGCGGCTCGCCGCGGCGGCCGGCCTCGTCCTGGTTCTGCTCGACGCGTGCCCGTCGGGCGCGCTCTTCCCGAATCTGCCCGCCTCGGCTGCCACCGGGGCGCTACGCGAATCGCAGGCCGACCCCGGGCACGCCTCGCTCCTCGCCTCGCTCTACGACGACGATCCACGTGCCCGGCTCGCGCGGGCCCAAGTCGAGGCGCTCTTCGGGCTCTCGCCCGCGGCCGCGCGGGCCTTCGTCCGCCCCTTGCCGGCCACCGACCGCCTCGAACCCGGCGACCTCGGCTTTCCGCGACTTACGGTTGCGGTCGTCGACCTGTCCGCCTATAATCTGTATCGCGATGCACCCTTCACGGGGTTCATTTTTGTACCGAACGATCTGAGCGGGATGCTGACCGCACCGGAACAGGTCGCGAACCCGGAGATCGATCGGACGCTCATCAAGAGCGTGTATGGCAGCGACTTCGCGTATTCTTATGAGCGATAGTATTTTCGTGAGTTCTACAAATTCCAAGCGTCCGACTCGCGTCACGTTCGTTTTGGCGACGCTGAACGAGGCGCATCGGATCGACCGCTGCTTGCAAAGCATCCGCGACCAAGCCTACGATCAGAGCGCGGTCGACATCCTCGTCGCGGACGGCGCTTCGACCGACGATACGGTCGAGCGCTGCGAACGGCACGGCGCGCGCGTGCAGCCCAATCCGCTCGTCCGCTGCGAACCCGGGATCGCGATGCTGATCGATCAAGTGAAGGACGGGCTGATCGTCGTGTTCGCGGCCGACAACACGTTGATCGAACGCAACTGGTTGACGCGCGTTGCGTCCGCGTTCGACGATCCGGGCGTGGTCGCTTCGTTTTGCCGCATCGCGAGCGACCGGACTCAAGGTTCGCTATCGAGCCGATACCTCAACCGCTTCACCGATCCGTTCAACCACTTCGTCTATTGGAGCGGCGCCGACTATCCGCACCTGCCGCACACGCAGGCCGCCGCCGTCGAGCGGCGCGACGGTGCGACCTACCTCTTCCGTTTCGACGCGAACGATTGTCCGCTGATCGCGCTGGCGCAAGGGGTCACGTTTCGCGCGCCGCACGCGCGCCGGCAACAGACGGAAGAGGACGACGTCGCGCCCTTCGTGGACTTGGCGCGAACCGGCTTGATCGCGTACGTGTCCGACGTCAGCCTCGGACACGCGCAAGTGCGCAGTCTCGCGGAATTGCTCGCCAAGTACGGGCCGCGCATCCGCTCGAAACTCTTTCCCGACTCACCCTACATGACGCGCGAGCCGCTGCTGAACCCGGTGCGGCGTCTGCGGCGTTTCCTGTGGCCGTTTTACGCGTTCTCGGTCGTGCTGCCAGTGTTAACCGGACTGACCATGGCCGTCAAGGCGCGCGAACCGCTCTGGCTCTACCATCCCATCATTAGCATTGCCATGGCGTGCTGCCTGGTGCGCGAAGCGGTACGCGTCGCGCCCGCCTTGGCGCGGGCGTGGCTCACCCAGTCGGTAAGGAACTTGAGAGCATGATCGAACCCAAGCCGCCGCCTCGGTCGCTCTACGAGGATGTGACCTTCGGTGAAGGCTGCCTGATCGACGTCAGGCCGCGCGGACGCGATGACGTTCCGCCACCGGCCATCGGCGCCGGCTCGACGATCCGCTCGCACACGGTGATCTATGCGGGCGTCGTGGCCGGCGCGCGTTTCAATACCGGCCACGGCTCGATGATCCGAGAGAACAACATTCTGGGCGACGACGTCAGCATCGGCACGAACGCGGTTCTCGAGCCCGGCAACCGCATCGGCCACCGCGTGCGGATTCATACCGGCTGTTTCCTGGAAAACGTCACCTTGGGCGACGACGTCTTCGTGGGTCCCAACGTCGTCTTCACCGATGATCCGCATCCGATGTGCCCCTCGTACGAACGGTGCGTGCTCGGCGCGAAGGTCGGCAATTTCGTCAGCATCGGCGCCAACTCGACGATCTTGCCGGGCGTGAAGATCGGTGACGGCGCGCTGATCGGCGCGGGCAGCGTCGTCACGCGCGACGTCTTGCCCAACACCGTCGTGGCCGGCAATCCGGCCACGTTCAAGAAGAACGTCGACGAACTCACGTGCTTCGCCGGCATCTATGCCAAGCCTTACGAATGGAGAACCCGTTGACCATCAAGTTCGTCGATCTCGGTCGCCAGTATCGCGACATCCAAGCCGAAATCCGCGTGGCGATCGACGACGTGCTCGAAACCGGCGCGTTCATCATGGGTCCGCAGCTGCGGGCATTCGAAGCGAATTTCGCCGCCTACTGCGGCGCGAAGTACTGCGTCGGCGTGGGCTCGGGCACCGCGGCGCTCGAACTCGCGCTGCTTGGGCTCGGCCTCGAACCGGGCGACGAAGTGATCCTGCCCGCGAACACGTACATCGCGACGGCGATCGCCGTTTCGGCGGCGGGCGGGAAGCCCGTCCTCGTTGACGTCGACGAGCGCACCTCGAACATCGATCCCGCGCTGATCGAAGCCGCGATCACGTCGCGCACGGTCGGCATCCTGCCGGTGCATCTCTACGGCCGGCCCGCCGCCATCGGCGAGATCCTAACCATCGCGGAGAAGCACGGACTCTTCGTGCTCGAGGACGCGTGCCAAGCGCACGGCGCGCGCGCGCTCGGCAAACGGGTCGGTACGTTCGGCAAAGCGGCCGCGTTCAGTTTCTATCCCGGCAAGAACCTCGGGGCCTACGGCGACGGCGGCGCGATCACGACCGACGACGCGGCCCTCTACGAGCGGCTGCTGCAGCTGCGCGATTTCGGTCAGACCCGCAAGTATCACCACGAAACCAAGGGTACGAACAGCCGGCTCGATACGGTCCAGGCCGCGATTCTCAGCGTGAAACTCAAGCGACTCGACGCCTGGAACGACCGGCGCCGCGCGGCCGCCAAAACCTACGAGCGCCTCTTCTCCGGCTCCGACGTCGTTACGCCGGCGCTCGCGGTCGGCGAAGACAGCGTCTGGCACCTTTACGTGGTGCGCGTGCCCGACCGCGCACACGTCATGGACGCGCTGGCGGCCGCCGACATTCAGAGCGGGATCCATTATCCGATTCCGATCCACCAGCAGGGCGCCTACGCCGAACTGCACGACCTGCGCGGCAACCTACCCGTTACCGAGAGACTCGCCCCGGAAATCCTCTCGCTGCCGATCTTCCCCGAGATCACGGGCGAAGAGTTGGAGCGCGTCGCAAGTACGGTGATCGAAGCGGTCCGCGTCTCTGCTCCCGCGTAGGCGCGAGCAGCGGGGCCGCACGTTCGCCCGCGTCCCTAAATTCTACGGTTTCTTCGGGCCCTTGGCGATCGCGGCCGTTTGGCGGGCGGCGTTCGTCGCGTTCGCGTCACCCGAGATCGCGCCCCAGAGCGCGAAAGCGCGCGTGACGTCGAGGTAGTTAACGGTTTTCACGTGGCCGAAATACGTTTCCTGACCCGCGGTGCGCGTGTTCTGGGTCGTGTCGACCGAGCCGTCGGCCCGGAGCTGCGCCAATTCCCACGCAATCCCGCGCGAGACGGCGGGCTCGATGCGCGGATCGTCGACCCACAGCGAGATCTCCTCGAGGTGACCGCACGACGTCGCGTTGTACGACGTGTCGGGGCCGCCGCGTTCGGGGAAATACCCCTCGGGCGTCTGCGCGGACAGGCCACGGTTCAGGAAGTCCTCGCCGACCGCTTGCGCCGCCGGCACGCCCGTGAACTCGTAACCGAGCAATAGCGCTTTCGCGTCCTCGATGATCCGGTTGGTCGAACCGCCGCCGTCCGCTTTGATCATGTAGCCGACGTTCTCGGGCCGCGTCAGCCATTGGAGCGCGAGCCGGTACTTCGGCACCAGCGCATCGATGCGCGCGGCATATTCCGGCCCGAGCGGCGACGCGCGCAGGAACAGGAGCGCTTCGACGCTTTCGGCGATCCAGAAGGCGTCGCTCGTCGGCTCGTACACAGGCTTCTGAACGACGCCGAGGATCACCGCCGCATGCTGGAAGCTGCCGTCGGCATTCTCGTGGGCCATCGAGGTGTCGATCACGGGCCAATTGCGGTCGACGGCATCCTTATCGCCCGAGACGGCGCCGGCGATGATCGGCAGCATCGCGCCGCGCTGCTGGCCGACGGTCAACCACTCGGCGACGTTCTTGCCGACGAGCCCGTCGGGGCCCGGCGACGCGGTGCGCACCCACCCGATCGTGAGCACGTCGGCCGGAATTCGCTGCATCACGCCGAGTGCGCTCGCTGGGGCGGCCGCGACCGGACCGGCTGAGAGCTCGAAGCCTGCGAGGACGAGGCCGGCCAGCGCGAGCCTCGAGAGAGCGAGGGGGAGCATCGACTTCATGTGCATGAACGCTCAACGATGACGCACGGCAGTCCGTTGCGAATCAGATCGCGAGCGTCGTCTCTTCGTGCGTGCCCTCGGCTTGCAGCGCGATGTTCCACGAGCCCGCGGCGGCGAAGAATCGGTGCGACCGCAATCCGAGCGCCTCGAGCCGGCGGATCGCCGTGCGCGCGTCGTCGTCGGTCACGGACGTCGGCCCGAGCCCGCTGCGCCGCAGGTGCACGGCGTCGCGACCGGTTCCGTCGAAGGCCAATGAGAGCTTCGGCTTCGAGGAAAAGTGCGTGAGCGGATAGAGCCGCGAACGGAACGCGACGATGGCATCGACTTCGTGGTGACCGCGGCGAACGTACCAGGACACGATGCCCGGAACGTCGCGCCAAGACGGCGTCGCGAGCCAATGCACGCGGTGGCCGTCCGCCTCCCAGGCGCTGGCCCAACGCGAGAGCTCTCGCTCCTCCTCGTCGGCGGCTAAACGGTCGCGCGGGTTGTCGCAGGCAACGATCAGCGTTAGCGATTGCTTGACTGGGATGACGGACGAGCGAGCGATCAGGTCGCCATACGGCAGCATCCGCAGTGCGCCGTGCCGTAAACGGAGGCGCAGAATCGACAACAGCATCGAGTAGGCTGTGCTCACGAGCTTGATCTTGGAATCGCTCGGCGAATCTTCCCAGGAAATCGGGCACTCGATCACTTTGAAGCCCAGCCGCTTCAACGCGTAGAGCAAGTCGATGTCGAATGCGAAGTTAGCCAATTCGAGTTCGCCCAAGACGCGGTCGACGGCGGTGCGCCGGAAAAGTTTCGCCCCGCATTGCGTATCGCCGAACTTCAAACCAAAGAGCGCCCGCACGATCAGATTGAAGGCGCGACTGCTCAGGCGCCGCGAGAGCGACTGCTTGCGCGTGACGTTGGCGCCGCGAATCCAGCGCGATCCGATCGCGCCATCGCAACCGACCGTGCGGCACACCTGCATCAGCGAATCAAATTCAGCGGCTGTCGTCGATCCGTCGGCATCCGTATAACCCACGAAGGGCTCCGAGCCGCTTTTGAGCCCGACGCGAACCGCTCCGCCTTTGCCGATCGCGTGCTTGATCTCGATCAACGAAAGATTCGAATACTCGCGCATCAGTTCGCGCACGATATCTGCGGTTCGATCCCGGCAGCCGTTCGCCACGACCACGACGCTGGCGCGCGCGCCGAAGTAACTACAATACGCCGTTACGCAGTCCGCGATCCGCGATTCCTCGCAGAAGGCGGGAATGACGACGCGAATTTCGGGCGAAGAGACAGGCTCCACTACACCATTGTCGAGCATAAACCTACCCAGCGCGACTGCCGCCGCGACGCACGCTTTTACGCGAGCCAGGCTGAGCGAGTTCGTCGCCCCGTTCGGGCCTCCTCCGCCGGAAGTCGTGGTCCCAATCCTTCGCGCGATCTCGTACCTGCCCGCAGCCGATGGTGTCGCAAACGGGTCGCTCCGAACAGCCTCATAGCGCCCGTGCCGACTGGGTAATGGAAGCAAGCAGCGCGTCGCTTCCCCGGCGAAAAAGGGGCATTCCGAGCGTTTCGCGGGACCGCTCGGACCGACGCGGAGCGGCTCGTATCCCGCCCACGCGGAGTCCGGACATGCCCGAAGCGTGATAAGCGTTATTTTATTTCGGTTGTAAATTAAAACGTGCGCCGGCCGCTTGTTCGAGTCTGGAGCGCACGCGGCCCGACAGAACGAGACCGCGCCCCGCGGGGCCGCACGACGGCCACGCGCGAGCGGTTTTGGCCTGCGAGCGACGAAAGCGCCAGGCTGATCATGGCGCCACGCTTCCTTTTCATCGCCCCTCAGGGAATCGGCGACTCGTTACAGGTGACCCCGTTGCTGCCCGGACTGCGAGCGGCGGTTCCCGACGCCGCGATCGACGTGGTGACACTCCGCTCGACCTCCGAGGCGCTCTTCCGGGGCCTCGACGGGCTCGTGGACAACGTGTACCAACTTCCGTATTGGGAGAAGGGCCGCCGAGCCTTCGGGATGGCCCTGGTTCGCTTCGCCTTACGCCGCCGTTACGACGCGAGCTTTCTGGCCTTCCCCGCCGCACGCGCCGAATATCAGATTCTCCACGCGGCGATCCCTAGCCGCCGCCGTCTCGCCCACGATTACGACGGCCGGTTTTGGCTCGACCGGGTTCCCGGATTCCGGACGACGCGCGTGCCGATCGACCCCCTCGTATCCAACGTGCTGCGCAATGAGGGCTTGTTGCACCAGGTCGTGCCGTCGGCCGGGCGCGTGGACGGCTACCGCATCCCGCGCGATTGGCTCGAGGCCCCCATTCCCGCGGGCCAGAGCGGCGCGGTGGTCGTACACGTGGGCTCGATCAACCACGACACCTTCGCCGCGAAGCGCTGGCCGTTAGCTGCCTTCATCGCGTTCGCACAGCGCATGCAGGCGCGCGGCGAGCACGTCGTCTACCTGTGCGGACCGGACGAGCGAGCGGAGACTCACGAGGCGCTGGCCGCCACGCCCGGCGCGGGGCACTTCGAGGGAAGCCTGCGCGAAACGACGTCGCTGCTGGCCCGCGCGGCGCTCGTCGTGACGAACGACAGCGGGATCGGTCATATCGCGGTGGGCGTCGGCACGAAGACGCTATCGCTTTTCGGGCCGACGCCGATCGAATTCGCCCCTTACGGCGCGAGCGCGTCGCCCCTGCGGCCCACGGACTGCCCGCCGTGCTTCAACGTGCTCACGAGCGACATGACCTGCAAGCGCAACATCGACTACGCCTGCCTGCGACGCGACCTGACCGTCGACCTCGTCGAGCGGGCGGCCCTCGGGGCGCTCGGCCTTACGGCGGGTTCGACTTAGACTGAGACGGCATTCGCGCGCGGTTGCGTCTGCGCGCGCAGCTGACCGCAGGCGGCCGCGATATCCCGGCCCATCGGCGTGCGGACCGTGGTCGGGACGCCGGCCGCGTCGAGAATGTGCTGGAACGCGCGGATGCGTGCGTCCGCCGTTCCGCGCAGCGGCGCGTCCGGCGTCGCGTTGTATGGGATCAAGTTGACGTGATAGAGGTGACCGCGCATCAGCGCCGCCAAGGCGCGGGCTGAGGCATCGTCGTCGTTGACGCCCTCGAGCATCACGTACTCGAAGAAAATCTTGCGTTTGGTCTTGGCGGCGTACCGAGCGCAGGCCGCCATCAGATCGGCGATCGGATGGCGCCGGTTGACGGGCATGATCCGCCCGCGCCGCTCGTCGGTCGGCGCGTGCAGCGAGATCGCAAGGTTGACCTGAATTCCTTCATCGCTGAAGCGTTCGATCTGCGGCACGAGCCCGACGGTGGAGATCGTGATGTGCCGATGGCCCAGGCCGAAACCGGCGGGATCGTTGAGTAGCTTGACCGCCGCCATCACGGCGTCGTAATTGTGGAACGGCTCGCCCATGCCCATGAACACGACGTTCGTGATCTTCTTGCCGCGCTGCGCCAGTTCGCGCGCGAAGTAGCGGGCTTGGTCGAAGATTTCGACGGGCGTCAGGTTCCGCGTGAAGCCGGCCTGCCCGGTCGAGCAGAAGGCGCACTTGAACGCGCACCCGGCTTGGCTCGAGATGCAGACCGTCGTCCGGTCACCCCAGTGCTCCATCAGGACCGCCTCGACTTCGTTGCCGTCGTGGAGCCGGAAGAGGCCCTTGGTCGTCTGTCCATCCTTCGAGCGTTGCACGACCACCGGAGCGACCGATTCGAGCGGGAACCCCTGGGATTCCAGCGCCTCGCGCAATTCCCGCGGCAGCACGGTGATCGCCCCGACCGTGCCCACGAGTTCCTTGGTCGCGGCCCGGTAGAGCTGGCCCAGGCGATACGGCTTGAGCGCATGGGCCTGTGCGAAGGCCGCGGCGTCCGCGTATCCCGCGTGCCGAGCCTTGTCGTCGAGCCAAACGTCCGCAGCGGTCACAACGCCCTAGTATACCATATAAACGGGGGGCGATGCCCCCCGATCCCCCCGGAATGCGGACGGCTTCGCCGCCCGGCATTTCGGCCGCGGACTCCCGCGGCTCTCCACTGCCCGGCCACCTTCGCGTGGCGGAATGACGACGCGCCCCGGCTAGCCGAGCGCGGGTACGCCTTCGGGACCTCGCGTGGCGGCAACGGTCAAGCCGTGCGTCAAGAGCGAGCACACCGGTTCGGGTGAAGAGATCGACCAACCGAACGGAAACGAAGAGTAGCGCACGCTCGACCACGGCGCCTTCTGAAAAGGCGCGAGGAATTCGTGGGGCCGCAATTTATTCAAGGTATGGTACTGGTCCCATTGGTATTCGAACTGCTCTTTTTCGATTCCCATGCGGGCGAGTTCGTGCCGGAGCGCCCTCTCCACGCTAGAATCCTCGAGGATCAGCGTAAGCCAGGGCATCTTGATCGTTTCATAGAGGTGGGCGCCGAACGGGCTGTAGTATAGCGGCGAAAACTTGCTAAGCACCATGCCGCCCGGACGCAGGATCCGGCTAAACTCGGCGATCATGTCGGAGTAATGCGTCAGGTGCTCGAACGTGTTTTCCGAGATCAGGATATCCACGCTTCCGTCCGCGATGGGAACCGAACGCGCGGTCGAGACCACGAATTCGACGACCCCACGTTCGACCCACTCTTGTAAGGCCGCGCGCTGCTCGGAACTGATCTGCAAATTCACCACATGGTATTTCGCCGGATTCTTCTTGAGGTAGTACGTCGCGGCTGCCGTCGTGCCGCCGATTTCAACGACTCTCGCGCCCTCGAAGGTCGCGTGCTTTGAATAGAAGCCGTCGTACAGCGCAGCCGCGCGCTTCTCGACTTGACTCGTGTATCCAGCCGGATCGCTTACGCTATTCGGCACCTTTACGGGAATCAGGCGAGCAAGCGCTACGATGAACGCTTCGTGCAAGCGAAGTTTTTCTCGGCTACCGGAGCCGCCAAACCCGGTGGCTGCGCCTTTCTCTGGAACGGACAAGCGAGCATCTCCTGGGTAGCTTAAAATAGATGTTTATTGGTTCTTAAGCCCTATACTGCGAGCGCCCGCGTTCGTACCCTAGCCCGCGACCCGGCCGACCGGGAACGGCGCGTAGCGCGGTAAGAACCGCACCGCGGCTTTTGCCGCTAACTCGAAGGGGGCGATCGGAGCGCGCCGGCGCAGGATGGGGTGAAGGTTCCGGTACGCGTACCAGGAGCGGTTGAACACCTTCGCTTCCGGCACGCCCACTTCAGCGAACAACCGGCGCATGATGGGCGGTGAGAAGTAGTGGATATGGCCTTCGGGCATGATGTACGGCGTGCCGGGCAGGCGCCGCACGAGATCCCAGTTACCGGTCTGCACGTACAGGACGCCACCCGGTTTCGGCAGGGTCATCAAATAGCGTAGGAACGCGCGCGGATCGGGCACGTGTTCGATCACTTCGACCACGGTGACGATGTCGACCGTTCCGGCGCGTCGAGCCAGTTCGTCACCGGAGATCACCGGCAAGCCGCGCGACTTGCAGAATTCGAGTGCCTGCGGAGACTCGTCGAAGCCGACGGCGTCCGCGCCGCGTTCGACCGCGCGAGCGAGCAGAAATCCCGTCCCGCACCCGAAGTCCAGATACTTCTTTCCGGCCAAGTTCCCGCAGGCCGCCTGCATCGTCGCGACGATACTCTCGGCCTCGGCGATTTTGAATGGACCGGGAACGCCCGAGTAATCGATGGACCGGTCGAAGCCGCGGCCTTGGTAATAGGCTTCGTCGTATAAGCGCGGGATATCGCTATCGGCAATGCGCGGGTTGACGTAGACGTGCGCGCACTCGTCGCACCTGACGATTTGGAATTCGTTCCGGACGAGTGCGCCCCGCTTCCGCAGCACCACGGAACGTCGCTCGGAACCGCAGATCGCACACGGGTACGATGCGAGCTCGAAACTGTTCTCCGATGAAGCAATCGACACAATCCCATGCGCCTTGCCGATACGCGCGCCGCGCTCCTGCCGTTTCTCAAAGACACTACTTCGCTAGTGGTTTAAGGAACAATTTAAAATAAGTTGTTAGTCAATTAAGCTACCGATCGATCAGATGGCGCGGTCTTGCAAGAGTGTCCTTTACATCATCAGTCTCAAGAAACCGTCGCCTAAGTTTTCTTGGTAAACGAGCAAGCGAACCATTTTTGGGTAGCTCACCGTTAGTTTTAGCGGTTCATCGCTCTTCGCGCGTAGTACCGGCGAAGTTGCGATTCTTGAAGCTGCAGCTTCGTAGTGGACAAAGGGGAGGTAGCCGGTCACGCTGAACGGCGCGAATTTGCGCGCCACTTTTGCTTCCGGATCCAGGGGACTATGAGACTGTTACGTACAGATCGGCTCGCACCGTCCGGCGTGTTGTCTCTATTCCTCGCCATCTGCTTTGCGGGATGCGGCGGACAGCAGCAAACGGCGCCGATACTTCCAGGCACGCCGGCGGTCACCGGCGATGCGGTTAGGCCGTCCGCCGCACCGGCCGGTTCAGTGGCAACGGTTTTCAAGATAACGATTCCGAAAGTCGATTCGACCACGAAACGGAGACCTCGTGCGCTCGCAGCGCCCCCGCAGTCCATTCGGCTTGCGATCGCACCGAGCGGCTCGAGTAAGGTCTCCTATACGTCCGTGTTCAACGTTACGTCCAAGTCGCAAGGGTGCAGCGCCGCATCGAGTGCGACGGTTTGCAGCTTCACCGTCAGCTTGCTTGCGGGCGCCTACATCGCAACCGTGACGACCTATGAGGGCCTCTCCGGTGGCGGCACGGTGACGACCCAAGGGCAGCAAGTGCCCTTCGCGGCCGGGACCAGCGTCATGCTCACGACGTACGGCATCCCTGTGGCGCTGACCGCGACCCCCGTCGCTACGGACATCGCGCTCACCGGGACGCAAGCTGCCGGCTTCGAAATCGGCGGACCCGGCATCGGCGCGACGCAAGCCTACACCCTCGCCGCGTACGATGCGGCGGGCAACGCCGTCATCGGAGCGAATGGACCGGCGTTCTCCGTCTCGCAGACGAATGCGAACTTCGCGTTGGCCGGGCCGGCCGCAGCTAGCCCCGACCGGTTCGTCATCAAGCCCCCGAACAGCATCGGCGGATATACGTACGTGACGATCGGAGCCGCGTTCGACGACCCGGCGACGTGCGCGCCGAGCGTGGCGGTCTGCAGCACGAAATTCCTCATAAACTACGAGCCCTACGAGTACGACGACTGGGTCACGTTCGCCCACGATAATGAGCGAACCGGGCTACAGCCGCGCCAGAGCGCGATTTCGGAAGCGACGCTGCCGCAGCTCAAGTTGCGCTGGAAGGTGCAAGTCCCGGGAGGGGCCGTGTTCGACGCCTCGCCGCTCGTCTACAAGGGCCGGATCATCATCGTGGCCGGAAACGGTGTCGTGTACGAACTCTCTCCCGCAACCGGAGCAGTCGTCTGGAAGCGGAACGTCGGCGGTGTGACGATTGGCACGCCGACGATCGATTACGTCCACGACGTCCTGTTCCTGGAGAATCATACCACCGTCAACGGTGTACCCGCGCCCTCGCAGGTGTTCGCGCTGAACCTCTTTACCGGCGCAATCTTGTGGGAACGGACCTTGCCCGGACCGATGCGGTCGGCGGCCGTCTATGCCAACGGCGTACTCTACGAGGGCTGGGCCGGCGGCGACCCGCCCACTTGCATCAGCGGCGGCGTTTCAGCCATCAATGCGAGCACCGGTACGGTCGAATGGACGTGGCTCACGAACTCGGTCCACAATCCGGGCGGCGGCGGCGTTTGGGGAGGGCTCGCCTTCGACGGAACGCATCTCTTTTTCGGGACCGGCAACACCTGCTACACCGAACCGCTGGGTCAGCAAGGCGCCGTCGCGCTCAGTATGAATGGGCAATCCTTTTGGCTGTACACCGCTGAACCGAACCCGGCCGGCGATCTCGATACCGGCGGCGCGGTGCTGCTCCAAAGCGGCCATGCGATCTTCCTCAACAAGGATGGTTCGCTCTACACGCTCGACGCGACGACGGGGAATAAGGTGTCCGCGGTCCCGCTCGGCGCCGCGCTCTCTTACGGCGGCTACGCGAGCCCGACCAGCGACGGGTCCACGATCGTGGTGGGCGCGGGATACTTCTCGACGAGCTCGGCCTCCCGTCGCGACGAGGCACGTGCGAGCGGTGAAGACTGGCGCACGAAGCCGATCTTCAAACCCGCCGTTGGCTTCATGTCATATCTCAAAGCGGTCGGCTCGGGAGGCACCATCCTCTGGTCTATACCGATGCAAAATGCGATAATAAACTATGCCGCGATCCACAACGGCATGGTCTTCGCAGGAGTGGACAGCGATCTAGAAGCGATCGACATCCACAGCGGCCACGTATTGTGGTCGTATACCGGGACAGGCCTATTCCAAGCGGGCCCAGTCGTGGTTCCGAGCGGGTTATACGCAACCGATCTCAACGGCTACGTCTACGCGTTCAACGTCGCTCCTTAAAGGGATGCTCGCAGCAACTCGGACCCGCGGCTTGAGGAGGAGTAGCAGGCGCGGTCGTGTATCCCATCCCCATGCCCGAACCTAGACTCTTCGGCGTCCTGCGTAAGCTGGGCATCGGTGCGCCTTTACGGGAAGGCGCGATGGCGCTGCTCCGTTTGGTAAAGGGCAATTACATGCGGGTGACCATCGACGATCATCCGTTTACCGTCGATTTGCGGGACAAGATCGTGAGCTTCATGATCCTGTTCTACCGCGAGTACGACGTCGAAGAAGCAACGGTCTTGCGGCGCTTGATACGCCCTGGTGACCGCGTCGTTGACGTCGGTGCGCACATCGGATATTACTCGGTTCTCTTGGGTCTCGGTACCGGAACGGGCGGTCGCGTCCTATCCCTGGAGCCGCACCCGGACAACAACGCGTGCCTAGCGCGCAACGTGGCGGACAACGCGCTCGAAGGCGTCGTTCGTATCGAACGAGTTGCGGCCGGCGCGGCGTCGGGCGAGGCGACGCTTTTCGAAAGCGGTCGTAACCGGGGCGACAATCGGATGTATAGTTCGGACGATCTGCCGACCCGATCTTTTTCCGTGCCCGTGCGCGCCGTCGACGATCTCGTGGCGGATTGGGATCGCGTCAACTTGATCAAGATGGATATCCAGGGCTTCGAGCCGGCGGCGATATTGGGCATGCGCGAAACGCTGTCGCGCAACGCCGGCATCATTTTGCTCACCGAGTTCTGGCCGTATGGTATCAAGCAGGCCGGCAGCGAGCCACAAGCGATGCTTGAGACGCTACTGAGCTTCGATTTCGAGTTGTACGAGATTCGCGCCGACGGACTTGCACGCGTCGACCCCGACGACTTGATGCGCCGTCTCCAAGGCCAGATATGGGCGAACCTCGTCTGCGCGCGCGCGGGCGTGCTGGAAGCGCGCGGCGTGCTGGACGCACCGCCGCCGCTGGCGCGCAACGAGCAGAAGACCGAATATGGCGCCAAGCGCATCGTTGACGCTGCACTCAGCCGGCTAGGAAACCTGGGCCGCGTGCTCGACGTCGGGTGCGGTACGGGGCAGGTCTTACGCGCGGCGACGCCCTATGCATCGTCGCTGACCGGCGTCGATCTGGACGCCGGCGCGCTCGACCGCGCCCGTTTAGCGGTGCCGGGGGCGACGTTCCTGACGGCCGGCATCGAAAATCTGCCCTTCGAACCGGGCTCCTTCGATACGATTTTCTTCTGCGACGTAATCGAACATCTGCGTAACCCGCTCGACCCGCTGGACTCGCTGCGGAGGCTCCTCGCGCGAGATGGGGTCCTCGTTGTCACTACACCCAACGCCAATGCCGTCACGCGTCTTGTCTTGGGCGACGCCTGGTTCGGTTTGTCCGACGAGAGCCACCTCCTGTTCTTTACCGCGTTCACACTCGGTCATGCGCTGCGAAAATCCGGGTTCGAGAAAATCTCGCTGCGCACATTCGGGGGAACGGGGCAGCGCGCGCTCGACTTCGTTTTCGAACTTCTGCGAACCGGCGGAACGCTCGTCGCATGCGCGCGAGCGTAACCTGACCTGCGGCAAAGCGTGTTTCGCCGCGACCTAGCGGTCGGGGGCAGCTTCATCTTCCTGGGGGCCATGATCGCGTTGCACTGGCTGCAACCGGGGAAAATCGTCTACGAGGGCGACGCTTTCTGGCTTGTCGATCCGTGGAATTACCTCAAGCAGCAGTTGCTCGTATGGAACTCGTATGCCTCGGTCACGGGACGTCCGCGCGCGGGCATCTTGCTCTGGCCTCAGGTCTTGTGGATCAGCACCATCTCCCGCATCGTCGGGAACTCGGCCGGACAGATGCTCGCGATCGGGCTGATGGTGGGGCTCGGTTGGGCGGCGATGTATGCCATTCTCCGGCTAATCCGTTTCCGTCCTCTGGCCGCCGCGCTCGGGTCGGCGGCCTACGTGCTAAACCCCTGGACGCAAGTATCGCTGCCGGCGGGTTGGACGATACTTTGGTGCTTTACCGCATCGACTGCGATCGTCGCCGGCTTGCTCGCGGCCGCGCGCGAACGCCGGTACCGCCTGCAGTGCCGCATCTTTCTCTTACTGATTTGGG
>Ga0116227_10008662_pt1 | contig 19000 bp, 12 predicted proteins | sample S1TSphgellanicum_FD_89693 | JGI IMG/M metagenome (GOLD analysis project Ga0116227, IMG submission 89693) | Host-associated microbial communities from peat moss isolated from Minnesota, USA - S1T2_Fb - Sphagnum magellanicum MG | ecosystem: Host-associated > Plants > Peat moss > Unclassified... | reverse complement strand
TGGTGTTTTACAAAGTGCAGGGGTGCCATATGTTATCAATAGGTTGGGTTCTATGATAAGCTTACATTTTAGCGAAATACCTGTCACCAACTTCGCTGTTGCAGCCAATGCTGATAATATATTATTTAATAAATATTTCCATTTTATGCTCAATAGCGGTGTCTATTTACCGCCTTCTGCATTCGAGACCTGGTTTATAAGCAATGCATTATGCATGGATGATATGAATAATACAATAGAGGCTACAAAAGCCTACTTTGGATAGGGTTTTCCGAGAACGTTCCCGAAAGTGAGTGCTCACTTCGGGTATTTTGTTTCTTTGTTTTTTATCCTACATTTACTCTACGTTAGTGTCTGATGTTGTTGAAATATCATGCATGACAAGGATATGAGTGTAGCAAATAAAGCAAAATATATTGGGAAAGAGTTATTGATCGTTGCTGCTTTGTCAGCATTGATATACACTCTTATGCCAGTTATTGTAGGATTAAATATCCATATAAACGCCAATAATATATTCGAGGTTATCGCGATAACCTTATGTCTTATTTTCTCTTGACGAGATGTGCAATTATGAGTTCTCGTTATGTCTAGTTTTTTTTATAGGTAATAGTTAGTGAAAAAAACGTTTATTCTAAACCAGACCACGTTATTTTATTTTTAAATTATTTTATATTCAATATAAATGCCTGTTCAATGCAATTAGATGCCAGTATCTTATTAAATTTGTAGATAAGGAAAGAGAAAAAATGGAACTATGAACATTAACGTATCTAGAATAGTTGCAAAAGAGTCTGTTATTATATTGATCATTGCTATGATCACTTTTTTACTGGTCCCTCTACTGGAGCCTGTAAATATCGTTGTAGATAGGAATAGTATTGCAGAGGTTTTTTTTATAGTCCTTTGCCTTCTCACGACGTGATGTTAGTGATCTTTGCCGTCCTCGTATACTGCTAGGAGTTATGTTTGTTGTTGCCTTTGGATATTACTAATGGTACATGTACCTTTGTGCCCTTATTTAAATGGTTTAAAATCAGATCTCACAATGAGTAAAGTAAAAATTGCCATTAATGGTTTTGGCCGAATAGGCCGCCTGGCATTCCGCCAGATCTACAACATGGATGGTATTGAAGTTGTAGCTATCAATGACCTTACAAAACCAAATGTACTGGCACACCTGCTGAAATACGATACAGCACAGGGCCGTTTTAACGTTCCGGTTACGAATACAGATGATTCTATTGTTGTTAACGGCAAGGAGATCAAGATATATGCACAGAAAGATCCGGCACAGATCCCTTGGGGGCAGCACGATGTAGATGTAGTATTGGAGTGTACCGGTTTCTTTACTGATAAAGAAAAAGCTGAAGCACACATTTCTGCCGGTGCCAAGCGTGTTGTTATTTCAGCGCCGGCTACCGGTGACCTGAAGACTGTTGTTTTCAATGTGAATCATAATGTACTTGACGGTAGCGAAACTATCATCAGTTGTGCATCTTGTACTACCAATTGCCTGGCACCAATGGCCAAGGTACTGAACGATAGTTATGGTATAGTGCTTGGTTTTATGACCACTGTACATGCTTATACTAACGATCAGAATACGCTGGATGCACCACACCCGAAAGGTGACCTGCGTCGTGCACGAGCAGCAGCAGAGAACATAGTACCTAACTCTACAGGTGCAGCAAAAGCTATTGGCCTGGTATTGCCAGAGCTGAAAGGCAAGCTGGATGGTAGCGCACAACGTGTGCCCACTGTTACAGGTTCTTTAACAGAACTTACTACTGTACTCTCTAAAAAGGTTACGGTAGAAGAAGTTAATGCAGCTATGCAGGCAGCAGCTAACGAAAGCTTTGGTTACAATGTAGATGAAATAGTAAGCAGCGATATCATAGGTACTACTTATGGTTCATTGTTCGATGCTACACAAACCAAAGTGCAAACAGTAGGCGATTCTCAATTGGTGAAAACCGTAAGCTGGTACGATAACGAAATGAGCTATGTAAGCCAGTTGGTCAGGACCATGAAATATTTTGCAGGTCTGATCAGCAAATAATAAACTTCCTTTTAAAAAAGACCCGTTTATCGGGTCTTTTTTTATTTTTACACCTGCCACAGATTGTGTGCTTTATCCATCACGAAATCAAATTTTATATGAGCAAGTTTAGCGATCATAATTTTAAAGGCAAGAAAGCGCTGGTGCGCGTAGATTTTAATGTGCCTATAAAAGACGGGAAAATTACAGACAACAATCGTATCAAAGCAGCCGTTCCTACTATAAAAAAAATATTGAATGATGGTGGCAGCGTCATATTGATGAGTCACTTGGGTCGTCCATTAAAAGATATAGAGAAGAAGCCGGAAAAGAAATTGTCTGACTATACGCTTCGCGATATTTTGCCTTATTTATCAGAGGTGCTTGGTGTGCAGGTGCAGTTTGCTGATGATTGTATTGGTACAGATGCTGTTGCAAAAGCAGCGAACTTAAAAGCGGGCGAAGTACTGCTACTGGAGAATCTGCGCTTCTATAAAGAAGAAGAAAAAGGCGATAAAGACTTTGCAGGCAAACTAGCCAAACTTGGTGATGTGTATGTTAATGATGCATTTGGCACAGCGCACCGCGCACATGCTTCTACAGCCATTATAGCACAGTTCTTTGATAAGGACAAGAAGATGTTCGGCATCCTTATGGAATGTGAGATAGTAGCTGCCGAAAAAGTCTTACACAGCACTGAAAAGCCATTTACCGCTATCATAGGTGGGGCCAAAGTCTCTGATAAGATAACTATCATTGAGAATCTGCTGGATAAAGCTACAGACATTATAATAGGTGGTGGAATGGCCTATACCTTTTACAAGGCAGAAGGTGGTCATATAGGCAATTCGCTATGCGAGGATGATAAGTTGGATGTAGCGCTTGCATTATTGAAAAAAGCAGATGAAAAAGGGGTTTGCATACACCTGCCATCAGATAGTATCATAGCTGATAAATTTGCCGCAGATGCCAATACTTCATCTGCCAATAATGAGCAGATACCCGATGGTTGGATGGGTCTTGATATTGGTAATATGGCCATAGCTGAGTTCAGCAAAGTGATAAAAGACTCTAAGGTGATATTGTGGAATGGCCCTATGGGCGTATTTGAAATGGAAAAATTCCAGCATGGTACAAAGGCCATTGCCGATGCTGTAGTAGAAGCCACCGCAAATGGTGCCTACAGCCTTGTGGGGGGCGGCGATAGTGTAGCAGCTATAAATAAATTCGGACTTGCCGGTAAGGTAAGCTATGTATCTACAGGTGGTGGTGCAATGCTGGAATATTTTGAAGGGAAAGAACTGCCAGGTATTGCAGCTATAAATGACTAATGATTTTTTTTGAACAGTTTGAAATGCCCCGGACATCCGGGGCATTTTTTGTAGGGTACCAGGCACAATTATTTCATTAATTTTAGAAAAACATAGACCATGGATTTTGGTAAGCTGCCCGAAAAGGAATTGGATCACGTTGACTTTACCCTGCCTGCGGATCCCCATGTTACTAAGCAGGCATTGGCAAAAGGGAAAGGTAAAACCAAATTCTATATAGGCTGTGCCAAATGGGGCCGAAAAGATTGGGTAGGGAAGTTGTATCCAAAAGGCACGAAAGAGAAAGACTTTTTTAAGGTGTATGCAGAGCAGTTCAATTCTATTGAATTCAATGGGTTCTATTATCAATTGCATTCAGCAGCGCAGGTGCAGAAATGGAAAAGCATAGTCACTAAAGATTTTAAGTTTTGTCCCAAGTTCACTGAGTCTATTACCCACTTTAAAAGACTTAAAGATGCGCGGGCCGAGGTAGATGCGTACCTTTCTGTGGTCTCTGAATTCAAAGAAAATCTTGGCCCCATATTTCTTATGCCACATCCTCAAATGGGGCTAAAGCAATTGCCTGTTATAGAAGAGTTCATTACAGATATACCTCAGGATGTAGAACTGTTCCTGGAACTACGCAGCCCAGATTGGTATAGTGCTAAAGGAGGCTACAACATGGATCTGTATCATTTTCTTGAAAAAGAAAAGCGTGGCACCGTTATTACAGATGCTGCTGGCCGCCGAGATTGTGTGCACATGCATCTATCAACCCCTGAAACTTTTATTCGTTTTGTAGGCAATGGCCTGCATCCTACAGATTATGCCAGGATAGATGAATGGGTGAAGCGCATAGGTAAGTGGATGAAAGAAGGTTTAGAAACTTGCTACTTCTTCATGCACCAGCATGATGAATTGCATTCGCCGGAGCTCATTAAGTATTTTATCCAGGAAATGAACAAACATTACCACACGGACATAAAAGCTCCCGTTATTTATAATGATGGCGGATTGTTCGGGTGATATATATCATCTTTCGAAAATTGGGTGAGAGCGGTTATTGTTTTAAATTTGCAGCCTCATTTAAAAACGGAAGAGCACCATGCCAGTGTTACATAACCGGATATCTAATGAGGAACTGAAGAAGCGCATGCTGGAAGAAACAGAAAAGCGCATCACAGTATCCTTCTATAAGTATTTCCACATCAATAGCCCTGAAACATTCAGGGATGAGCTGTACAAGCAGTTTTACACACTAAATGTATTTGGTCGTATATACATAGCCAATGAAGGCATAAATGCTCAGGCTAGTGTACCCGAAAGCAATTTTGATGCATTCCGCGATGCGCTTTATGCTATGGCGCCAGAGCTGAATGGTGTACGATTGAATATTGCGGTAGACGACGATGGCAGATCGTTTTGGGTGTTGCGTGCAAAGGTGCGCCCCAAGATAGTAGCCGACGGTATTGACGATCCTGAGTTCGATTCCTCCAAAATGGGGACACATCTGAAAGCTGCTGAATTCAATGATCTTGCAGCTCAGCCGGATACTATAGTGGTAGATATGCGTAATCATTATGAGTACGAAGTGGGCCACTTTGAAAATGCACTCGAGGTACCCTCAGATACGTTCAGGGATCAGTTGCCTATGGCGGTCGATATGCTGGCCGATAAAAAAGACCAGAATATTATCATGTATTGCACCGGAGGCATACGTTGCGAAAAGGCGAGTGCATACCTGCTGCACAATGGTTTTAAGAATGTTTTTCAGCTGGAAGGCGGCATCATAGAATATACCCGTAAAGCAAAAGCAGAGGGATTGCCGTTAAAGTTCATCGGAAAGAATTTTGTGTTTGACGATAGATTGGGAGAGCGCATCACCGATGATATCATATCCAACTGTCACATTTGTGGCAAGCCCAGCGATACACATACCAACTGTGCTAACAATGGTTGCCATCTCCTGTTCATACAATGCGAGGAGTGCGCAAAAGAATACGATGGGTGTTGCAGTGCGGAATGTCGTGACGAGAACCGGCTGCCGGAGGAAGAGCAAAGAGCCAGAAGAGCAGGCCGCGAAAATGGCACTATGATCTTTAATAAATCTAAAGATCACCCATTACGCAAACGGATCAGGTAGTATAGGCACATCATTGTTTTTCCAGGATATACCAGCTTGCCTTGGGGGTTGTATTATTGGCCAGCGTAAGCCGGGAGCCGTATAACGATAATATCGCCGATTGAATAGTGTCACCTCCGCTGGTTATCATTCGTATAACAGTGAAATTATTTTGCAGTATCCAATTGAAGTTAAAATCGTTCTTTACGTTGTTGAAGGTGATGAAGTGCGTACCGCTGCTATCGCGGTTGAACAAGATGGATTCTACATCGCCTGCCGGCAAGTTATACAATTGATTACTGTCCAACTTGCCTGTATTGTTATCATCAAAAGCCTCCTGTGTTATCTTCCAGGTGCCATAAAGTGGGGTATATGGTGTGCTTGGTTCACTGGTTTTTTTGCACGATGCTATAATGACCGCACACAAAAAACAGGATAAGGCTATCAAAAATGTTTTTTTCATAATGCTATATGCAGGTGCATAAATGCATCCTGTCGTCTGTTTCTCTAAATTACTACTAAAACAGATAGGAATAAAGTAGAAGTGTAAACTTTAGTAATCTCCTAAGGTTTCTGCTACTTCCTGTAGCGCAGTTGCCAGTTGTGCATCATTAGGCGCTATGCCGTGCCACTCATGTGTGCCTGCCATGAACGATACTCCATGTCCCATAACTGTTGTCATAAGGATACAAACAGGCTTGCCTTTGCCGGTTGCGGCTTTCGCAGCTGCCAGTCCTTGCAGTACCGCAGTCATGTCATTACCATCCATTTCAAGCACATGCCATCCAAATGCGGTGAACTTGTCGTGCAGTGAGCCCAGTTCCAGCACCTTAGCGGTAGGTCCGTCTATTTGCTGACCATTTACATCTATTGTGGCTACTAGGTTGTCGATCTTATTGTGGGCAGCAAACATTATTGCTTCCCAGTTCTGGCCTTCCTGTAGTTCGCCATCCCCGTGAAGTGAATAAACAAGATGACTGTCATTATTCATTTTTTTAGCTAGTGCAGCACCTGCAGCTACGCTCATACCCTGGCCCAGCGATCCGCTGGCCATGCGCACACCGGGCAGGTGGTCGTGTGTTGCCGGGTGACCCTGCAGTCGTGAGTTGAGCTTACGAAATGTCGCCAACTCACTTACCGGAAAATATCCTGAACGGGCCAGTACGCTATAGAATAATGGAGATATATGGCCGTTCGATAAGAAGAAAATATCTTCGCCTACACCATCCATCTGGAAATCGGCTTTGTGCTCCATCACGCTGAAGTACAGGGCTACCATATACTCTGTGCACCCTAAAGAACCACCCGGGTGGCCGCTTTGTACAGCATGAACCATGCGGACGATGTCCCTGCGTACCTGTGCTGCTGTATCTTTCAACTGATCGATCTCCATAACTTCTGAAATTGTGCCGCAAAAATAATTTTTATAAGCTGAAAACCATGAAAAAAATAAACCGAGCCCTTTGTGTGGTAAATTTGCATGGAATGGAAACCACAAGCGCGCTTAAAAAATACTTTACAAAGCAATTGTTGGCGTGGCATAGTACTGAAAATGACAGGAGCCTGCCCTGGAAACAAGAAAAAGACACCTACAAAATATGGCTGTCAGAAATAATACTACAGCAAACGCGTGCTTTACAAGGCTTACCTTATTATTTAAAGTTTGTCGAAGCCTATCCCACCGTTACAGATATGGCGAAAGCTGTCGATGAAGATGTGTTTCGCATATGGCAGGGGTTGGGATATTACAACCGTTGCAAAAATATGCTGGCTACAGCCCGTTATATTGCTCAAAACCTTGCAGGTATATTCCCGTCCACTTACGATGGGCTGCTGTCATTAAAAGGTATAGGCCCTTATACTGCAGCTGCAATAGCTTCATTCTCCTATGGGCTTCCTCATGCCGTGGTCGATGGCAACGTATATCGTGTACTTGCCAGGTATTTTGGTATAGAAGAGCCAACAGATACACAAGTCGGGAAGGTGATATTCCAACAACTAGCGCAAGAGCTGCTGAATAAGAACGATAGCGCAGCCTATAACCAGGCTATAATGGATCTGGGAGCTGTGGTATGCACACCTAAGGCGCCTGCCTGTCTGCAATGCCCTTTACAGGAACATTGTGTAGCATTCAAACGGTCACTTATTCCCCTTTTGCCGGTAAAAAGTAAAAAGGTAGAAGTTAAAGAACGATACTTCCACTACATATTTTTTATAGCAAAGAATGAGGTGTGGATCAGCAAACGTGGGCCCGGAGATATATGGGAAAACCTCTACCAGCCCTACCTTGTAGAACACAATAGCCCGCTTGGTCTGCATAGCCTGACTATACACATGGACATCAATAAGTTAGGTATACCTGTTGTTGACATAGTCTATGCAGGAAATCATAGCCAACGGCTTACACACCGGCTTATTAAAACGTCTTTTTTTGTTGCCAATGTAGATACCGTAATGCCGATACCGGGAATTGAGGGGAAGTGGGTGCCGCTGGAAGCGTTAAAGAATTTCGCATTCCCAAAAACGGTAGTACAATTTTTAGAAAAAAAATTATACTTTTAATAGACATAAGAATAATTTTTGTTACTAGAAAATTGAATCGTTATGAGAGGCGTCAACAGGGTAGTGCTGATAGGTAATTTGGGTAAAGATCCGGATCTGCAACACCTGGAAGGGAATATAGCAGTTGCTAAATTCCCACTTGCCACCACAGAAACGTTTAAGGACAAAAGCGGTAATCTCATTTCGCAAACAGAGTGGCACACCGTGGTTCTATGGAGAGGCCTGGCTGAGCTGGCTCAAAAATATTTGCATAAAGGCAGTCTCGTATTTATAGAGGGACGCCTGCGTACACGTAATTGGGAGGATAAAGACAAAAACAAACGTTTTAGTACAGAGATCGTTGGCGACAACCTTGTGATGTTGGACAAACGGAAAGAAAACGGAACTGATTTTCCTATTCCGGATAGCCATGAAGAGGGGTCAGATATTAATTTTAATGGCGGGAGCAGTGCTGTGGATAAGGATGATCTGCCATTTTGATATTAAATTACATACAATTAAAGGGATAGATACAAATAAGTCTTTCCCTTTTTTTAATTTTGACAAATAACCAAATTAGTGAATTTTGGAAAGTACACCTGAAGGCGATACGATATTCTCAACCTTATTATTGCAGGCCTCCGGCGGATTCTCTGCCTCAAACGTTACCGTTTTCATCATTATCATCCTGGCGCTATTGCTCATGACGGCAATTACAGCGGGCTCAGAGACAGCATACTTTTCTTTAACTGCAAAAGATATCAATTATTTTAAAACCAAAGAAACACCCGGTGCTCGTCAGGTCATACAGTTACTTGATCATCCTAAAATGCTGCTAGCTACAATAGTGGTGGCCAATAATTTCATCAACATAGCCATTATTATTACTACAAATGTCCTGTTGAATGAATTCAAAACTTTCTTTGCAGTAAGCATCGCTGTGTTCTTTGTTATACAGGTTGTTCTGGTCACTTTCTTATTAGTACTCTTTGGCGAGGTGCTGCCCAAAGTATATGCTACGCAAAACAATCTGCGTATGGCATTGTTCTCTGCTCCCATTCTCAAGGTATTCTCTGGTATATTTAGACCAGTGAGCCGCATGCTCGTAAACTCTACCAACTTCCTGGAAGCCCGCATGAGTGCCAAACCGCTCAATAACATTAGCAGCGAAGATTTTGAGCATGCTATAGAACTGACCGTGGGCCACACTGCTACACGTGAAGAGGTAAATATCTTCAAGGGTATTTTGAAGTTTGGCAATATTACGGTAAGGCAAATAATGCGTACCAGGCTTGATGTTAACGGCCTGGACTATGAAATGACCTTCCCTGAGGTACAGCGGTTTTGTATCGAAATGGGTTATTCCCGTTTACCGGTGTTCAAAGAAAGCCTGGATAAAATAGCCGGTATCATACACACCAAAGATTTTTTGCCGCATACAGATGATACCTTGTTCGACTGGCATGTACTTGTACGCCCGGCATTCTTCATTCATGAGGGCAAATTGATCGAAGATCTGTTAAAAGAATTCCAGCAAAAACGTATCCATTTTGCAGTGGTTGTTGATGAGTTCGGCGGCACCTCTGGTATCGTTACTCTCGAGGATATTATGGAAGAGATCATCGGGGATATAAAAGATGAATTTGACGAGGAAGACCTGAGTTATAAAAAAATAGACGACCTCAATTTCATATTTGAAGGTAAAATGCTTATCAACGATGTATGTCGTATCATTGGTGAGCCTTCTGATGTTTTTGATCCTGTACGTGGAGAAAGCGATAGTCTCGCTGGCCTTATCCTGGAGATATCCGGTAAGTTCCCTGCCGTCAACGAAACCATCAGCTATCAGCAATACGACTTTACCGTCCTGGAAATAGACAAGATGAGAATAATACGTGTTAAGCTCACCATAAATGCGTCGGTAACAGAAGATGAAGGGTAAGGCCTGGCATCTTTGTATCAATTGCGGACCATCTTTTCTAACAACCTTTTAATGGTTTGATAGGAAATTCCTTTTTTTGTCACAAAATGGTATGTGGTAACAAAAATATTTCATACATTGTCAACGGTATATTTAATCCCGAAGAACATATTAGTTAAATAATAAATGCTGAAGTCTATGCAATTTAATAGTACTAAATACTATGCACTCTTATTATGTTGCCTCACAACCTCCTATTCCTTATTTGCGAAGGATGCTGCATTGAATGATGTGCAAAAAGGTCTGTCGCAGAGCCATGGATTTATTGAAAATAAAGGGCAGGTGACCAACCAATATAACAAGGTGCGCACCGATATACAGTATGACCTTAAAAGGCCGGGCATCAGCCTGTTCTTATCAGCTGGCGAAATTCATTATCAGTTCAACAATATTTCTGGTGATAGCAAGCATGCAAAAAACAAGGCTTACCGTATGGATGTGGCCCTGGTTGGTGCTAATAAAAATGCAAAACCAATTGCATCTGAGATTGGCGAGTACACTGAGCACTACAATGTGAATGGCAAAATAGTAACCGCTGGCTCTTTTGGCAAGGTAACCTACATGGATGTTTATCCCGGTATTGACTGGGTGGTTTATACAAAAGAAGACAAAGTTGAGTACGATTTTATCGTTCATCCGGGAGCTGATGCAGCCCAGATAAAACTAAAATATGGTGGTGCTTCATCACTGCATATTACTGAGAATGGCGGTCTTGCTATAAATACACCGGCAGGCGAAATAAAAGAACACACTCCATTTTCTTATGCATTGAACACCAATAAAGAAATTGCTTCTTCATTTTCATTGAATGGTAACGTTTTAAGTTTCAATGTTGCACCTCATGAGGGCACTATAGTTATTGATCCTCAATTACAATGGTCTACTTATTATGGTGGTGCTAATGCAGAGCAACTTATTGCATTAACAACAGATGCAGCAGGGAATGTTTACGGCTGTGGTTATACAACAAGTACGGCAAACATTGCTACAGCGGGCGCTTATCAGTTTACATACAATGCAAATAATGATGGTTTCCTGGTAAAATTCAACGCGAATGGAACACAAGCCTGGGCTACTTATTTTGGTGGTCCTGGTTCAGAACAATGTAACGGACTTGCTAGCGATCGTAATGGCAATGTCTATATGACAGGTTCTACGTCATCAACCACAGGTATCGCATTTAATGCTACTGTTCAGACTACAAACGGGGGCGGTACTAATGATGCATTTCTTGCTAAGTTCAATAGCGCAGGGACCATACAATGGAGTACTTATATCGGTGGTACAGGCAACGACATTGGCTATTCTGTAGTCTGCGATAAATGGCGTTCTGTATATTTGGTAGGAGCTACGGGAAGCGCTACAGCTATTACTGCAGGCACCAATATTTTTGATGCAACAGAAAATGGTACATTGAATGGTTTTATCAATCGTTTCGATACTTCTGGTAACAGAATATGGGGAACTTACTATGGATCCGGAAACTTCACTTCTACATACATATATCAGGCATCGGTCGATCCAGCTGGTTACATGTATTTTGCAGGACAAACTAATACATCAACTGGAATTGCATCTGCCAACGCTTATCAATCAGCGCTTGTGGGTGCCGGCTTCCCTACGAATGCCATGATAGGGAAGTTCGATTCAAGTGGTAACCGATACTGGGGTACATATTATGGGGCTGGTACTTCGCAAGGTTTTGCTATCGCGAATGATACTTTGGGTAACGTTTATATGAGTGGTTACACTTCAGGTGCTTCAAACATAGCTACAGCAGGCGCGTATCAGACCACTTACGCGGGCGGCAATGATGGTTTTCTAGTAAAATTCGACACATCCGGCAACAACAAATGGGGTACTTATTATGGCGGTACAGGCGCTGAAACTCAAAAAGCTATTACCATTGATAATTTTGGCAACCCAATGATCGCAGGTTTTACAACTAGTGCAGCAGGGATAGCCACTGTCAATAATGGGACATACCAAAGTACTTACGCCGGTGGAACGGACGCTTATATAGCAAAATTCACCCCCCTTGGCCAAAGGTTATGGGGCACCTATTTTGGTGGTCCCAATGCAGAATCGGAATATGCTCTTGCCAATAACGCAAACGGTGGTTTTTACTCAGGTGGTTTTACTACCAGCCCAACTGGTATCGCTACCACGGGGGCTTATCAGACCTCCAATTTGGGTAACACAGATGCCTACATCTCCAGGTTCAATAAAGATACATTTGTAGTTATAGCCCAGCCATACACGGATACTTTACTGTGCCCTGCAGGTACATTTAACGTTACTTACAACGCCAGCTACAATTTCAATGCAGGCAACGTCTTTACAGCGCAGTTATCGGATGCTTCAGGTAGTTTTGCTGCACCGGTAGCTATCGGTTCGGTAACTGCTAACGGTCTTACAGGTGCTATAGCCGTAACAATACCAGCGGGTACTACGTTGGGCACTGGTTATCGCATTCGTGTCATAGCTACTAGTCCTGCTTACACATCTCCGGATGAGTTCGTGAATATCCATATCATCGGGGGCATTACAGCGCCTACGTTCACAAGCAATTCACCTATTTGTGTGGGCGATAATATAGTATTGACTGGTACCAATACATCGTCTGTAACCCCTGTTTCTTACAGTATTACCGGTCCTGGCAGCTTTTCTACAAATGCTTTGGGGGCTACCATCGCTAACGCAGGTACAATAAATAGCGGTAACTATACAGCTTCAGTATCACACAACGGTTGTCCGGCGGCTACAACAACTATAGCTGTTGCCGTTAACAGCACTATACCTCCTGCACCAACAGCTACAAGCAATTCACCGCTTTGTTCAGGTGCTACGTTGAATATTAGTGCATCTAGCACCGCATCTCCTGTTACTTACCGCATCACTGGCCCGCAAGGGTTTGTGGCCACAACACAAAATGCGTCTATTCCCAACATCAATATCAATAAGGCTGGTTATTATTACATAACTGACACACTAAACGGTTGCCGTTCTCCCAAGGACAGTATCTTTATCACAGTTAACCAAAGCGTTACCACAACTATAAATATTGCAGCAACTCCTGGTGATACTGTATGCGTGGGTTCTGGCTTTACTTTTACTTCTACATCAACAAATGGGGGTAATAATCCGAGATATCAATGGCGTATCATTGACCCTCTGTTGGGCGATACTGCAGTAGTAGGTGCTAGCAGCAGCACATGGGGTTCTCCTACTCTTACCAGCGGTGATATAGTATATTGCATATTGCAAAGCAATGGTCAATGCCTTACTGATCCGCTAGATACAAGTAATAAAATTCCGGTTACCATTTTGCAGTCTTCAACTCCACAAGTTACCATTACAGCTAGTCCTGGCGATACTTTGGCGTTAGGTTCTTCGGTTACCTTCTCCTCGTCTGTTGTATCAGGTGGACAAACAACTTACCAGTGGTACGTAAATGGCCATGCAGTGGCTGGTGATATTTTTAGCACAGCTACGTTCCATGCTCTTGCTGATAGTGATGTGGTAACTGTAATAGTGCATAACCACATAATGTGCGCTAACCCCGATTCTGCAATAAGCAATGCTATCAGGGTACATATCACTACAGGCTTGACTCCGGTAGAGAAAGCACTAAGTACACTTAGTCTTTATCCAAACCCAAGCAAAGGTTCTATTACTCTTAAAGGTCATTTGGAAGGCATAAGCTCAAACACAGTTCAGGTAGCGATACTGAATGTAATTGGTCAGCCGGTATACGCAAACACAGTGTCATTAGTGAACGGAAACATTGACGAACCAATATTGCTTGGTGCTAACACTGCAGATGGAGTATACCTACTACGTGTGCAGGCAGATGGTGAAAGCCGTGTGATACGTTTTGTAGTGCAACGATAGATTCAACTTGTTTTTATAGGACCGGCCTCATTTTTTTTGAGGCCGGTTTTTTTATGTAGCATGCTCCGCAATAACTAGGTTTTGAAAATACTTAAGATCTATCCTCGCCAACTAATTAATTTTTGAATACCATCAAATATTAATATTATAAATTTTACTTTTGCAGATCTCTTTTTTCTGGTTTAATTTTTTTTTAAGGTATGTACTCTATTCGTGTTGTTTTGTTCTTACTAATTATTTCGTTGTTTATACTGCCATCCGATCTGTCAGCTCAAACGATTTCATATCCTACTATTCAATTGAGTGTTTATTATAACAGCACATTTTGGGACAACTGGAAATTATTGTTCAAACCTGGCACCCGTGAAGTTGCAGGTGATAATGGCGATCTCAACAAAATATCAAATGCTCAGTTCAATATTTATTCTCTTTCGCAAGACAGTGTACAATTGAATTTCGATGCCCGAGACCCGGATAGCATGGCAGACGGCGATGTTGTGCGCTTGGGGATCAGCTCTATTCCTTTGATCACTTTTACACTTGTAGTTACTCAATATACGATCCCTGACAACCGGGCTATCTACCTGCACGATAACTATACGGGTTCCAACATATTGCTCGATTCCGGTACCACCTATTCGTTCTCCATAACCTCTGATGCGGCTTCTCAAGGCGATCATAGAATGTCTCTGACATTTAGTGAGACGCAATATTATTCTGCCGCCACGGGAAACCTTAACGATGTTTCTACTTTTGGGAGTAATAAAGATGGTAGTGGTCTTCATCCCACAAACTTTCTGGCTAGTAATAAGACCTATCACATCGCTAATAATAACCCCGGTATACTAGGTGCTGATTGGCTGGTATCGGGCACAGGTACTGCAGTTGTTACAGATACTTCTTTTACTATTGCCACGCACAACGTAAATGCAAAGATCACAGTACAAACAGGCAAAACTATTTCAGTTTTGGCAGGCAGTACGCTAACTACAAATGATAGCCTGGTGCTGCTCCCTGGTGCGCGGATAGGCACTGTTGCTGGTGCTATATCGGGCAATGTGGTCATAGAAACAAAACTGAATGGCCAGCGGGGCTATCGTTTTCTGGGGCATCCATTTACCACTGGGCAAGACATCACTATGTTAGGCAACTTTTTCGATATTACAGGTATCACTGCCGGCAATATCGGCATATGTAATACACGCAATCCATCCCTATACAGCTATACACCAGGTCCTGCCCCCACATATACAGGCATTACTGCCACGGGCACCGGTACCTTCCCCGCTGCAGCATCCGGCAGTACACATGGCAACGGCTTGCTGGCCTTTGTAAGGGGAGCACAAGGGCAGGGCTGCTCCAGCTATGGTACCTATACACCTTCGGCTGTAACAATAGCGACAACCGGTATGATAAATATCGGTGGAGTTGCAGAAACAGTACCGGCCTATGGCTGGAACCTTATCTGCAACCCTTTGCCATCACAGATCACTATCAACGGTATTACCAACAGCAATAACCTCGATGCCTTTGAAGTATTGAACCCAGGTGGGCAAAATGGAGGTATATTATCTCAGAATGGATCTCAATACATATCGGCCTCTTCAAGTAGTATTATTCCTATTAACGGTGCTTTCCTGGCCCATAACCCCACAGGTTCTGATGTTACCCTTATATTTCCGGAGTCTGCTAAAACATCAGGTACACCGGTCACCAACATATTCAAGACCACAAATGCATTTCCCACGCTTGGGTTGTCAGTGTATTACAAAACCTACATGTGGGACGCTTGGACATTGCAGATCAAACCTGGCACAGGTGCCACAGCAACCGATAATGGTGACCTTGGCAAAATGGCAAATGCCCAGTTCGATCTGTATTCGCTCTCGTCAGATAATGCGTTGTTAAGTATGGATGCTCGTGCTGCGGATAGTCTCGGCGGTATTGTACCATTAGGCATCCGCTCATTGGTGCAAGACACATTCACTATCCAGGTCAGCGATTATAGTTTTCCGGCCAACAAAACCGTTTACCTGCACGATAAGTACCTCAACGCTTATGTGCAGTTAAACAATGGCACTTCATACCCTTTTATTGTAAATACAGACACAGCCAGCCAGGGCCCAAACCGTCTCGAACTTGTATTTCCCGATGCAGGCAACACGGGTATTGGCGATCTTACGGGTGCGGTTCAGGGTATTACCATAGCTCCTGATCCGGCCAGCAATAATATTTCTATAAATTACAGCGAAGGATATACAGGAACTAAAACTATATCTGTGGTCAACATCATTGGTCAAGTAGTGAAACAATTGAGTACATCTGCCAATATGGTCAACATCCCCGTTGATGAACTTCCATGTGGTGTGTACATGATACGGACCAATGTATGCGGAAAGACAGTAGTTAGCCGATTTGTAAAAAAATAATGATATCCTGGTATTATTAGATAAGTGCTTGATGGTCATATATTTGCATATGTGTCAGGCTGTTTTATATTAGGTTCTCTAAACTATAATAGGGGTATATATTCTAAATTCAATATTATTTGTTAAATTTAGAATACCCATCCCTAACTGAGTTAATATGAGATGCTACCTACTCCATATAGCCCTTTTTTTGTTTTCGTTCACATTCAATGTTGCTGCGCAATTACCAGCTAACAGCGCATTTACAACTTCGAACGATCAATTATATTTCATAGAGAATAAAGGGCAGCTTACTGATCAGTACGGCAACCCTCGCACAGATATACAATACAATGTTGCTACACCTGGTATGACCTTGTTCATTGGCAACGGTCAACTGCATTATCAATGGAGGCGAATAGTGGGGCAGCAAGCTGAACCTAAGGCCCTTTTGCACAATGCGCTGGCCGACGATACGGCTTGCACCAAGCTGGATATGTACCGTATGGATGTAACGTTGGTCCGGGCAAACAGCCACGCTATAGTTATAGCGGAAGACCAGCAAGACTTTTTTGAGCAATACATACAGCCTTCCGGAATATTAAAAGCCAATAGCTACCGCAAAATAACGTACAAAAATATATACCCCAACATCGATTGGGTCCTGTACATAAAGGACGACCACATAGAGTATGATTTTAAGGTCAATCCCGGCGGACGTGTGCACGACATCCAATTGCTATATGGTGGGGCAACCGCTATCAATAAGAGCACTGACGGAAGTATAATAGCTACTACCCCGGCAGGTACTATTACGGAGCAGCAGCCTTACAGTTATGTATATGGCACACACAATCGAGTTGCTACCGCGTTTAAAGTAAAAGGTAACACCATCGGCTTTGATGTTGCTCCCTACGAGGGTACACTAATTATCGACCCTACTTTGGCATGGGCCACATATTTCGGTGGGGGTGGTACTGAAGCAATATATGCAAGTACTGCATGCGATACACTTGGGAACGTTTTTATAGCCGGAATGACAACAGGTGGGGCTCCTGTAGCTACAGTAGGAAGCTATGCTGGCGCAGGATCAGGCTATAGTAGTGCATTTATAGCAAAATTCAATTCCACAGGGGCCCGTTTATGGTGTGCTTATTATGGCGTTAATTCTACAAATGTATCACAGGCAGTACCTTTTGGCATAGCCTGCGATCCTCAGGGAAATGTTGTGATCGCAGGGCGTACCACAATAGCTATAGGTACAACAGCAACAAGCTATCAGCCTTCATATGGTGGTGGTAGTGCCGATGCTTTTATTACAAAATTCAGTGGTAGTGGTGCGTTTCAATGGGCTACTTATTATGGGGGACCAGCGTATGAGGCTGCCACTGGCGTGGCCTGCGACAAACAGGGTAATATTTTTGTTTGCGGCACAACATATGATGATAGTGGCACCTTCGCCACTACTGGCTGTTATCAGGGTAGTAATGCAGGTTCAATAGATCTTTTCCTGGCCAAGTTCAATTCTAATGGGGCACGGCAATGGGGCACTTATTTTGGTGGGAGTGGCGATGAGGCCCTCGCATACGAAGCATCGGTAGCTTGCGATGCTTCTAATAATGTATACCTGTGTAGCAGCACAAGCAGCACCAACCTCGCTACCACAAGCGGATGTTTACAGAGTAATTTTGGTGGTGGGATCTTTGATTGTTTTCTTTCGAAATTTACTAATGCCGGGGCAAATATATGGACAACATACTTAGGCGGCTCTGGTCAAGATGTGGCAGGGAATGTGGCTGTCGATAACCACAATAATGTTTATGTAGCAGGATCTACTTATAGTAGCAATAACATAGCTACTGCGGGCAGCTACCAAAGCAGTTATGCTGGAGGCTCCAACAGTGCATTATTGGTGAAGCTGGATAGCACAGGTAGCAGGCAGTGGGGCACCTATTATGGAGGCGTAAGTGCTTCTGCAATTTCTAATTCTTTCGTTGCCTGCGATGCTAAGGGAGATGTACTATTGGGTGGCAATACGAACAGCACATCGTTCGTTGCCACGGCATTAGCCTACCAAAGTGCGTATGGCGGTGGCTACGACGATGGTTTTATAGCACAGTTCGATAGCAGCGGCAGCAGGCTATGGGCATCATATTATGGGGGACCGGGTCAGGAGTCGGTAACATCTATCGCATCCGACAGAACAGGACATATTTATATGGCAGGGTACACCACAGGGCATCTCAACATGTCAAATAGTGCTTTTCAACCAACATATGCCGGCGGACAGTTCGATGATTTTTTGGTGAAGTTCTCCATACCCGATACCATAGTGTACATGACCGCGCCGTTTACAGATATTACCCAATGTGCAGGTAATACAATTACAATACCCTATTTAACTACTTTCCCTTTTCGAACCGGCAATATTTTTACGGTACAGATGTCTAATGCAAATGGCAATTTCGCTAATGCGGTAGTCATAGGTTCTGTTGCTGCTACATCTTCAGGCTCCATCGCATGCACAATACCTCGTAACACGCCTCCGGGTACAGGCTACCGTTATCGCATCATTGCCTCCGCTCCCATCGATACATCGCTCGACGATGGAGCGAACATAACGATCATCAGCGGCGCTGTAGCGTCGGTGACACCAATATGTCCCGGCGGGCAATTTAACTTAATAGCAAATGACGCCACTAC
>Ga0116227_10008661_pt1 | contig 19002 bp, 15 predicted proteins | sample S1TSphgellanicum_FD_89693 | JGI IMG/M metagenome (GOLD analysis project Ga0116227, IMG submission 89693) | Host-associated microbial communities from peat moss isolated from Minnesota, USA - S1T2_Fb - Sphagnum magellanicum MG | ecosystem: Host-associated > Plants > Peat moss > Unclassified... | reverse complement strand
TCACTGCTCTCATAAATATTTTTCTCTTAACCTTTTGGTCTCATAAAACCTGCTACAAATCCTTTGCCATCCCAATAGCATACGTAGGGTATGATGGGTGTCCCTCACATCACAGATTCCCGCAAGATAAGCTGATCTTTCCACTAGATCTCCCCCCAAAAAAACATCAACCCCTTTCCTCTTCATGATGAAACTCCCTGCAATTCTCACACTCTTCTCTCACTCCTTTTCGACTTTTCTTGCAGATGTTTCTTCTTCTTCATTTTCTCCTCGCCCAGAAACTTCTAGAAGGGTTTTGCCGTGACTCTTCAGACTCTAGCATACGCGCTTTACCGATTTCTTGGCCACTGAACAATTCATTACTTTCTTTTGTGGAACACGGCTCTATTTTCTACTCATAATTGAGGATGGAATATGCATTGTCAGCTTTGACTTGTCAAACGCGCTTTACTTTTTCCCTCTGCCCTCGTCCATTATTATCATCATGACTTTTGTTCACATCCACACACTGACCTTTCTTTTACCGAAAAACTTTAGCGGGAAAAAAGCTAAGTCATAAACTTAAAAAGTGCTAAAATCAAATGCTTTCTGAGATTCTCAATAGCCGAAATTAAACCAAATTCAAAGAAAAATAGTCAGATTTCCTTACATGGTTTTCAGGTAGATAGCCAAAAATAAGAGAAATATATTAAAATTTTTCTAATGCCATATTTTGCTCATAGCTTAATCTGACTAATCTTCCAACCGATGATAGCCAATTGGGCTATATCTCAAAACTGACCCAAAAAATAATTCATCTACACGTTTCCTGCTGTTGGCTGATTTCACCCAGTGCATTATTGAAGCGCTCTGCCAGGGTTCATGTTGCAGGGAATGCATGATTAATTGGGCCTTGAGCGAACCGGCCAGGATGAATTGACCCCCACATTGGGATCACAGTAAAAACCCCCAAAACCCATTTAATTGGCTCTATTAGGCCCCAAAATTTATAGATTTGGACTTTGTGACCCTGATTTAGTCCAGGGAAATGATATTTATAAATATCTAAAATATTTACAAGCAATTTAAACGAGCTTTGTGGCTTTTACCATGATCCCAATGTGGGGGTCAATTTGCCTTGGTCGGGTGAACCTGGCCTACACTAGAACCACTGTGAAATTCCAAAGTTTTTGGGGACAGCTTCAAAACATTATAGATACATGTAACGTCCTTAGAGCATTTCCACCCCACACCTGCAAACATCCCTTTTCATTAAATCTTGCAGCCGGATAGCGTAACTCATGCTCCTCTTCAGTCTTTATCATGTGGATTTGCAGTGGTCATTTTAACCCCTTTAAAAGCTACTATAGAGTTGGACGGTGACTATTACTGGTGCAGATGTGAAGACATAAATGGTCTTATGTGGGGACAGTGATCACTAAAAACTATTCTATTTTAACATAAAGCAGTTTTTTGCGGTTTTTGGGGTGGAGACGATCTTAGACAAAATCGGGGTCTCTGAATCGACAAAGACAGCCTCTAAGAGGCCTCACTCAAGAAGGTGAATGGACCAGTGTAGGTGCTGGTTCGCCCTGGCCAGTGGCTATGATTGGAGCAGCCTGGGGGGAGAAGGAAAAATTACATGGCAAATAAATAGCAAATAAATCCAGAGTAGAAAAACAAAAGAAATTCTGTACAGAGGAGTGATTTTTCTTGGTGAATTTTCACACTGTGGCTACAAAGAAAATTTGAAGAAATTGGGAAAATTCGTTTTAGTACTGTGAATTCGAGAAAAAAATGCACATAAAATGAAAAAAATCAACAAAGTTTAAGGAAAGGAAAGGAAAAAAAACACTGGTACAGAGGTATGTATGTGTGCACCCTAAATAAAATATGGAAAAACATGTTGTGAAACTAAGGGCGACTGTAGACGAGGGTCCAAGGTCCAGGGACCAATGAATTCAAGCAATCTTATTGGTCGAAAGCTTTAAATTGGTCCCAAGGCCTTTAGAGGAGGGTCCAAGACCAAAAAGTGGCAAATTGAGGCTAATATGGCACCTGTTTTAGAGGGAAATCAATTGGTTCAGACCAAAACACAGTGCTAAAAGGAGAGCTCCTGATTTGGAGAACCAAGAATCAAGCTAGGGACCCGCGGCAGGTACACTCCAACTCAAGGATTCGATTTGCTTCACAAGAGTCCAAATTGGTTCCTAGGAAATTGGACCCTCGACCCTCGTCTAAAGTGTGCCTAATGGTGTTTTACTGCAAAACCCTTTTCACTCCTTATGTGGATAACCACAATCAGCATGATTGACATCTGGTGCAAAGTGCAAACATGTTGGATCCGAGATCTGAGGCCTTAGCCTAGTGAAAGCCAGTTACTTTTTGCTCATATTTGGTTTTATGACTTGCTTTGTGTTACGGTGCCCACAACCAAGTCTGTTGTTTGTGAAGGAATTGGGGAAACTAGTAATTAATGGCCAGGCTAAACGTGCACCCACATTAGTACATTCACCTTCTTGAATGAGCCCTTTCCTCGATGATAACTCCAAGACACATCAAAGAAATGTTAAATCTGAACTCAGAGACCCTGATTTAGTCTAAGGCCCGCTTTACACTAGGAGTCAGGGCTGGAAAAACTTGGGGCCAACTTTGAGCATTTTTGGTTTTTTGTTGATTGTAACTTTCCTCACACAACCAATTTTTTTGAAGAAATAAGTTAAAATTTTATCTTTTTGAATAATATATTAACTTTGATTTTTCATTAAATTTATTTTTGAATTTTCCATCAGAAGATAAATTTTTGCATATTTCATTATACATCATTTTTTTCATTCTTATTTTTGACATTATTTATTTGTGAGGCATATGGCTAGCCATTTGATTGTGTTATCTTGATTTTTTTTCCAGACATTGCTGAAGGTTTTCAACATGAGTAATTCATCATATTTGGTTTTTTTTGTGACTTGAATTTATCCATTTATTGAAATCATGTGTCCCATTGGGACCCATTGGGAAATATAATTCCCATCTCAATTTCATCAAGGAAGATTGTAATGAAAGATCATGTTATTGAATTTAATCTAAAAAAATTAAAATACAATTCAATAATATTTTTTCAGTGGCATACAAGAATGAAATCAATCTATTTTGTCCTTGCAATAAACAAAAAGAATTCAAGATAATTTTTCAGATTCTAATTATTGTATCAAAAGAAAAAAATGTAAAGGAAAAAAAGGATACAAGGCAAAAAAAATCATGTTTCATATATTTAAAAATATCACCAAAAAAAAGGTGGCAAGTAACTGAGGTTTTTATATAGCCTTATTTTGAATGTAGATATGATAACTATTGACAATTATGAATGCCAAAATATAAAATGATATTTGTTTTTGTTCATGAATATTACCTAAACCAATTTTGATAAATCATTATCATTGGAATTTTAGTAATAAAATAATTACATATCATGGTTTTTACACTGTTTCTTCTAATAAAAATTCAAGCATAATAGATAGCGAATAATTTTATTTAAAAATAAAATAGACTTATCATTTATGACAAAAATTTACCTAATTCCATGTTGACTAACATATTTGAATCCATTGTGATTGAAATGATTAAAATGTTAGTTAATGTGACAAGTCTAATTTATTTTTTAAAAATTTTAAAATAATTTTAATGACAATGATAATGTCAAAGTTGGTATCTAGGTAAATAGGTTTAAGGTCCATTATTTGTCTTGTCCTACCAAAATGACTATAAGGTCCATTGGTTTGCAATTTAGTTTAAATGGAATAGAAAGGTGTTTTTTAGAAGTCGATTTTTTTTCAACACCATAGTTGTAAATGATGTCAGTGATGAACATATTTTCAATACGTTGTGCACCAATTTGCATCTTGTTTATCTTCAATTGAATTTGGATTCAATTCAATAGAATTTGAATTTGATTCAATTCATTTTAGTCTAAAATCAATTAAATTTGAATTTCATTTAATATATTTGAATTAAATCTAGAAATTTGAATTCAAGGGCATGTGCCATGCAATGTCATTCAATATTTTCATTCAAATGAAACATAATTTTCACAAAATCAACTCTTTTTTTCATTGTTGTTCCTAAAAGTGTTGGACGTCAACATTTTATTAAATTATTTTTATCAAGTTATCTAATGGTAGATATTTGTGCTTGATGCACTTAAGATATTTTTAGAATTATGAAACCTTTGAGTTAAAGTTAAATATTTATGCATGTGATTGTGCATAAAATATTAGAAGAAATAATATTTACATGTGAGATGGTCAGCTCTTACATTTAAAAAAAAAACCAAAATTCAAGGTTGGATAGTTCAAGATTGTATCATAAAGTTTATAATAACTTATGTGATCTTAAGGTTTGGTGAAGATCATAAAGTTTGTAATGAGTTGTGTGACCCTAAGGTTCGGTGGAGAGCTTGTTGAAAATCTTTGTTTTACTCATCTCAATTCTCTCATCGATGGGGCTCTCAATTTTCAAGAGGGAGGAGGTCTGGAATAAAGTTTGTAATTGTGTGATCCTAAGGTTGGGTGAAGATCATATAAAGCTTGTAATAACTTTTGTGATCCTAAGGTTGGGTGAAGATCATAAAGTTTGTAATAACTTGTGATCCTAAGGTTGGGTGGAGAGCTTGTTGAAATTCTGTGTTTTACTCATCTGTATTCTCTCATCGATGGGGCTCTCAATTTTCAAGAGGGAGGAGGTTTCCTTGGAAAGTAACCAAAGAAATTTCCTCAAATAGCGTCCCCTGGGGGAAGTTTGCATGCAATATGAGTGGCATGAAACGAACAAAACACCACAGAACATCCAAATCCCTGTCCGGACACGGAATCGAACTCCGCACCTACGACCCCCCACTCCGGAGTGTGCACAGTTCACACCCCGGCAACGCTCGCTCGTTCCCCTGCTCGACTGCCGTGGCCATTTGGGCACCCACACGACTGTGCAACGCATTTGCCGCGAGCCAAGAAGAAGAGAGATGGCGATCGGAATTTGGAAGTCCGGTTGCGCGTTTCTTGCTCCCACAAGAAGAGGCTCTTCTTCTTCTTCACAAATCCAGGATCTGAAGGCGAGAGTTTTTTTGAGTGTCAGATCGGGCGGGATTGGTTTCTTTTACCCTTTGTTTGCCATCCCCTCCTCCTTGAATATGCCCGCTGGCGCTGCTGCTTCTGGTGGTGGTAATCGTTTTTGTTCCAGTGTTACTGTTCATGCTTTTTCTGATGCCCAGGAATGGACGGGACTGCAAGCCTGGCGGACAGGGAGCTTGAACGAGTTCCGTTCCTGGGGGCCTGAAGGTCCCATGGTAGATAAGTGTGAACTAGCAATGCAAGACTCTTATTGTGGGGGAGAAAGCGACAGGGAGCATAATAGAAGGCTTCATTGCGAGGAAGCAATCAGTCGAGTCTCTTCAATCCCCGATGCGTTGGGACAACAGTTCACTATTGACGGATCGATTCTTGCTTTCCATAGACAGAAGTTGAGTAGCTTAGAGATGGTGAGGGAGCGGAATCTGGATGGAAAAGGAGCGTCGTCTCTGGCAGAGTGGGGCGCTCTTGTGCTTGGAACTCCAAACCCCGTTGACAAAGCCTTTCTTACTCACCATGCTTTCCGCCTCTGGGTCGATGGCAGCCTACCTCTTGGCGTCTCACAGGCGCCTGATTCTCCTGCCAGACCTGCAAAACCGGAGCTGGTAAGTTACAGAACGAGCTTATTCATGATCAGCAATTGCAATTGAACCTCGGAGCATTCATGTCGCTCTCTAACTCTCATCCTTTGAAATAAGTTATGCCAGAATTGGACATAGAACTATGTACCCCTTGAAAATCGTTCAATTCCATGTCTGAATAGGAAGCATTTTGTCTGACACTGACATGCAGGTACATCCCAGGAAAGTGCCACAGCCAAAGGGCACAAGCCTATCTCCAAGTGCTCATGCTCTTCACAATCTGGCCCATATTGAGCTAAATGCCATTGATCTTGCTTGGGATACAGTGGTTAGGTTTTCCACTGCAAGCAGGGACCTTGATGACCAATTTTTTGCTGATTTTGCACATGTAGCTGATGATGAGAGTCGCCATTGTCTTTGGTGTCTTCAACGCCTCTCAGAACTTGGATTCAGGTACTTGAATCAAGGTTATTATTGCCTTCAAAATTTCTTGAACCTTCTAGAGTGACATGCATGTCAATCTAACTCTCAAAATCAAGAAAGTTCAAGAATGTTCAAATTCACATCATTGTGTTTAGGCCCAGAGCCTCAGGGAAAAAAAAACCCTAGTTTTTCCTTTGACACTTTGGTATATTTGCAACTTTTCTCTCTCATTCTGCATGTCCCTTTCAGCATTTCCAACATTGAAACCTAATTTAGCGTTCAATGCATTCCTTATAGTTTCCAGATGTTCTGTTCTGTGGGTCTTAGGGTAATTACGTGGTATTGTCAGGGTAATCAAAATCATGTCAATGTCTGCATGGCAATCTAATGCAGTTGAGAATCTTTATTAAACATGACTTTCTTTCTACTGTTGAGCTGGTTATGTCTTTTCTTGTATGTTACTTTGTCAAGTCTATTGACAATAGGCTTTGAACTCATGTTTCATGTACTTTATTTCCTTTGTTATTGTCAGGAGTATGAAGGATAAAAAAAAATCCCACACAAAAAAATCCACCCTGCACCACGTTTTTTCCTGGGCATGGCCTCACTTCAAAGGCTAGAAGAGAGGATTAAAACTTCTGTCTACTCTTTCTCTGGTTTTTATCAATTTTCCAACTCAGGCTTGTCATTTTGTGATTACAAGGGTGTTGGAAGCATCTGAGTTCATAAGACATTAATGTGTCATTCTCCACTGGTTATTGGAGGAGGACAGCTATGGCAGCATGCCAGCACATAACCTGCTGCTGAGGGACTGTCAAAAGACAAGAGGGAGTGTGACAGCCCGACTTGCAGTCATCCCAATGATGCAGGTGTGTTGCATCAAATCAACCAAACCTGGACTCTTATGTCTATGTCATAAGGTGATCCATTGATGTGGCAAGGACTAATGGAAAAACAATCATTTGAGAAAACATGCTCATGACTACACCACTGATATCTATGACAATATCTAGACAGTTACAAAGTGAGATTTTGACACAGCATATGGTGTGGTGCATAGGAGGCTCGTGGTTTGGATGCCGGGCCAAGACTGGTGGAGAGGTTGATGGGATTTGGGGATGCTCGCAGTGCCAGTATTGCTAAACAGATAGCTGAAGAAGAAGTTGCTCATGTTGCGGTGGGTGTATCTTGGTTTCTATCTGTTTGTAAACAGCTTGACATGAATCCTGCTTCACGATTCCAAGGTAGCATTTCTCATGGAGTTTTGGTGTTCCTCACGTTTAGATGGATGAGCGTAATTGCTATATATTTTATATAGAGTGGTTGCATATGAATAAATGAACTAACAACTGCTTCTGCTTGTGCAAAGGAATGCTAAAGTGCCAGTTTTGATCTTTGGTTACAGACTTGATGCTGGAATCTGAAGTGCAACTGAAGGGCCCTTTCAACTATTTGGCACGCTCCACAGCTGGATTACCCCGTGACTGGTATGCAGAGATAGCCCGATGCTGTTTGTTGTCAGTAACAATAAATTATTATTTTGGGAAGGAGATGAATGCATGTCAATGTGTATTATGTGTGTTCCTGTCGTGTGTCTGCATGCTCTGTTTTCATTCCTGTTTTAGGCTAGATCACATTTTAAAACCTTGGAAGTAGAATTCTGCTGTGGGCAATGGGCCACTGTTAACATTATGTATAATCTTGTTCCTGAAAATGATGTGCGGGCAGGTATGATTCAGCCTACCGGAAGGCAACTGTGGAAGCAGCAGCTGCAGTTACCACTAACAAGGTTTGGTGAAGGTTTGAGTTGGCTATTGACAGTTGAACTTTCCATTTTCTACATGCCTGAGCTGTGCACTATGAACTACTAATACGGCTTGCTTGCAGGTTACTGAGTCCACCCACAACACTGAGGATGGAGCATCGAATGTGGATGCATCAATCAGCAACAACAGCACTACATCTTGCCTACCTGAGGTGAAACCATGGTTTATCCTTGTTTCTGCAAATCAGTACTGTATCTACAAAGTCAATGGGATCCAGAACACAAGTTTTCAGCTGACAGCACAAAAAAGAAATGTGCATTTCAGTTTCTAGGAGGATTCTTTTCTCTTCTTTAAATCAAGCAGCAAGGTTCACCCATTGGTCTGCAGACTCTGAATATCTTGTTGTGCTGAAATCAGGATCAAGAAAGAGGTTATCTCCTGGAGCTTTGTTTCCATCATTTGTTTGCACTTGTTCCTGCCCATCTCTCCTTTTGATGGTGTTTGTTTCAAGCTGAATGGATTGGCAGGGGACCTTGGTGCAGGTGTATAAACGCCTGGCCCTGGTGGTGGCTATGGAGAATGAGAATGCCGAGTCATGAAGATTGTGGTCACCGAAGTGCTCAACTGTAAATAGAGACGATTCTGTACAGTCAGCTGTGACATTGACAAGATGACTAATTAATTTTTTTTGAAAAAAATCATTTCATTTTTTATATTAAAAAAAACTGATCTACAATAGTCTACTGTGATATTGTCATATGAAGTTATGAAATTATTCAGATCAGAGCCTGTGATAATTATGAAGGTTTTTTACACCTCAACTTCAGATTTTCACAAAAGTTCAGTTCAAAATTTAAAGGATTATTTAATGTGAAAAAACTCAGTTCAAAATTTAAGGCATTATTAATTGATGAAACTGATCCTAGGGTAGGTTATTTTTTGAAAATTTCTGGACCACACAGGTTATCAATATCAATATCAAAAAAATGAAGTGCCAAGTAATTTATTTATCAGAAAAATTGGGTTATGACTGTTGGTTATGCATAAGGATGTTATCAAATAACCGCTGGTTATCCTACCATACACCAACTATAGGGTTTGAAAGATTTTAAATGTTTTTTTTTTCTGTTTTTTTCTTTTTTCTTTTAGTATTTAAAACATTGATAAGCTACCTGGATGATAATAAGTCATCTACTAGATTTTTGAAATTTTAATATCAGAAATTATCAATTTAACTGATTATAAAAAAACAAGAGCCGGTTAGTAAGTATTGATAACTGGATTGATAACTGGGTCAAACTAAATAACCGGCCAACACTGATATATGCATGGTAGTAGATAAAGGTGGTACTTCCTCAGGTCATACCAGCCGGGTATGTTCCTTCATACCACTATTGGTACCCTAGCTGGTACCACGCCAGCTCCTCTGATTTTTTAATTCTGAGTTTTAAAAAAAAATCTATGCTCTCCAACTAACCACTGTGTGTGGTAATCATAGTTAGGGCTTGTTAACTTGTGTTACTCTGGGGTTAAGTAATGGCCCCCCAAAAAAAAAAAAATTCTTTTCTGTGGTCTCCAACTACCTAACCACCATCTGTGGGAATCCTAGTTTATGGCATGTTAACCGGGTGTTAGTCTAGGGTTAAGTAAGACCCACCCAAAAAATTTGGTCGTTCTTTTCTTTTGCGTCGTCTCCAACTAGATAAACCACCGTCGGAGGGAATCGTAGTTTAGGGTTTGTTAACCTGGTGTTAATCCGGGGTTAAGTAACCAAGGCCCAAACGATTTGTTTCTCTTTTCTTTTCTGCGGTCTCCAACTAATAAACCACCATCAGTGGGAACCGTAGTTGCGGGTTTGTTAACCCGGTGTTAATCCGGGGTTAAGTAATGCCCAAAAATCTCGATTTTCTTTTCTTTTCTTTTCTTTTCTTTTTCCTTTAAGAGTCTCCAACTACCTAACCACCATCTGTGGGAATCATAGTGGTTAGGGCTTGTTAACCCGGTTAGGTTAAATCCGGGGGTTAAGCCCCCAAAAAAAGAGAAAAGAAAGGCCTAAAAGTAGCTCTGGTGACCGTTTGGGAAACCAGAAGACGGGGCGGTGGGACAACTGACTGTAGACGGTCGTCATTTGCGCTTCGGCCAATGAGACTGGAGAAAAACGGAGGTTCGCCGGTCCTTTCTGCCACGTTGCAGTCATGGTCGCCGGTAGCCGGTGGTCAGTTATCTCTTGTCCGTTTAAAAAATAAATTCAAAGCTTTGGAGAGAGAGAAGAGTTTTGTAGCGAAAGGAGACACGATGACGAAAGCGCCAAACCCTCGACCGCTCGCTAGTGTCCTCGCATCTGCGCTTGCTCCCGCTCCACCATCGCTGATGATGATGATCATCATCATGGCAGGCCCGTGTGGCGCCGGCTAGATTTTTTCATTCTCGTAATCTTCGGGACCATGCCGCGGATGGAATGAGGAAAAAAAAGGATGTGAGATGAGCGGTTGACGGAGGAGGAACAGGAGGCGACGCGAGAGGAGGAGAAGGAGGAGCAAGAGCAGAAAGTTAAGGCTTTTTCGAAGCTGGGAGTTATTCCTAGGGTTTAGGTTTTGGTTAATGAAAAGGGGAATAGTGGAGAAAAGGGGAAGGGATTCGTGAATGGTAGGAACATAACGTGATTAGGTTGTGTTAGGAGTAGGTGAAGAAGAAGCTCTGGACGAGGAGAAGGGAAGTGGATGCTTGTTGATGTTTTTGTTGTAGTGGTGGAGGATTATTTTTGCATTAAGGAGATGTGAACGCAGTTGTTTGCAGTGCGGAATAGATGAGGTTTGTTTCAGGAACGGCTTGGTTGTGACGGTGAAGGAGAAGGGGATGGAATTTGTGAGTTTGAGGAGGTCGAAGAGGAGGAAGGGAGCGGCGAGGTGAGGAGTGTGTTTTTTTTAATGTATGTCGGTCGGTAGGGAGAGGAGGAGGAGTAGGAGGGGAGGATTATTAGGATAAGAAGAAGGGCCGGCTATGGCGAGTTTCAATGTGCCGCCGGGGAATAATGGTATCACGGAGAATGTACAGCAGCAGCGATCTTCGGGTTGTTCTTCTGGCGCTGAATCTGATGACGATACTTCTCATCAATTGCCTCCTGTTCACGGGTAAGGAAGTTTTTTATTTTTTAGGTTCTCTCTAGCTCCCTCTGTTTGTGCGCATCTCTTTCTCTGTTACTGTGTCTTTCGCTGTTCCTCCATTCTTTTAGTGGGAGAAAGGGGGAATTTTTGGTGCTTGGGATTCCCTATCCAAAGGGTTTGTCAGGGTGCAAGCAAGAAGGGGAAGGACACGGACTTATCCTGACATTTTAGGGTACGGCGGTCTTCCCTGAGATGGCACAAAGTGCAACAAGCTGGCCTGAATTTTATCCCCAAGGGTCCCTATACTGACTGTGTCAGTGCATCCCATTCCTTTCTGATGATGGCCTCATAAAATTTGCACACTGGGAGCATGGTCAATCTTTGATTGACATCTCACAGCTGTATGCAAAATGATGTGGGCACTGAGGATTTTCACAGTGTTACTAGGCCATATTGCATGACCCCCTGGAGATATGCATTGCACAACAAACTGGAAAAAATATTTCACAACCTTTGCAGGCACTCAAGACCAGTGTGTTTGAGTTGTCGAATCTGTCTTTCTGCATGCAGTTTATAGCTGCATGAATAGAACAAACCCTCTGTTGTCGTAAGATTTTTACTAGGCACAGCTTTCTCCTCGATTCTGCTACTTTAGACAAAGCATGTGGGTGTGATGAACAGAATTAGGGGTTTGATATTGAAGCATTGGACCATCAAGGTAATCTGATATTCTAGGTGCTCATTTGATTAACAAAGTAGTGAATTTGAGTAGCTGAAAATTGTCTTGGAAAAAAATCTGCAACCTGAAACTGCAATTTACTTGAAAGATGGTGAGAACTTTTCATCATGACTGAACTCCAGAGGGAGTATGGCTAAATTCAATGTTCCATTTTTTCATGTATAAGTCGTAGTATGTGTGGGGGAAAGGAAATGATGGTCAAAGATTACATTGCAGTGCTGCATGCCAGTTCTCTGCACTTCTGAGTTCCCAGACCCATTCAGGCACATATCAATGAGGTTTATGAAAGAATTGGAAACTTGAACTAAATTGTATATGTACTATGCAGACGGACAGGAGGCCCAACTCGGCGATCATCAAAAGGGGGTTGGACACCTGAAGAGGTACTTGTCATGGCCAATTATGGTGCTGTGTATTTTTCCCAGTACAACAATATATTTTCTTAGAGTTCCAGAGCTGCACCCATGGAAGACCAAATGTCCCTATTGTACTCTGAATAATAGAACCACTGTTTTGTGGTTATGGGTATCTTATGAGTGCCCCAATGTGTGATTGGTGACCAGGATGAGGTATTGCGGCGAGCTGTGCAATGGCACAAGGGTAAAAACTGGAAAAAAATTGGTGAGCTTCCATGACCTTAGCAGGGTTGGCTCTTTCTCTCCATGCCTTCTTCATGTGATACAGTCTGATTTAGTTAGGCTTCTCTCTTTTTCTCTTGAGCACTGCCACTGTGGACACTCATGGAAAAATGTTTTGTGATGGTATATGTATAGCGGAGTTTTTCACGGATCGAACTGATGTACAATGCCTCCATCGGTGGCAAAAGGTGCTTAACCCTGATTTGGTCAAGGGTGCTTGGACTAAATCAGAAGATGACCGCATACTTGAACTAGTGACCAAACATGGGGCAACAAAATGGTCCATGATTGCTCAGCATTTGCCAGGTCGGATTGGGAAGCAATGCCGAGAAAGGCAAGCACTGGCAACCCTGCGATCTCTTGACATAACTTTGGCCATCAAATATGTTATAGATGCCCTTGGAGGTTTCGAAGTAATTCTTGTACCCCATTTGCATTACTGACCTCTTTGTTTCATATTCATTTGTGTTGGTGAACAGGTGGCACAATCATTTGAACCCAAACATAAAGAGGGAAGCATGGACAGAACAGGAGGATTTGACCTTGATTCATGCCCATAAACTTTATGGAAACAAATGGGCTGAGATTGCCAAGTTTCTGCCAGGCCGGTAATGTTATTCTCTCGCCCGTGTCCGTAGCTTACCTTTCTTTTGGTATTTCAATCTACATATCACCCATCCAGCTGTTTGTAAACTGCATAGACACTTGGCAACTGACTAAGCAGATCACATCTGCTGGGGTCTTGCAGTACGGACAACTCAATCAAAAATCACTGGCACAGCACTATGAAGAAGAAAGTGGACCTGGCCACAGCCACAGATCCAGTATCAAAAGCTTTGGCTGCATACCAAGCACATCAGGATTCAATGAACCCCATAAATTCAGTGGATCAATTGGAATCTTCAGTGAGTATGGTGGGGAAGGTTGGTCTGTTAACAAACCAGGCTACCACTTCTAGTCAGCTAATCAGAGACATCCATGCAGCATCTGGCACCCCTTCTATGGCCCATACACTTCAGTTTGGTGAGCAGTACAATGAGGCAAAGTCAGCTAATGCAGCTCCTTCCTCAACTGCATACTGCATTTTGTCTGGAAACCATGAGAATGACCCCAAAACAATGGGCAAAGGTGCCCATATGCAGAAAGAGCATTCTGGCTGTGAAGCTCTTGCTGTTCATTCTGGATCTGGGACTTTGCAGCAATCATGTGATGTCAGTCCTCAATCTTCAGGGCAGTCTCAGGGATACTCAGGCTGGTCTTCCAACCAATCACTAGGATACTCTGTTGGCTTTGCTGGGGTGCCCATGTCAAGGACACTGGTACCATCACTTCCATCACAGCAGCTCCCAGAATCAGGGCTATTGTCCACTGTGGAGCTTCCCAGCCTCCCTTCTTTCTCTGTTGTCAGGCCTGCACTTGAGATGGCATCTTCATCTTCTCAAGAATTCCAAAACAGGTCTGTCCCTATATCAATGTGTGCAACAGGGTCCTTCATCTCAACAGGCAATGTGCCAGTCACATCATCCAATTCGATCCTCTCAAACGATACCCTAAGTAATAGGAGTATGGTGACCAATGAAGGGAACCTGACCTTGATGGATCCTAACATGCAAACTTTTGAATGGATGAGGAGTTGCTTTTTTAGCAAACCACCATTTGCAGCCCCTGTAGCTCTTCCCTCAGGACATTGTGACACAGAGGAAGAGGAATGCTCAACAGAAGTGGTTGGCTACCAAGATGAGGACTTGAAGGCTGCCAATCAAGCAGTAAATTTGAAAATGTCGGGACCAGCTCCAGAACTGGATGGTTCAATGGGAATTGCATTGGATGCTTTATTTTATGAACCTCCACGAATTGCCTGTTTAGCAGATTCACCTTTTCCAAGTTATGATTTGATCCAGGGTGGGCAATCACTCCAAGCATACAGCCCTCTTGGTGTACGGCAGATGATAATGCCTGCTGGTAACTGCATTACACCTCCTCCTTATGAGCTACAACAATCTCCTCTTCAAGATTGTAGTCCACAGTCAATTCTCCGTAGTGCTGCTAGAAGCTTCAGTGGCTCTCCTTCAATTTTACGCAAGAGACCACGCCCACTCACAATTCCCCCAAAGCCACGGAGTGTATGTGATAAAAGAGATGAGCAATTGGGCCAAACTCGGATGAGCAGAGGTAGTCAGGACAATGCAGTTGGGTTCAGTGGTTCTATGAAGACACCTGATGCCAGCATGGATGGCAAGCCAAGTGATGGTTCTGCAAAAGCTGCAGTGCCACAGGCAGCCTGTCAGGCAAGAACTGCACTCTTTGTGTCCCCACCTTACCATCTTGGGAAAACTTCAAGCAAGGTTTCAGGTGCTGAGGACACAGGGAGTGATGTGCCCAATGACACACAGTATACCTCCCCAGATTGTGCAATTGACAGCAGTGGAAAAGTTGGTGGCAACAGCACAGCTTTATCTGCTAGAGATGGTAGGCATGGAGCTGCCTGTAGCAATGGACCATGGGAATCAGCTGGTGGTAAATATAACAAGAGGGGGCGACCACAGGGCTTAAATCATGAATTTGACATGGGCACAAGGAGGAGAGGAGGTACAAGAGTGCCAGTGAAGGTAAAGTTCTTGGCTATAGAGAGAGGCTAATGTCTGATGACTATTGTGCAATCTAGGAATAAACTGGGCTCAATTTTTGTCAGGACCATTGTTACATACATTCTTGTAACTGCTGAAGCAGGAGGTTTAAAATGGTATGGTGTCCTCTTTTTTCTTCAACTCAGGCTTACTTTCATGAAGCTGTTTCCAGATGACAGAGAACAGGTTTAGGGATGTCAAGCAATCAGGCATCTGATTGATCCCTTGACATCTGTCTCTTGCTGATATCGCAGACTTTGCAGGATGACTCTCTACTGTTTGAGCACCAAACTGCTGGCCAAGGGCAACCCTGCTTTCCACTGGATGCAAACACCCTACCAACACACCTTGTGATGCTTCCAGGTGCTGAAAATGATGGAAGTCCAAAGGTTCTAGGATCCAAGCATGGATTTAGCGACATGAGAGCTTCATCATGCGAGGCTGGTGTTGTTGGGACAGGGGGCTTGATGTCTGGGACTGTCTTGTCCAGATCTGACAGACGCGAGATGATGTCACCAGGAGCCATGTCAACCTTTGGTGTCTGGGGGTCTGTAACATGTGCAAGTACTGGGGTTGCAGTTCTTCATCACACCCCTGCCAAAGATTGGCTCACTGAATTGGAGTCTTTGTATGTCAGGACTCTTGCCTCATTTCTTTTCATTGTGTGGAGACAATAAGACAAATGCCATAGAAAAACAATGATCCTCTCTTGGTTTCCACTGACCAAGTAATCCTGATTACAAAGTATCTTGTAGTTTGTATTCTACTATTGCTGTAAGCTTTTGGAGTTTTCATGGAGGGTTCTAGATTATGTAATTATGCAGTGTCTCTCAGATGAAGGGTATAAGTCTCAGATCCCATTACGAAGGTGGGAATGAAATGCTGATGTGGTTGAATGTCATGAACAACAATTGCAGTTTTGCATCTCCAACAACAATCTGGAGGGAACCCTGGCATATGGATCCAAGCCCATCAGCTAAAAAAGATGGAGGCATATCTTTTCTGGAGGTGATTATCTTCTTCTTTGTTGGCACCAATCACTCAACTAGTTGCAATGAACTGGATGTATATAGCATCAAACAGAGCAGAACAGACATTTATGTAATGCCTGTGGAGCCAGATGGTTATTGATCTTGTGATTGCAAAACATGTATAGGAATTGGAGGCAGCTGTGGATCGTGGGGTGGATGATGCACTGGGCATCATGCAGCATTTGAGTGAGCAAAATGCCTCTGCTTACTGTGAGGCGGAGGAAGTTTTAGCAAAGCCTCCCTCTGCAGAGTGCATGCCCTCTCCTCCACCCTGTTACCAGACACGAGCAGATGCAAACCAAAATGCTCATGATTGCAAGGAGAACATAAGGGGTGGGTCAGACAGTGTCGATGGAGGAACATCATCTTTTGTTAACTGGCTCTCGGTAAGTCTGCCATTACACTTTTAAAATGACAGATGCATACTTAAGATTTTATCTTCTGCATTCATGTAAATTGCAAGTTCTGACATTGTGTGTGTTGTATGCCAGCCATTTCATGTAGACTTTTTGTCACCAGATGGTGCTGTTGCTGGAACTCCTGTGCGGGGTGTATCATCAGTAAGCTTGACTGGGGGTGCAGATGACAATCACTTAGTTAGTGGTGGGGCTTGTGATGCATTTAGCCCTTCCATGTATCTATTGAAGGAGTGTCGTTAGCTTAACTTATACACATCAAATAGAGATTATAGTTGTGATTGCATCAAAGAACCGGCTGTGGACTTTCTGTTATGCTCCTGAGGTCAATTGGTGTCATAGCTATCAAGTTCAGAAGGCCGTTGTATCAGTAGGTATTTCAAAAAATGAGCAGTGTAGGAGACTTTGAACATCTAATAGTCATGGCATTCAGGTTGAATGCATGGTCCTGCACAGTAGTTACGTGCAGTTAAGAGATCTTTAGTCCTACCTGGATATAGCAATGTGTGAAGAATGCACATTTTTTTCCTTGCTAAAACATGCTAGATTGGAGTTTGCACACCACTTGTTAGCTGGTAATGAGGCATTCATATGTCCTTACACAAGTTGTTGAGCTCTAGACAGATAGGTAGGGTTTCTATGTTTCTATAGGTGCTTTGTGGAGCTATGTTGGCCTATGCACCCCACCACCATATGTCAGCAACTGAACATATGTCTATTGAGTAGTGTAGGTTCATATCATTTGTTAGTCCCTGCCAGTTCCTGTTGGGTGAGAGAGTGTCTGTCCGGAATCTGTTTTGTCACAAGTGCACCAAACCCACCTGGATGTGGAGGAAGCACATAACTGTAATACATTCATGGTTGTTGTTGCTGTTACTTATTTTGTTAATCTGGTTTTTCAATGTGGTGTCTGATTCCAATTCATGACTGTGTCAACCCAAGTGGATGAGGTAGAATCAGTTCCTTGGTTGAGTAAAAAAAGCACTTGGCTTCCTTTGTGAATGCCATAAATGACTTCGTTGTTTAGAAGATTTTCCATTTGCAGATGAACTAGATTTTTCAAGAGAATGGAGTCCTGGCAGTTCTAGCTTGGGGCAACAAAATAATGAACATAAATGAACTTGAATGTGGAATAGAACAGATGTTCTTCGAATATGATATCTTCTCTTTTTTTTTGGCAAATTCCTCCTTTACAATGATTATGATATTTGATGAGTAGCACAAATGTTGCCTTATCATGTACGTCATCACCACATCAAAAAAGAAACAAAAGCATCTTTCGACATGGATGTTATTCTAATGAAAACAAATGTAGGAGTGGTAGGCAAAGGAACATCCGAATGCTATTATTGACCTGGTTGATGTGGAGATACACAACATCTTGCCCACATTTCAACATACCCATCATAAGATAATTGCTAAGTGAATTCATGTTTCCAACTAAATTCTTGTGAATTAACTTGTTTAGGTACTTTTTTGTTGTAGCATGTCATAGCCCTTGTCCATATATCACATAGTTTCTTAAGTCATGACAATTCCTCATACACATAATACACATACTAGTACCTTATCTAGTTCAACACTTAGGCATCAAATTTTTAGTTTATTTTGCAAATTTGAGTTTCATAGTTTAAAAGATTTCAGGGATAAATTTAGGTTCAGAGCAGATAATTTTCAAAACATTTAAAATTTTTAAAAAAAAACATAATTATTGCTGAACCTCAAAGCATACTATGATATAGAGTCACATACAAACACAAATATTTGGATGCATATATTTAAACATTTATGAAATAAAAATATGACCAATAGCCAATGGACATTGATATGGTCCACTGGACAAAATAAAGATCCCACACATAAAAGTGAGGATGATGATGATGATGATGATGATGATTTCTTCTTCTTCTTCTTCTAAGGATCAACACAACTCCACCCAAAATGTGGCTTTTTCTTTTTATCCCTCCAGGAATAAGGGGAGAGAAAAAACAAACCTAGGCTGCAATCAATGAAAAGGGGAATAAATAAAAACCTATAAATTATTTTTTAAAAATCAAATCTTGTATTTTTGTTTATTTATAAATCAAGAAAGAAGAATTTGATTCCATTTTTCATCCATTATATATCATCCAGTATAGAATGTTGGGGGTTTCATCCATTCACCGTCCCATCCCCTTCCCTCCCCTCTCCTTTCCCACCACTGGCGTCTTCTCGTTACCGCACTCTTCTTGCTGGTCTTTTTCGCCGCGCACACTCCTCCTGCAAAGAGCTTCGCAATGTCGACCCGTCCGCTTGCCGAAGGTATGTAGAATCCACACATCAACAACTGCAAATCTCTCTCTAGTTCCTGAGTTGCACCATTTTCTCTGTGATCTTTTGCGGGTTGAGTTATTTTAAAGGAGAGAGAGAGAGAGAGAGAGAGAGTCTTGACTTCTGGTGATGGAAGTTCTGAATTTTTGGAACCAAGTTTTCTGTTGGGTTTTTTTTTTTTTTTTTTGGTTTTTCCCCTTGGTTTTTTTTTGCTTTAAATGGGGGAATTGCAGCGGATTTGGGGCCAACAAGAAAGGAGTCTTGATTT